>OIZP01000082.1_pt1 | contig 64336 bp, 56 predicted proteins | sample 1588531 | NCBI WGS metagenome assembly OIZP01 (sample SAMN03283283) | human gut metagenome | biome: human-associated habitat; material: feces | host: Homo sapiens | place: Peru | collected 2012
GGCATTGCGGATAGGATTTCTATGCTCTTTTGAGTTTTAGCGGACAGCAATAATTCGCAATGAACACTTTTCACAAAATCGTTCATTCACAATGAACACTTTTCGCAAAATCGTTCATTCGCAATGAACACTTTCCGCAAAATCATTCATTCGCAATGAACACTTTTCGCAAATACTCCTTTAGTTGCACACATCGTTTGCCCTATAAACTTTAGGAAAGACGTGCAAACGCAGGATAGCCAGGGGGGCTATACACTTCGCTTGCGATGTAGAATTGTCGTTCTCTGTCAGAGATAGTCATCCCTTCTAGTGTTACTAGCATAGGTGATAGTGCGTTTTATAACTGCAGTTTCCCAAATAATCTTAAAAAAGAATTAATATCCCGGTTTGGTGATAAAATATTTTGGTAACTTTTTAGATTACATGAATACTAATCACTCTGTTGGGGAGTATGCCAATATTCCAACTTGCATCCTAGTCTGATTGTATATATCTTCTGTGACAGACCAGGAACATTTATCTGAACCAAACATCTTCTGAGCTTGAATCAGTTGATGCAGTTCTTTTTGTATGTCTCGCTTACCGTAAGGTACACGAAGTACCATGTTGATGGTGTTAGCCAGTCTGGTTGAAGACTTTAGTAAAGCATGCATAAAGAACACATTCAGATCACTATCACAATCATTTATAGCGAACATATAGTTTCCTGTTTCCAGAATTTTGCTGATGTTTGTATATCCTTGTGCCCCAGCTATGATTATTTCACCATCAAAGAAGAAATCCAATATGTCTTTTTTCTCTTCATCCATATAGTAATATTTTAAATCATTATGACTTAAAAAGGAATCACTATGCCTGGATTGTGTGATAACAATGTTTTCTCATGGAAGAACGAAGGATTGTATGAAATAATCATTTTGCCTCCAGAATGAGTAGAGGAGAACAGAGACTTGTATCTATCTTCCCAGTTTTTGAAAGTTTCTTCCGAATATACTTCTTGTGAGTACAGTTCGTCGAGTTCTTTTTCCCGGCCTACTTTTTCATTGAGAAATGATTTTTGTGAATTGCCTAGCTCATCATATTTGCTTTTGGAGCACAACACGTATGAAGAGAATGGCATTTCCCTGGCTCTTTTCTCCATCCAATCAATACCGTTAATCAGGCTTTCCATATGAGCTTCCCTTATCCTAATCCATGCTCGCCTTGTTGGTTTTGCTGTTTCTTGCATGAAGTCAGAATACGCCCCTATAGGTATACGGCTTATCTTACATACTAACACCGAGTCTCCCTTTGCGACAGTAGTCATTCGGGAAAGCATCTCTTTAGCTGTCATGTTCTTCGACAGGTTCCATATTGATGTACGCTCGGTAAATTCATTTTCATGTGCCTGTTTGATCTGGCACAGATATTCGTTGAATGTACTACAGGCAATGATTCCGGCCATTCCTATTGACAGGGCACTGACTGCTATAATGACCTTTTTCTTGTCTATCATGCTCTTTCTTCTCATAGCTCTAGTTTTATTTGATTTTATCTTTTCTATTTTATACAAGTTTCGCAAGTTAGAGGTGTACAAGGAGTTGTTACTATTGTTATTGAGGAGTTAAGACAGCAGTCTTTTGGTGTTGTTTTGTGCAACAAGGCATACGTCTTAACTCCTTATCTCCTTTAACTTCCGATGCGAAAGTTCATTTGTATTTATCTTTTGGTCCGTTAATATTCCACTTGTCTTTAAATATTCTTCTTTATACAGCGGAAGAATTTTAGTTGCGGTGGTTAAGGCAGAAACTTGGATTCTTAACGACAAAATTAAAATAATCTTCAACCAATTGTGTGTATAATGTTCTGGGACTATAATATCTCACACTTAAGTGATAATCATTAATTGCTACTTTATTTTGTTCTTTATCGTAATAAATCCAATTTTTGTCCGATTGTCTTTCAAAGTGGAATCCACATTCTTCATTTAAAAAATTAAGCAGCAGATTACCACTTTTCTCAATTCTTTTAGAAAATCCACAGCAAAAAATAATATCAGCATCCAAATTCAAAATTTGAGCCTTTAATAATTCTTTGTCTCTTTCTAAATACTTTCTCAGATCACAGTTACTAATAGTACTCTTTCCTCCTTCTTTTTTGGCATTTATTCGTGTCAATGCAAATGTATTATATAACTTTTTGGCATCGTCGTAGGTAAAATTCCAGTCTGCTTTGTGATTTGGATTTGTATTAACGATACCATATAATTGGTAGGCTAAATTCCTAAAGAAAGCATACTGGAAGTTTATCATCTCGCCCCTGACATCCCAAGCTTCACAGCCAGCAGAATTTTGATCTTTTGTAAAAAACAAAACTCGTAATGGCGCATTTGTCCATATTTTATTTTCAAGACCAGTAGAACTTTCTAATCTACCAACAACATGTCCATAGTCTATGACTTCACCACGATGCATAGCACCATCTGGAGCAAAATTATTTTCTCCATGTGCTTTATTAGATAATTCCCAATTTCTTAGAATTGTGTCATTTTCTTTAATATAATCTTTCATTATCTTAATATTTATAATTAATAATATTCATTCTTTTTATTATGATGGAGGCATAGCTTAGCATTACCCATCCAGTACACCAACTTAAGATAGAGTAAAGGTCATATCTGCTGAAGGCTTGTTGTTTCATGTATTCAATAAAGCCAACGCTCCATATGTCAATTGCTGCCGTTGTAATGCTAACATCTATACAGTATATAGAAAAGATAATAGAGGTAATACCTAAACATAGCATCAAGCATATTTTGGAGATTTTCTTGCCTATTCTTATTACAGAGCCTTCCGCTTCATCACTGGCATCCGTTACGGCAGCCTTGTTGGCAATTATGAGTATTTCCGGAGAATGAAGAGAGGTATCTTCGTATATTCCCCATGATACCCGTTTCTCAGAGTCCATGCACCACCTATCTATATAGGTTTCTAATTCATTGATTGCATCCTCTGATAGCTTCTGCCATTTTGGACTAATGTAGATTATACATTGCCATGTTGATTGAGCGACATGTTCTATACTTAGAGCATCGTTGAATGCTCTTTTCATAAACTCTTCAACAGCTTCGCCAGGTTCTGCTGTCAAACGCAGGGTAGAATGTGAGTCACCCAAAAGAGCTTTAAGCTCATCCGTTGATACAGGATAGATAGCCCTTCCTGTGATCAATTTATTTGTTATTTTCTTCATTTTATTTTTTAATTTAAAATTATGTTCGACAATAGCTTTACTATCGTCAGATTTCGGATGCAAAGATATGCATAAATGTTGGAACAGACAAAAAAAGAGTTCGATTTAAGAAACTTTAAGTAGCTGATATTCAACAAGTTATATCTTTGTATATGTAAGGTGGGGATTCTGCGATTCCGCAGAATCCCCACCTTACATATACAAGAATTTCAGCGCTGGATTTAGGTCTCTACGAAAATTTACAGCTTCTGGAATCTATAAACAGACAAAGATTGCATATAAAAAAAAGGTGGAGAAATTCTCCACCTATATCCTCAAAAGTTTGGCGATTTACAGATGTACACATTGAATAGATTTTCTCTCATATATTTCCATTGGAATAGAAATAATAAGCGATGATTAATCATTTTTCTGCAGTTTTTTTGTTGGTTTTTAATTTTAATGTGTACTTTTGCCATGTCGTATATTCATACGGCAAAATGAAACGAATAATTAATTGTAAAAGCTATGCAGCATCCAACAATCTCAGAATATGTAAAGGCAAGTCAAGATGCTGGTGATAATCTTGATATGTCCACCGAAGCAACGAATGCAGAGTTAAACGAGGCCATTACAGATGAATTTGGTGTGAAATATAGCAAAGATGGAAGAAAATTGCTAAAAGCTCCACAAAATCTTGATTGTACTTATTCCATAAAAGAGGGACAAAGATTATTTGTGACTGGGCATTTGGTAGGAGTCAATTAATTGGTTGCCGTTCCTTGACAAGCCTGGTTATACCTGATAGCGTTACGAACATTGGGGATTATGCATTTAGGGTTTGCATTTCTTTGGCTGAAGTTATCATTCCAAATAGCGTTACAAGTATTGGAGGATTTGCCTTTCATAGGTGTGAATCTTTGACAGAAATTATTCTTCCTGATAGTGTAACCAGCATTGGGCATCATGCTTTTGCAGGTTGCTATCTCCCCAATACTCTTAAACAAGAATTAATCTCCCGGTTTGGAAATAAAATATTTTAAGTCATTGTGAATATGTTATAGTCATTATGATATTAATAGGTCTCCCCTTTCAGCATTTTTATTTTCAAAAACATAGAGGGAATGTAGATTTTTTACTAACTTTGGGACATCAAAAGAACATAGAATGGAGGAGAAGCATAAAATGTTTCATTTGCAACGAATATCACTATTCCAGTTCATGAAGGATGTAGTGAAAGTTCGGAAACTCTCGGAATAAGTTCGGGAACTCATCATAAAAGTTCGGTGAGAAAAGAAAAAAGTTCGGAGAGAAAAGAAATTAGTTCGGAGACAGCTTCAAAAAGTTCGGAAAGAAAAGCAAAAAGTTCGGAAAGAGGTTCGGAGACAAAGGACTTGATTATAGATATTATAAAACAAAACCCACATATTACTGCCGCAGAAATCGCAATGCAATTAAATATGTCATCACGAGGAGTAGAGAAACAAATACGTAAACTTCGTGAGTTTGGCAAAATAAAACGAAGAGGTGGAAGATTTGGTGGCTATTGGGAAATCATAATGTTAGATAACTATAACGCTGCAAAAGATTGAATTGGTTAGAGATATTAATTGCGGCTTTCGACTAACAGCTGTTAGTCGGTGAAGTATATTGATATCAAAGGCAAAGTATATTGACTTCGATGACCGACTAACAGCTGTTAGTCGAAAGAAGGAGTAAATACAATTATGGTTCACACTAAATAACACGAACAATTAAAACCTAATAATACAGACAATTAAAAAAAATAATTATGGCAATAGATATAGAATGGCAGGCAAAACCTGCTCTACAACAAGGAGATGGCGACAAACCAAAACTTTTTCCACGAAAGGCTAATGTTGAGGTGGCGGATGAAAATCTGGTGGCTAAGAGGCTCGCTGCTCATAGCGGAATGTCAATGGGTGTGGCACTTGATGTGCTCGAAGATATGGGCGCGATTATAGCAGGACTGCTGAGAGATGGTAAGGATGTTAATATATCGTCGTTGGGGCGCTTCCAATTATCAATTGGTTGCGATGAGGAGGTATATTCTGATACTAAAAATAGTATACAAAAAGTGGCTGTGCGTGGTGTCAGATTTCAAGCAAACAAGGAATTGATGGAGGTTGTTGGAGAACCTACTTTCCGTGAGGTTGCCCGCAATGCCGCCATTATTGCAACATCTGTAGAAGAGCTGATTCCACTACTCGACGAGTATTTCAAAACACATTCTCACATCACTCGTGCCGAATTCGAAAGTGCCTTCAATCTTAAACGTGCAACAGCCACATTAAGATTGAAAGAACTTACCAATATGGGAGTAATCAAACAAGAAGGCGCTGGAAAGGATACTAAATATATAAAGGCTTAGTTTTCGCATAAATAAAACTAAGCGTACACAGTTATATATACAATCAGAACTTTTAACCCCAACATCATACGACATGGAACTAAACAAAACTATTATGACAATCGGACTGGCTACGGCTTTGCTGCAAACGCCTGTCGCTGGTGGTGCACAAAATGCAGAAGGAAACGGATGCAAGCACAACAAGAAGAATTGTAATCAGAACATGAAGAATTGTAATCAAAACCCGCTGCTCATGGCGAGTGCCCTACCCTTTGGCGCTCCCGACTTTAGCAGAATAAAAGAGGCTGACTATCTGCCGGCTATTGAGGCTGCGATAGAGGCGCAGAGAGCTAACATAAAAAGTGAAAAGGTAAAAAAGTAAAAGAGCCGACAATGCGTGTTCGTAAGCAAGCTGTACGACACGCCTTGCCGGCTTTTACTTCATGTGCAGTACCTGCACTTTGCCCTAACATAGGGCGATAAACCAAAATAAACCGCTGCTTGAAGTCGTGTGTAGTGTTTAATGGGTAGTGTTTAATGGGTGTGCGACATTCTCAAGCAACGGTTTATTTTGGTTTATTGCCTGCCATTTTCTTCAGAGGCGTGAGCGCATCTGAAGAAAATGACAGGGGTTTATAAGGTTTATGTTAAAAGACCATCTAAACATTAAACACTATCTATAAAATAATCCCATATGTTTGTCGGATGATCCGTATCCTCCGCACTATCCGTATGCAACAACTCAACCGAGAAGCCACGTGGCGTCAGCCTGGGTTGTATTTGTTGTCTTAAAAGACAAGGCTTAACAAAATATCTTGGAAATATCAGCAATCTATTCGTTTAGAATAAACATGCTCCTTTTTAGAAGCCCGTTCACGATGTTTAAGAGCTAAATCTTGAAGGGCTCGCCCCATATCGTCTTTTTGTGCCAAGAGCAAAATATCATCATCCAGCTGCAAAGCATAGAGCACACGAAGATAGATGCCAATGGCAACCGTTGGCGCTCCTTTCTCTACCCTATTGATGGTTACAGGCGAACATGTGGCACGTTCAGCAACCTGAGCAATACTCAAATTACGACGCAAACGAGCAAGCCTGATTTGCTCGCCTACAATCTGCATTTTCTGCTCCAATTTGCGTGGGAGCTTAGTTCCCATAGTCGTTTTAACCATAATTCTATATTTAATTACGTGTGCAAATATAATACTTTTTATTCATTTTATGATAGGTTACGAACAAAACTATTGTTTTTTAATCCCATTTTGTTTTTTTCCGTACCTTTGCATAAGATAGGCTGCACTCGGCAATTTGTGAGCGAGCTCACATTGCGCTCGTTTGCACTATCTTTGCAATCGAAAGCTTTGCTGAAGGCTGAACAATTGTTTACCGGACAGCAATAAAAAAAATAATAGTCGTTAAGAAAAAATAACATAAAAAAATCACCCCCCCAATTAAAAATCACTATTTTTGCAATCTAAAAACGTATGTAAACATACGCTACATGCCAAAGGAGCATGAATAAATAAAAAGCAGTAAAGACAAGAAACTCAGGATAACTCTATGCCTCTACAAAGAAAGAGGGTAAAATAGCCGACCAAGAAAAAGGTTGACAGGTAAAAAAGATGTAATACTAATACTACCGCTCAACTCAAGCAGCAGCAGTATATTTAAAAGATACATAATATCTTATGAGAAATTATAAAATATTACTATGTGTGTTTTCGTCGTTAATGACGATTCAACTTTTCGCCCAAACTGTAGCGATAAAGACTAATGCTCTTTATTGGGCAACCACTACGCCTAATATCGGCGTAGAAATGTCGGTTGACAATAAGCATACCGCACAACTTTTTTATGGACTGAATCCATGGAAACAATCGGGTGGCGACCACTCTAAGCTCAGACATTGGAGCACAATGGCTGAGTATAGACATTGGTTTTGCCAGAGTTTCAATGGATGGTTTGTTGGCGCCCATGTGACGGGTGGCGAATTTAATGTGGAGGGTGTAGACTTTCCATTGGGCATGCTGTCAACCCTTAAGAACCATCGCTACGAGGGATGGTTTGCTGGCGGTGGCATTTCGTGTGGCTATCAATGGCCTATATCCCGACATTGGAACCTGGAGACTTCGCTGGGCGTGGGATATGATTATATCAAATATGACAAGATGAAAAGCGGTACTTGTGGCAAGAGACTGAAGAGCAGCCACAAGAACTATTTTGGTCCTACCAAAGCCGCTATATCATTGGTATATGTGATAAACTAATACAGAGAGCACTCCACTATTTTTTCCTATACTTATTTATATATAAGAGCATAGATATGAAACACAATATTTTATTCATATTGCCGCTACTTACCCTTGCCACAGCTCCATGCCACGGCCAAGGCTGTAAGGGTGTGTATATAGCCAACGAGAATATAAAGATTGAGAATGTGAGGGTTGAGAGCATGGGCAAAAAGGTGACCCTTGCCATGACCGTGAACCTGGACAAGCTGAAGATGGGTGCCAACAACCAGTTTGTGCTCACTCCTACCATAACTACAGAGAATGGCAAGATGGAAATGCCAAAGATGGTGATAAACGGCAGACGACAGCACATAATGAAACAGCGCAACGAGCGGAAGGCGAAGGCCGACGAGGCGTATGTGGTGAGAAGAGAAAACGGTAAGCCTCAACAAATAGAATATCTGCAATCGATGAGCTACGACAAGAAGTTGGGCAACTACAGGGTGAGCATAAGCGAAGACCTGTGCGGATGTGGCGACAGCCTGGGCAACAACCAATATGAGCTTGCCGTATATCAGCGTCCGAAGGCGAGATTTGTGCGCCCTGAGGTGGTGGCAGAGAAGATACAGGAATTGAGCAAGACGGCTTATATCGATTTCCCTGTGAACCGCACGGAGCTGAACCCTCTGTATCGCAGAAATCCGGAACAGCTTGACAGCATAGTGAGAACCATCGATGCGCTGAAGGCTGACAAGAATATCTCCGTGGTGGGCATCAATATTCATGGTTTTGCATCGCCTGAAGGAAGATACGATAGCAACGACCGCTTGGCGCAAGGACGTGCGCAAACGCTGACGGAATATGTGCAGCGCATGGTGAAACTCGACAAAAAGATATTCACCGTTTCGCATACTGCCGAAGACTGGGAGGGGCTGCGCAAGTTTATTGCCGAGAGCAATATGGAGCACAAGCAGCAGATACTCAGCATAGCCAACGACACATCGCTGAAGGAGGATGAGCGCGAGGCTCGAATAAAGGCTGAATATGCAGAGGAATACAAATTTCTGCTTGCTGCATGCTATCCAGCATTGCGCCACTCTGACTATCACATAAAATACAAGATTCGCCCATTCAACGTAGACGAGGCGAAGCAGATTATAAAGACTCGTCCGCAGCTGCTATCGCAAAACGAGATGTTTATGGTGGCGCAGACCTACGAGCCTGGATCAAAGGAGTTTAGCGAGGTGATGGAGATAGCGGTACGCATGTTCCCCAACGACCCAACAGCCAACCTCAATGCTGCCTGCACTCGCCTGAATGTTGGCGATGCAGAGGGCGCCAAGCCTTATCTTGACAAGGCGGGCAACAGTCCTGAGGCAGAGGCAGCTCGAAAGATATATGAAGAGATTAAATAAGAAATAATTATCAATAATCATTAAATTTTTACTGTTATGAAGATTTTTAAATTATTCCCTTTGGCATGCGCAGCATTGATGATGAGCGCATGCAGTTCGGACAACGACATCGAAGGTGGAGCAACAAAACCTGGTAGTGATCCGCAGTATTTGGCGGTGAATATCGTTAATGTGGGTTCAACCCCTACCCGTGCCGGAGAGTATGAGAATGGAAAGCCAGAGGAAAGCAAAATCAAAAAGGTGCGTTTCTACTTCTTCAATGGTGATGGTTCGCCTTATCTTATAAAGCCTACTGGCTCAGAAGTAACAGGTGGCGAAAACGTAAACTGGCTTGAGGTTAGTAATCCTACTGACGATACCACTACTTCTGGCACCTCAACAAGTGTAGAGAAGATTACCAATGCAGTGCTCGTAATCAATGGTGTGCAGAATGCTGCTCCTTCTGCTATTGTGGCTGTTGTTAATCCAGAGACTGTTGAGTCTACAACTCTTAAGGATGGCAAAACTATGAGATTGAGCGAACTTCGTAATACTGCAGTAGGTCAAAATTTCTACAAAAAGGATGCGTCTACAGGTGCTGTATCTGACTTTGTAATGAGCAACTCGGTATATGTAAATACAGGTGAAGATGTTTGTGCTTCGCTTGTTGCAGGTCATGTAGCAACTTCGCCAGAAGATGCCAAGGCAAAGGCAGTAGACATATATGTAGAGCGTGTTGTGGCTAAGGTTACTGCCAATGTCGACGAAACAGCCTTTAAGCTTGGCGATGGTACAGACTGGGATGCAACCAAATATGGTACAAAGACAGCTGTAGGCAAAATAGGTGATAATGAAGTTTATGCTGTTATCGAAGGCTGGGGCTTGGCAAGTGAGAATGGCAAGGCTGAGGTAGAAAAGAAGGTAGACAAAACATGGAGTGACGGAAATTTAGGCTTTTTAACCCCTTGGACAACATCCGACTATCACCGTTGTTTCTGGGAAAAATCTGTAGCATTTGATGCAGGCATTGGCGGCAATCAGCCTGTTAATCATAAGTATAGCGATTTGAAGGCCAAGATGAATGAAGTATTGTACACATTGCCTAACACTCCTACTAGTAAAGTCACTAATTTGAAAGACAATGATCTGACAAAGTTGGCAGTTGCAGCCACACTAAAATACAAGGATGCTGACGGCAACTGGCATGATGCTGATATTTGTAGATATAATGGTGTGCAGTTTCTTGGAGTAGACAACTTGAAGAAGCAGGTGGCATTGACATTCTCGCAGTATTACACAAGTACTGATGCCACACATTATACTCAGCTTTCAGCAAGTGATATCGACTTTAAAGATCCTGATGGTACTATGCAACAATATCGTGTAACTCCAACATTGGCAGCCGACCCAGTAGGTGTTACTAAGAAGTATTACACAAAGAATCCAGGTACCACATCTGATTTCACAGAAGTTAATAAATCTATAGTATTGGCAGCCATTGAGGCAGCTAAGGCTGAAATCAGAAAGGGTGGTAGAGCATACTACTATGTTCCAATTAAGCACCTTGGAAATACTGGCGAAGTTGCCGAATATGGTATTGTGCGCAACCACTTCTACAAGATTACCTTGTCAGGTATCAAAGGTTTTGGTACACCAGTATACAACCCAGACCAGGTTGTGAAACCAGTTGTGCCTACATACGAAGACACCTACCTTGCTGCCCGCGTTCAGGTACTGCAATGGCGTGTGGTAAACCAAAACGCAAGCCTTGGCGAATAGTAAATACTAACAACTCTTTTTTTTTAGGCGGTATGGCTCTCACACATGGAGGGGAGCCGTACCTCCTATATAATTCTCACACAAAACAACGAATCATGACAAACTTGACGTATATATTGAACAAAATGAAAGTAGCATCTATGGCTATGCTATTGCCCGTCATCGCAGGCTCGTGCTCGATGATGCACGAAGACTTGGGCGGATGTAAGCAAGAACTAAGGCTGAAGTTCAAATACGACAAGAATATGAAATTTGCCGATGCCTTCAGCTCACAGGTGAAGACTCTATCGCTGCATGCTTACAACAAAAGCGGAGAAATGGTTTTCGACAAAACGGAAGCCGTAAGCGACATCGAGGCTGCAGGAGGATACATTACTCTCGACATAAAGCCATGCGTATACTCGCTACAAGTATGGGCAGAGGGCGAAAACGTGTATGACGGATCATACAAATATTCAACTAAAGGAAAGGCAGAAGAGGGCATTGAAAACCTGGACTGCAAGATAAACAGAGACGGAAGAAAGGTGGACCACGACCTTAACGCTCTGTATCACGGTATGATGGGAAACGTAGACCTGAGAATGGACGACTACGGGGTGAAGACATTCACCATGCCGCTGACTAAGAATACCAAAAACATAAAAGTGGTGATACAGAATGCCTTGGGCAAAAAGTTGAAAGCAAGCGACTTCAGCTTCGAGATTGACGACGACAATTCATGGCTTGATTGCTATAACGACAATATAAAAGAAGACTCGATAACTTATCGCCCATGGTCGCAATACGACGGCATTGTGGGCGCAGAAGAGCGCGAGACACAGGTGTCGGCTGTGGTGGCTGAGATGACTGTGAACAGACTGTTTGCAAACAAAAACCCACGACTAAAGGTTTATAACAACGAAAACGGAAAACTGGTGTTCAACATTCCGCTCGTAGACTATGCGCTGCTCGTTAAGGGCAACTACAACAAGGCTATGACCGACCAAGACTATTTGGACCGCCAAGACGAATATAGCTTCGTATTCTTTGTAGACGACAGCATGAAATGGCTTAGCACCTCGATATTCGTTAACTCATGGAGAGTGGTGTTGCAGAATGTAGACATGTAGGAATGTAAGAAAACGCGATACTTATTATCATAAAAAAAAGATATCGACACTTGATGTTTTATCATATTAAAAATATTATAATTAGAACAGTTATTGTACCATTGCTGTGTGTGGCAATGACGGCATGTTCGGACGACGATGGCGTAGACGCTATCGCCAAGAACGATGTGCGCGTCGCCTTCACAATGATGGTTGCCGACGCTGCATCTACACGTGCCGCAAACGAGGGGTGGGACGACTACGACCCTAAACAACCAGGCATAGAAGATGAGAATATGATTAACACCGACGACTTACGTATAGCCATTTGCGACGGTATGGGCAACATCATTGGAGATGTGGAGACTATAACGGTGACGCCAATGAGCGACCCTTCGGGCACTAAATATGCAATAACTGGAGTGTGGAAGAACGCTAAAGACGATATTGCAAAGGCTAAGAAGATAATGATTGTGGCTAACTGCAATGCTGCGAAACTAAGCACAACCGCCCTACCCGACTTGACATACAACATAGATACTGAGACAAGGAAATATATACCAATGTGGGGTGTGGCATCGCTGCCAGCACTTACATTAGGCACACAAACAGACATGACAGAGCAGATATATTTGCTCAGAGCGATGGCTAAGGTGAGAGTGGAGATGCGCCCGGATATGGCATCGTATGGATATTCCATAGGTAGCATGCACATCAACAACTATAACACTCAAGGATATTGTTTGCCAAAGAACTATAAATCGGCAAACAAGACTCAGGACATACGCTTCGACAATTCGCTAAACGTACTTGACAGCCGAGAGGCAAGCATAGGATTGACGGACGGTAAAGCAACATACATACCAGAATACGACAATACCGGCACAGGGGCTACGCCATCGACAATAACCGTAGACCTGAACAGAAATGGTAAGCACGAAGGCACTTACACCCTGAAGTTTCGCAATTATGATACCGACGGCAAGCCTACAGGCACACCATACGACATTCAGCGCAACCACTACTATACATTCTTGATATACAAAGAAGACGGAAAAATCATTGTTAGCCTGCATGTAAGGAAATGGAATAAGCGCGTATACGACGAAGATATAATAATGTAAAGAATATGAAGAATATTTCGCTTTCGATATTGACACTCATAGCAACTATGATGCTTTGCTGCTGCTCGGCTGACACTAATGAAGAGTCGGCAGAGGAGAGCAAGCCTGTGAGCGTGCGCATAAATATTTCTGCATCTGCAGGCGGAGCTTTGTCACGAGGCAGCGGAGAGCTGGAATGGACCGACGACAATGCCGACAAGGGAGAGATGATGAAAAATTGCTTCGTCATTATCGTGCAGAACGGCATTATCAAGAATCTGCTTGTTAGCGAAGACTATACTGAGGAGAAAAGCTGGGTTGGAACGCTTACGGCAAAAATAAATCCAGGCGAGACTACTTTTTATTCGTTTGCCAACATGAAGCCGGAGGATGTGGGAATAGACTCGAAAATAGACTATTCCACCGCCAACACTCCCCTACCTACAGGTTTCGACAGCAAGCTATATAGCGTGGAAGGCAATGTGCTTACGGCAGCCGACTTTCCGAAAGGAATTCCTATGAGCAATAAGCAGACCATAGAGATAAAGAAGACTACTGCCGACCTGAATCTCGAAGTGATAAGAATGGTGGCTAAGGTGAAGCTGAAGATAACAAACGACACGCCAGACGAAATAAAGTTGAGGAGTGTGTCGCTAACAGATATTACCAAGAACGAGGCAGACAATCTGTATCTGCTGCCTGGCAAGGATAATGGCACAGCCGTGGAGCCAAATCTAAATCCATCGGCATCGAAGGAGGACTACGTGATAAATCTCACCCCTGAGGTGGTGGTGGAGGCAAAGACTACTACTCCGAAGATAATATCATTCTATGTGAACGAGTCGGTAGCAAAGAATCCAAGCTATTTTGTAGTGGGCGTAAAGACCGACCATGCCACGATGAACCTACGTGCAGCACTATCAAAATGGAACACCATATCACGCAACGACTATTTGGAGATACCTATAAAGCTAAACAACTATAAAGTGAGATTTAAGGTGGAGCAGTTTACAGCTATTGGCGTATTGCCCAAAGTGGAGCAAAACGACGAGAAGCTGACCATAAGATTTAAGAGCTATGGCGAGTTTCATCTTATCCCTTATGTTGTGCGCTTAAGCGATGGCGTAGAGCTGACTCCGGGTACCGATAGCGCAAACGGATGGTTGTTTGATGGATGGCAAACGCAGAAGATGGTGCCAGATGGTGCTGAGGGAGTATGTATTTACGACCGCATGCCTGAGGCTGTGCCATCACGAAAGACCATAGAGGGCGTGGTGGGCAATCGCAATGGCTATGCCATTCACCAGCTACTGATAGGCATAAAGAATTTGGGGTATGACATTCCGTACAGAGTGGAAATAATAAAAGAATAAATCTGCTTGATATAATATGATAAAGAGGTTTAGATATATATATGTATGCATAATGGCGGTGTTGGCATGTTGTGTCAGCACAAGCATTAGTGCCCAGAGTAGTGTGTTTGCGCATTATAAAGGCGTGAACAATCTTCCGTATATCAGGAATCCATATGGTATAGAGATGCAGCAGGTGCACGAATATGAATATACATACTATGTAACGGGAGGTAGCGAGATAGACTTGCCATTGCCGTTTGAAAATTATACTACAGAAAACAATAAAGACAATGAGCCTAAAGGCTACATCAGATGGTACGACTATAAAACAGACATGGCTCATCCCCGACTCTCTGCATATAGCGGTACAAAACTGGAAAGGGTCAATGACAGTAACGGCGACGCGCGTGGATTGTTTGCATGGAAAGATCTAAGAGATAGCGAACCTTCCGGACCAAGCCATAATACTGTAGGTGTGAAGTATACTGCACCTACTGATGCCGATGACGCTACATGGGAAGGTGAGGATGTGGCATGCGACGTGAGCAAATATACAGACTTTGATCCTGAGACATATTGGTACTGGTTCCAAACGTACCAATACTTCAAACGCGAGCCAACATTGCAGATACGCTATATCTTCCATATTCGCCCAGCAAAGGCTATGGCAGATAATATCATCAAAACAACAGCTACCGACCTTCGCACCTCAGACTCTGACTTGACGATAGAGGACAACCGCCGTATTGTGTTTGGAGCCAAGGATAAGGATGCGCAAATGTCGGTACGTGTAAATTATAAGCCGAGCAATTATTTCTTTTATCCTCTAAAACCAAAAGACGGTAAACAAAGGCATCTTTTCTCTTCGGACGAAGCGCATAGCATAAAACAAGCCGACTACGACAAGAGCACACTGTATAATGCCAATGGATTTGTATGGTATGCCTATGACGAGACAAAGACAAAGTATACTGTACTGATTTCACATGGTACTGTACAATTGCACAGTTTCACTTCCATGAACGTATTAATGAATAACGGAAATCGTTGGAAGAACTTGGATGGAAATGATACTACAAGACCAAATATAACATTCGGTAGTATAGTGTATCTTGTGGCTTACGCCTACTATAATGATAACTCTATCAAAGCTCCAATCGCCAGTTTTGAGATTCTATATCAGAACACTTATCCAAAGACGATGCAGCAGCTGAAAGATGATGGAGACAGCGAGCGAAGACTGGACTATTTTGAATCGCACTATAAGCAAGCCACAAAGCCAATATCGTTTGACGACGATAACGACAAGCTTACCGTGGTGGCTCCTACTAAGGAAAACAATATGGCGCATTATGCCTCAAGATGGGACAAACGCTCGTATGGCTTTGTTTATCCAGAGCTGCGCGACTATGCTTGTCCTAATGGAATGGCTTTAATACATGGCGAATATGGACTGTTTAAGAGTGCTAACTTGGCTGGTATTTCTGACAATTCAGTAAAATCAACTGAAGGAAAGAATTTGTACATGTGGTGGAATTCTGCAGAACTCTACGACCGTACGTATGCAATTACTAACGGCAAGCAGTATGGATATTTCCTATATGTGGATGCATCAGACGAAAGCCGACAGATAGCTTCAGTAGACTTTAAGGCTGACCTTTGCTCGGGAGCACGTCTTATATTCTCGGCTGCGGTTACTGACTTTACAGCTTCTTCTGCAAAAACTCAACCTCAGGTGCTGTTCAAACTATATGGCATCATAAAGGATGAGAATGACAAGGTAACACATCAGCGACTGCTGACATCATTCACATCTGGCGACTTTGCCTCTAACACAAAGGGTGGACGACAGATAGGTACATGGTTTCAGGTGTACAGCCGAATTGTGATGAGAAAGAATACGGGAGTGGAAAACTATTCCGACTTCCGTATTGTGCTCGACAATATGTGTGCGAGTACTAATGGTGCCGACTATGCCATAGACGACATTCGACTATACATTCAGCATGCAAAGGTAGACGTGGTGCAGAATCAGCCTGCTTGTCCTGACAACAAGAGCGGAAGCGTGGCTGACTCGGAAATTACACTTAAGATAACATCACACTACGATAATGTGCAGGCAATAACAGGTGTGGGCAAAGAGTCGAAGCTGTTTTATCGTATATCCGATATGGATGGTAAGCCGTTTGCAGGTATCGACTATAATGGCGACGGTACTGCCGACGAATATGGCGTGGTTACTATACCTGCCAACTATGATGCTACTTCTTCGGCATTTGAGGTAGACCCTGAGGGACATGTAAAATTGATAATAGCCAACAGGCATTTCAACTTGCCTTTGGGACAGAAGTTTTATGTTTCGGTGGCTTATCCTGATGCTGATGGGAAGCCTGAGGAATGGGGTAGGTATACTGAGGCATGCTCATCGTATAGCGAGGACTTCAGCATTGTGCAACAGAAGGTTGCAATATCTGATGCCAACGGAAGCGTGGTTACTACGGTGAGAGTATCGTGCGACGGCAATAGTAAGACAGATGTGGATATTACTGCAAAGCTTGAGACTGCCGACAATGTGGGCGGTGGCTCAATATTGCTTAATAACGTGAAGTTTGACTGGTTTGTGGGAACTCCTGATGGCGCAGACAATAAGTTTTCTACTATCACGGGGTTGCAGGAGGCTTTAGGAAGATATCGCGCTATTTATAAATCTGCGACATCTCTTGAGGATGCATTCCAAACATCAAATCCTGCCGACTATGCATTGCTTCAGAAATATATCAATGGCGTAGATGACGAAGGAACATTGGTGCTGGCGGTAAGCAATACTCTCACGGGGTATAAGTTTAGCAAGGTGGGAACATACAAGATAGCAGCTGTTCCTATTGCAACTAAAATAACGCAGGGAACCGTGACTTACGAAATCTGTCCAGACCCTATGTACTTCACTATTCGTATTGTGGAGGATGGTCCGAAGCTTATACTTGGTTTCGATAAGGTGGCTTATCCTACCGACGACCGTGCCGTGCGCATTGGTTTGCCGCAGATAAAGGAGATGGTGAAGAAGGGAGAGAATGGCATGCTGATATTGCCGGTGGCTGATCTTAATAATGGAAAAGACAAGAATATTGAGATTAAGTTTCGTGATGAATCTAACGTATTTATCGCCGACACCAACGACCCTACTTTCAACACCACATCTTCATCAAAACAGATTATAGGAAAGTTGAAAGAAACTACGCTGAAGACAGGAGCTAAGGAAATAGGATTGGTGTTTAACAATGATGCCTTGACTACTTTTCATGAAGGATATTGGTATGAGCTGAACTTCTCGTATGAACTGCATAACAGTAGCACGACTGCTGCATGTCCTGGCGACTTGTTTATAACATTCAAAGTGGTGCCAGAGTATCTTACTTGGTTTCCTACGGTTGCAAATAAGCTTAATGCCAACTGGAACAACGACCTGAACTGGAAGCGCTCTACTGCTGCCGAGCTATACGACAAAAGCTATGAAGACTATGGTGAGGCTACTTATGGCAATCCGGTTAATACAAATCTGACGAGACAACAGGCTTATACGCCAATGAAATTCTCGAAGGTTGTTATTACCAACAACAAAATGGTGTTTCCAGGACTCGGCAACATCGTTTATCGTCAGGGTAACGGAATAGCTACGAAGTTGACAAACTATAAGGGCGAGGAGGCGACTAATTATATTGCCTACGACTTTGTGGTGTCATGGAACGACGATACCGCCGACCATTCTACAGACGGCAACGGAAAATTTATATGTGAGACATTCCGTGGCAACCTCTGCGACCAGATATTCTTCAAGGCGCAAGCAGAGCTGCTAAACCAGCCATACCTTGTATATAATAAGGCTTTCGTGGAGAAGGAAGTGGAGAGCAACAAATGGAATCTCGTATCGATCCCAATGAAGAATATTTATGCCGGCGACTTCTTTGTGCCACGAACAACAGGCAGGGAAGAATCGAAGACTGCTTTCTCGGCAATGAACTTCGATGAGACTTCTGATAATCGTGTGGCAGCCCCTGTGTATCAGCGCAATTGGGATAGCAACGAAACGCAGATAGTGGACGGCGGAACTCAATATAAGGTTCACGACTTTGATGGCAATAACATCAGCATAGAAAGCATATCGGATGCTTCGATGAATGTAGAGTCGCTATATTGGAGCCATGTATACAATAAGCTGGACGAGAATTATTCTGAAGGCAAGGGCTTTGCTCTAAAGGCTGGCGACCAATATAAAACGCTGTCGGCAAAATGGCTATTCCGTCTGCCAAAGGAGGATGAGGAATATAAATACTTCAAACCAGATGGAGGGTATTCTGACTTGACGGTTTCTGTGCCAAAGCATGAAAAGTATAAGCTAAATGTTCCATACTCCAATGAGCCAAGTTTGCTGGGCGAAATATCTCTGCCGCTCACAGACAACACTCATAGCAACAACCTATACTACATAGTGGGCAACCCTTATACTGCTTCGCTTAGTATGTATCGATTCTTGAACGGAAATCCAAGTTTTGAGCGCAAGGTGTGGACGCTGGATAATGGAGTGCTGAATGCACATATCATACCTGAGGGAACATACAACCGCAAAGATGACTATATCATCGAACCTATGCAGGGATTCTTTGTGAAGGTGAAGGAAGGCGCAACGGTGAACCAAGCTTACTTTACATTGATGATGACTACAGACCGATGGATATCGGGTGGTTCTGCAATATCTGAGACACCTGCGAAGATGAGCATCAATGTGGTAGAGAATGGTAAACGAATGGCTATGGCAAAGGTGGTGGTGAAGGATGATGCCGATGGCGACTTCAACAATGATGAGGATATAGAATTGCTCAACAACACAGAGCTGGAGGATATTCCGCAGGTGTACACCATAGCTGGCACTCAGGCTGCTGCGCTCAACGCTTTGCCAAAGATTGGCATCTTGCCATTTGGAGTGATAGCAAAGGAAAAGAAGATGGTGGCTGTGGAGTTGGAGGCAAACAGGTATCTCGACGCCCCACTCTATATTCTCGACGCAAAGACAGGCACCTATACCCCAGCCGACCATGCTATAGAGATTGAAGCCAACGAGCATGGCAGATATTATATCACTACGGCAATATACAACATCGAGAATGACAGCGAGGAAAACACCATACGCTGCTTCTCTCCTCAGAGTGGCACTATCACGGTAAGCTCGCTCGCAAGCAATCTTGCCTCTGTGAGAATCTACACCATCGATGGTAAGCTCCTGACTTCTGCCTCAGGCATTAATGCCACATCATGGCAAAAGCAAGTGGCTACGGGACTATATATAATAAAGGTAGCAACGGAGGATAAGAAGGAGAAAACGGTGAAAATGAGGGTATAAAAAAAATAAAAGCCTCACCCCCTGGGGGTGAGGCTTTTATTTTACAAACGCTCGTGAGCCTGACGTGCGATAACGTCGAGCTGCTGCTCGCGAGTAAGGTCGATGAACTTAACAGCGTAGCCACTTACACGGATGGTGAAGTTAGCATATTCTGGCTTCTCAGGATGTTCCATAGCGTCCTTGAGCTTGTCTACGCCAAATACGTTGACATTCAAGTGGTGAGCACCCTGCGAGAAGTAGCCATCCATAACGTTAACCAAAGTGTTAGCACGCTCATCGTCGTCGTGGCCAAGAGCATCAGGGTTGATGGTCTGGGTGTTAGAGATACCGTCGAGAGCATACTCGTAAGGCAACTTAGCTACAGAGTTGAGCGAAGCCAACAAACCATTCTTCTCAGCACCGTAAGATGGGTTAGCACCAGGAGCAAGAGGAGTACCAGCCTTACGTCCGTCAGGCATGTTAGAAGTAAACTTACCATAAACCACGTTAGAGGTGATGGTGAGGATACTTGTTGTAGGCTCAGAGTTGCGGTATGTGTGGTGTTTCTTGATCATTGCCATGAAGGTCTTGAGCAACCAAACAGCAATCTCGTCGGCACGCTCATCGTCGTTACCATAGCGTGGGAACTCGCCCTCGGTCTTAAACTCGAGTGGGAAACCAGTCTCGTCGCGGATGATGTTGACCTTAGCATACTTGATAGCCGAGATAGAGTCGACAACGTGGCTGAAACCTGCAATACCAGTAGCGAAAGTACGACGAACGTCTGTATCGATGAGAGCCATCTCAGCAGCCTCGTAGAAGTACTTATCGTGCATGTAGTGGATGAGGTTCAATGTCTTGACATAAACAGCAGCAAGCCACTCCATCATATCCATGAAGCGAGGCATGAACTCTTCGTATGTCAAAACGTCGCCTTCTACTGGACGGTAAGCAGGACCGCACTGCTCGCGAGTCTTAGAGTCTACACCACCGCTGACAGCATAAGTGAGACACTTAGCGAGGTTGGCACGAGCACCGAAGAACTGCATCTCCTTACCAGTCTGAGTAGCTGAAACGCAGCAGCAGATGCTGTAGTCGTCGCCCCAGACAGGACGCATCACGTCGTCGTTCTCATACTGGATAGAGCTTGTCTTAACGCTAATCCAAGCAGCGAAACGCTTGAAGTTTTCAGGTAAACGCTTGCTATAGAGCACGGTGAGGTTTGGCTCTGGTGAAGGACCCATATTGACGAGAGTGTGGAGGAAACGGTAGTCGCTCTTTGTTACCATCGAACGTCCGTCCTGACCCATACCACCTACTTCGAGAGTAGCCCAAACTGGGTCGCCGGTGAAGAGCTCGTTGTAAGAAGGGATACGAGCAAACTTAACCATACGGAGCTTCATTACCAAGTGGTCGATGAGTTCCTGTGCCTGATCCTCGGTGATGACACCAGCCTTGAGGTCGCGGTCGATATAGATATCGAGGAATGTAGAAACACGGCCTACCGACATAGCAGCACCATTCTGAGTCTTAACAGCTCCGAGGTAGCCGAAATAGAGCCACTGAACAGCCTCGCGTGCGTTAGCTGCAGGACGAGAGATGTCGAAGCCATAAGAAGCAGCCATCTGCTTAAGACCGTTCAAAGCCTTGATCTGCATTGCTACTTCTTCGCGAAGGCGGATTACATCGTCGATCATTTCGCGATCGCCCATTTCAGCGAGGTCACGCTTCTTGTCAGCGATAAGGTAGTCGATACCGTAGAGAGCTACACGGCGGTAGTCGCCAACGATACGTCCACGACCGTAAGTGTCAGGAAGACCAGTAAGAATATGATTGTGGCGAACGAGCTTCATCTCAGGAGTGTAAGCATCGAAAACGCCATCGTTGTGAGTCTTTACATAATGAGTAAAGATGTCATGAAGCTCCGCTGCAGGCTGGTAGCCATAAGTGGTGCAAGCCTGCTCAGCCATCTTGATACCACCATAAGGCATGAAAGCGCGCTTAAGTGGCTTGTCGGTCTGCAGACCTACGACAGCCTCAAGATCTTTGAGATTGTCATCGATATAAGCAGGTCCATAGGCATTGATGCCGGAAACAACGTTTGTTTCCATGTCGAGCACACCACCCTTAGCTCTTTCTTCTGCCTGCAATTTCTGCAGTACATCCCAGAGCTTGCGTGTAGCCTCTGTTGGTTCAGCGAGGAACTTTTCATCTCCGTCGAACGGTGCATAGTTGTTCTGGATGAAATCTCTAACATTTACTTCGTCTTGCCAAAGGGACTTCTTGAATCCCTGCCATTCTGTTCTCATAAATGAATAAAAATTATTGTTTGAAATGAGTTATAATAGTATTAGAAAATACTCTTATCCTAAAAAAATGTGATGCAAAGATACAATATTTAATTCATATTTCAGAATTATTATCTGCATATTTGCTTTTCAACGCTATAATTACCTATTATAGAGGATGGCGGCAGAGGAAGATAGATATGAAAAACAGAGAGTGATGAAAATGAAAAACAGAGGGAGATAGATATGAAAAACAGAGGTGATGGAAATGAAAAAAACGAGGATGTAGAAGTACACCCTCGTTTTATATTTTGCTACTAATAAATAGCTTATTTGCTGTTTTTTAATAGCTTATTTGCTGTTTTTCAAAGCTTCGATAGCAAGCGAAAGCTGATCGGGACAGCTTGTAGGCTTATTGCCACAAGTGATTCCACGCAGTCTGGCAATAACCTCGTCGGCATCCATGCCTTCTACGAGACGCGAAACGCCACAGGTGTTGCCCATGCATCCACCAACAAACGAGACATCATGAATTTTGTTGTCATCGTCGATAGAAACATTGATAAACTTGCTACATGTGCCCTGAGTAGGATAACAGATATTCTTCATACTTCAGCTTGATTATTTTGCATTTAATGCTTTAATGTTCAGCCTGTTAAGCTTGATTATTCTACGTCGTCAGCAGGCTTCATGTTTGTATAAACAGTCTGCACATCGTCGAACTCCTCAAGACGCTCTACCATCTTGTCGATAGTTTCGCGCTCCTCAGCAGTTACATCCTTGAGGTCGTTAGGGATGTAGGTGAACTCAGCACCAGTAACCTCGAAGCCCTCAGACTCGAGATGCTTCTGGATGTCGCCGAAGCTCTTAGGATCACCATAGATAGTGATTTCGCCTGCTTCCTCGTCCTCGTCGTATTCATCTTCTACTCCGTAGTCGATGAGGTCGAGAATCATCTCGTCCATATCAACGCCGTCCTTCTTCTTGAATGTGAACACGCTCTTGTGGTCGAAGAGGAACGAGAGGCTACCTGTGGTACCCATGTTACCATTGAACTTATTGAAGACAGAACGAACGTCGCCTACAGTACGAGTGGTGTTGTCGGTAAGAGTGTCAACGAAGATAGCTACTCCGTGAGGACCATATCCCTCGTAAGTAACCTCCTTGTAATCGCTCTGATCCTTACCCATAGCGTTCTTGATAGCACGCTCGATGTTGTCCTTAGGCATGTTCTCGCGCTTAGCATTAGCGATGATAGCACGAAGAGTAGGATTGTTCTCTGGTTCAGGACCGCCAGCCTTTACAGCAATGGCAATCTGCTTGCCAATCTTTGTAAATGTACGAGCCATGTGGCCCCATCTCTTAAGCTTTGTAGCTTTACGGTATTCAAATGCTCTTCCCATAGTGTTATTGTGTTTTGTTTTTTTTGTTTTGTTCTTGGTTATTCACGCCAATAATGTCGTCAACGGTTTTATCGAAGTTCTGCAGCGAGCTTATTCTTGAGGTTGCTGATGAGCTTCTGCATGATGGCGTCAATCTGCTTGTCGTTGAGAGTCTTCTGCTCATCCTGGAGGATGAAGTTGACAGCGTAGCTCTTCTTACCCTCAGGTAAGTTCTTGCCCTGGTAAACGTCGAAGAGTTCAACCTTCTTAAGCAATTTCTTCTCTGACTGACGAGCCACGTCGACGATCTGAGCGAATGTCACATTATTGTCGATGAGCAATGCCAAGTCGCGGCTAACAGCAGGATATTTGCTAAGTTCTGTGAACTCAACCTTATTCTTGCGGATGGCCTTCATGGCATTGGTCCAATTGAAGTCGGCATAGTAAATCTCAGAAGCGATGTCGGCCTGCTTCTGCAACTTGCGAGCCACGATACCCATCTCAACGATAGTCTTGCCGCCACGAGTCATGATGTTCAAGCCCTTAGCAAAGATGTCGTTGGTAGAATTCTCCATTACCACCATGCCCGATGTGATACCGATACGAGCAAGGACATTCTCTACGTAAGCCTTGAGCTCGTAGAATGAAGAATCCTCGTTAGGATGTGCCCATGAGCCCTCTACTCTCTTACCAGAAACCCAGAGTCCGAGGTGGCGCTCCTGACGGTAAGCATTGATAGGAGCATCAGCCGACCACTTGTCAGCATCGTAGTGATAGCAGTTGCCAAACTCGAAGAAACGAAGGTTGCAATTCTTGCGGTTAGCATTGCGCATGATGCTCTCTAAGCCACCAAACAAGAGGCTCTGACGCATCACTCCAAGATCAGCGCTCAGAGGATTCATCACCTTAACGGTGGTGTCGGCGCTGTAGGTCTTGAGGTCGGTATAGTAAGCTGTCTTGGTGAGCGAGTTGTTCAATATTTCATTGAAGCCGCAACCTACGAGCTGTTCGCCGATAAGGTTTTCGAGCTTATGAATCTTGTCCTGCTCGCTTGGAATAGTGAGCGACGACTTAAGCTGCAAAGGAATCTCTACATTATTATATCCATAGATGCGGAGGATGTCCTCAACAACGTCGCATGGACGCTGCACGTCTACACGATAAGCAGGAACCACGAGGTTGAGACCATTTTCGTCTTCAGCTACGATCTTCATCTCGAGCGAAGAAACGATGTTCTTGATAGTATCGTTGCCGATGTGCTTGCCGATGAGAGTATCTACGTAAGCATAGTCGAGACGCACGTTGGCATCAGGAACCAAAGTAGGATATTCGTCCTTTATTTCCATCGAAATCTTACCGCCAGCCAACTCCTTGCAGAGGATAGCAGCCTGCTTCAAAGCATAGATAAGACCATTAGGGTCGATGCCACGCTCGAAACGGAAGCTGGCATCGGTGCTCAAGCCATGACGGCGTGCACTCTTGCGAATCCATGTAGGGTGGAAATAAGCACTCTCCAAAACCACGTTGCGTGTAGTTTCGTAGGTGCCACTACCCTTGCCGCCAAAGATACCAGCGATACACATAGGCTCCTCGGCATTGCAGATGCTAAGGTCGTGGAGTCCGAGCTCATGGTCTTCGCCATCGAGAGTTGTGAAGTGTGTGCCCTCAGGCTGAGTGCGCACAACAATCTTGTTGCCCTTTACCATGTCAGCATCGAAGCAATGCATAGGCTGACCATACGCCATCATCACATAGTTGGTGATGTCGACGATGTTGTTGATAGGACGAATACCGATGATGTTGAGCTTATTCTGAAGCCACTCTGGGCTTTCCTTAACTTCGCAGTCGGTGATAGAGATGCATGCATAGCGCTTGCAAGCCTCTGTGTTCTGAATCTCTACATCGATGTTGAGGTCGTGGTTGTCGACAACAAACTTGTCGCAATCAGGACGATGCAACGATGTCTGATAGCCATTCTGCAAGAGCCAAGCATAGAGGTCGCGAGCCACACCGTAATGGCTGAGAGCGTCAGCACGGTTGGCAGTAATATCAATCTCTATTACCCAGTCGCTTTCAAGATGATAGTATTCGGCAGCAGGCATTCCGACCTGAGCATCCTCAGGCAATACGATGATGCCATCGTGAGAGGTGCCAACACCGATTTCGTCTTCGGCACAAATCATGCCAAGACTCTCTATGCCACGAAGCTTAGATTTTTTGATTACGAATTCCTTGTCACCATCATAGAGCACGCAGCCAAGGTCGGCAACGATAACTTTCTGACCAGCAGCAACATTAGGAGCGCCACAAACAATCTGCTGTGGTTCGCCCTTGCCGAGGTCAACTGTGGTAACATGTAGATGATCACTATTAGGATGTGCTTCGCATGTAAGTACTTTACCTACATACAGACCTTTCAAACCACCCTTGATGGTTTGTACTTCTTCGAGAGCGTCAACTTCCAATCCGCATGATGTCAGCGCGTCCGCTGTTTGCTGTGGAGTAAGGTCGAAGTCGACATACTCTTTAAGCCATTTATAAGATATATTCATTATAATGATTTGTATATGTTCTCAAAAACTTTGCAAAAGTACTAAATTCAGCGAACTTATACAAATTTTTAATCATTAATTTATAAAAGGCTCAAAGCGAAGGCTTGGGAAGAGGGATATAGATGGTGGCAAGGAGGGAGCGAAAAGGAAAATAAAATGAAAATAAAAGGAAGCGAAAAGAAAGCGACGGCGTAGAAACGCCATCGAACAAGGACGGACTAACCATAGAAAAAAGAGGCTGAAGGCGAGAGGAAGGCTGAAGGCGAGATGGAAGGCTGAAGGCGAGATGGAGGCTAAAGGCGAGATGGAGGCTGAAGGCTAGATGGAGGCTAAAGGCGGGATGGAGGCTAAAGGCAAGATGGAGGCAGAAGGCGAGATGGAGGCTACCCCTGCAGCCAAGCTCAATAAAAAGGAGAGCTTGGCATTAAAAGGAGAGCTTGGCAAGGCGGCCGCGAAGAGCTTCGGCTTCCGACTTACGGATGGAGAGCGTGATGGAGCAAGTGTTGTCGAAAGTTTGGGAGATGATGCGTGGCTGCATATCTTTCACCACCTTCATCACATCGTTCATCATGGGGTAAGTGAAGGTGTAGGTGATTTTCTCCTCCACCAGCCTGGTTTCTATCTCGCAATGCTCTATGGCGTCGGCAGCAGCTGTGCGATAAGCCACGATAAGTCCGCCTGTGCCGAGGTTTACTCCGCCATAATACCTGATTACTACGATAAGAATATCAGTAAGCTCGTTAGAATTTATCTGACCAAGGATAGGTTTGCCTGCTGTTGCCGAAGGTTCGCCATCGTCGTTAGCACGAAATTCAAGGCGCTCTGCACCAAGCATATAGGCATAACACACATGACGGGCATCGTAATATTTCTTGCGATACCCGTCAACGATTTTCTTTGCTTCATCCACACTTTCTATATGGTGAGCAAAGGCGAGGAACTTACTCCTTTTCTCGGAGTAAAATCCCTCACCTATGATTTCATTTGCTATTGTTTTATATTCGTCAAGCATTCATTATGATAATTTGTGGATAACGATACCCGATCTAAGCTTTGGTTCAAACCATGTAGCCTTAGGAGGCATAATCTTTCCGCTGTCGGCAATATCCATAATCTGCTGCATAGTCACAGGATAAAGAGCGAGAGCCATACGCATTTCGCCACTATCCACACGACGCTTCAGTTCTTCCAAGCCACGAAGTCCGCCTACGAAGTCGATACGATTGCTACCTCTGAGGTCGCGGATGCCGAGCAAGTCGTCGAGGATGAGTCGGCTCGAGATGTCGACATCAAGTACTCCGATTGGGTCGGTATCGTCGTATGTTCCCTCCTTAGCTGTGAGCGAGAACCAATGACCATCGAGATACATAGAGAACTCATGCAAGCGCTGAGGTTTGTAGATTTCTTCGCCCTTGTCTTCAACGATGAAGTTGCGTGCGAGTTTTTGCAAGAACTCTTTGCTATCCATACGGTTAAGGTCTTTAACCACGCGGTTGTAGTCGAGGATGGTGAGCTGTGAAGCCTGGAAGCAAACAGCCATGAAATAATTGTATTCCTCGTCGCCACGATGCTTAGGATTATTCTTAGCCTTCTCTGCACCCACCAAAGCAGCAGCAGCCGAACGATGGTGACCATCAGCGATATACAAACTTGGCATCTTAGCAAACTCTTCGGTAATGGTCTTGATGTCATTATCGTCGGAGATTACCCAGAACTTATGTCCGAAGCCATCGATAGGAGCTATGAAATCATACTCAGGTTCGGTGGCAGCATAGCGCTTGATGAGGTCGTCCAGCACCTTATTGTCGGGATAAGCAAAGAACACAGGTTCGATGTTGGCATTATTGATGCGAACATGCTTCATTCTGTCTTCCTCTTTATCTCTACGTGTAAGCTCATGCTTCTTAATCACGCCATTCATATAGTCGTCGACAAAAGCACCTACCACCAGTCCATACTGCGTTTTGCCATTCATGGTCTGTGCGTAGATATAATATTGCTCCTTGTCATCTTGCACGAGCCATCCCTTATCTTGGAACTTCTGGAAGTTCTCGGCAGCCTTCTCATACACACGAGGGTCGTACTCGCTGGTGCCTACAGGGAAATCAATCTCAGGCTTGATGATGTGGTACAAGCTCATCTCGTTGTCGCCAGCTTCAGCTCTTGCCTCTTCAGAGTCAAGAACGTCGTATGGACGCGACTCAACCTTTTCCACAAGGTCTTTAGGTGGGCGTATGCCCTTAAAAGGTTTAATGGTTGCCATAGGTTTTTATTTATTGAGAATTACTTATTCACCTGGAACTTAGTGCATCCGTCGGTGAAGAAAGCATTAATCTGCTTAGCTGCAGCGATACCCGCATTGGTGTTAGCCTCTGCTGTCTGTGCACCCATCTTCTTAGGTGTGCTGAAATAGCGACCCTCGAACTGTGCGAACTCTGCATCAGCATCAGGCTTGATGTCGGTGATGTACTTGATATCTGTGCGCTCAGCCATAAGTTTCAAGAGTTCAGGCTCATTGATAACTTCCTTGCGAGCGGTGTTGATCAAGATAGCGCCCTTCTTCATCTTGCCAACCAAAGCAGCGTTGATGCTCTGCTTAGTTTCGGCTGTAGCAGGAATATGGAGCGAAACAACATCGCAAGTCTCGAACAAAGCATCCTGGCAGTCAACAGCTTTTACGCCAGCAGCCTCAATAACCTCCTTAGGGCAGAATGCGTCGTAAGCATAAACTTCCATACCGAAGCCTGCAGCGATGCGGGCCACGTTGCGACCTACATTACCGAAAGCCAAGATACCGAGCTTCTTGCCCTTGAGCTCTGTGCCCGCCTTGCCATTATAGAAATTGCGCACAGCGAAAACCAACAATCCGAATACCAATTCGGCAACGGCGTTAGAATTCTGTCCAGGAGTGTTCTCAGCCACCACCTTATGGGCTGTAGCTGCCTCGAGGTCGATATTATCGTAGCCAGCACCTGCGCGAACTACTATTTTGAGCTGCTTTGCTGCGTCGAGCACCTCAGCGTCGACTTTATCAGAACGGATAATCATAGCATCAGCATCCTTAACAGCATCGAGGAGCTGAGCTTTTTCTGTATATTTTTCAAGCAACACGAGTTCGTTGCCTGCACTTTCTACTACTTCTTTAATACCCTGTACAGCAGCTGCTGCAAAAGGTTTTTCGGTTGCTACGAGTACTTTCATTATCGTTTTCGTTATAAGGTTAAATTATTTAGGGAGTTATATTTTGGGACTCTCCAGCCCCGCCCTATAACTCCCCATGAGCAAAATGTACTTTCAATTAATGATTAGCTTCGAAATCCTTCATTGCCTGAACGAGAGCGTTGACACCCTCCATAGTCATAGCGTTGTAGCAGCTAGCACGGAATCCACCTACTGAGCGGTGACCCTTGATACCAACCATACCGCGCTCTGTAGCGAAGTCGAAGAATGGTTTTTCGAGCTCCTTGTATTCATCGTTCATCACGAAGCAGATATTCATCAATGAGCGAGAATCCTCTTCCACAGTGCCACGGAAGAGCTTGTTGCGGTCGATTTCTGCATAAAGAACTTCAGCACGCTCCTGAGCACGCTTGTCGGCAGCAGTCAAACCACCATTCTTCTTCAACCAACGAAGATTCTCCAGCATAGCGTAGATAGGAACTACAGGAGGAGTATTGAACATAGAACCCTTCTCAACGTGGGTACGATAGTCGATCATTGTAGGCAACTCGCGTGGAGCCTTGCCAAGTTCATCATCCTTAACGATGATAACGGTAACACCAGCCATAGAGATATTCTTCTGAGCACCAGCGAAGATTGCTTTGTACTTAGAAACGTCGACAGGACGGCTCATGATATCAGAAGACATGTCGGCAATCATTGGCACCTTTACGTCCAACTCCTTGCGAATCTCTGTACCATAGATAGTGTTGTTGGTGCAGACATGTAAATAGTCAGCATCAGCAGGCACCTTATCCTCAAATCCCTTAGGATAGAAGCTATAGTTAGCGTCAGCCGAGGAAGCAACCTCTACCACCTCACCGAAAAGCTTTGCCTCTTTCAGAGCCTTCTTAGCCCATGTACCAGAGTTTATAAAGGCAGCCTTCTTAATCAAGAAGTTGGCTGGAATCTGCATAAACTGAAGCGAAGCACCTCCACCAAGGAAGATTACTGAATATCCCTCAGGGATATCAAGAAGTTCTTTGAATAGGGCTACACACTCGTCTACGACGGGCTGAAAATCTTTAGCACGGTGGCTGATCTCCATCAGTGAGAGTCCTGAACCATTGAAATCTAAAATTTGCTTTGCAGTATTCTCGATAACCTCACGTGGGAGAATCGAAGGTCCTGCGTTAAAGTTGTACTTCTTCATCTGACTGAATTTTTAATAATTGGTTGTATTACGACTGCGAAGTTATGTCTTTTATTTGAATATTCCAAATATTTCCATGAAAATCTACAAAAATTCGCAATATTAAGTGTATACTCTACATATTTATAGCAAATTTACACCATTTTTATACTATTTGCCATTTATTCAGTCATGTTGACTAACACTTTGTATAGAGTGTTCGAGCACAGCATTTACTTTTTCACCTCTTCCCATATTGTTCGTATACCTTTTATCTTTTCGCCCTTTGTTTTTTGTAACACTTTCATCATTTTCAGGCGATTTACGGCTACATAACAGTAATAGTCTTTCACATCAATTCTTCCGATGTCGTCCTTGTCCAGTTCAGCTTTTTTGCACAAGAAGCCCACGATGTCGCCCTTGCTAATCTTATCTTTCTTGCCTTTGCCAAGATAGAGCGTAGCCATGCGAGGCTTCGAAGGCTTTGCGTCGTGGGCTACTTCGGGCACATAATCTTCGATTTCGCCCTCCACATATTCAGGAATATATTCGCCCTGCGAGAGGATGAAGAAAGCCCTACCCTCTTTGTCCCATCTTGCCGTACGACCAATGCGGTGGGTGTAGTTTTCTTGGGTTTCTGGAATATGATAGTGAACGATGTTGGCGATGTTAGGAATATCGAGTCCACGGCTGCCAAGGTCAGTGCTCACGAGAACGCAGGCTGAACCATTAGAAAATCTGTATAATGCAGCCTCACGCTCCTTTTGGTCAAGTCCGCCATGGAAAGCCGAAACCGAGAATCCATTTTCTGTAAGGAAAGCTGCTGTACGCTCCACACTGTCGCGATAGTTTAGGAACACGATAGTGCTCTCATCCTTGAAACTAAGGAGCAGTTGGCGCAAGGTGCCGAGTTTATCTTTCTCCTTGCTTTCCACCTTATATATATTAATACGCTCACAAGGCTCTTCCACCAGATAGTCGAGAGTTTCTTTTGTCTTAGCATTTACGAAGTGTGGAATTTCCTCGGCATCGGTAGCTGAGAGCAGAATGCGTTTCTTCAGATTAGGGAATTTCGCCATGAGCCGTTCCATCTCATTGCGGAATCCCATCTCAAGACATTTGTCAAACTCATCGATAACGAGAATCTTCACCTTGCTTGTATCGAGGTTGCCTTTATCGAAATGGTCGTTCAAGCGACCAGGAGTTCCAAACACCACCAGTGGACACACTTGTCTGAGCTGTCTATGCTCATCCATCGTTGGACGACCGCCATAGCATGCCATAGAGCGGAGTCCTGACCCCATGTTTGTCATCACTGTCTGCGACTGCAATGCCAATTCGCGTCCTGGCACCACTACCACCACCTGCAGGTCGTCGCTTGTGCCATCCACGAGTTCTGCCACAGGCAACAGATAAGCCAACGTCTTACCAGTACCAGTTGGCGACAACACCACCACATCGTTGTTATGTCTCACTATGGTTTCGTAGGCATCCTGCTGCATAGCGTTCAGCGCCTCTATTCCGAGTTTATCTAATATCTTGTTTATTTCCATTATCTTATAGTTCTTTGATTTCGTATTATTTTCCGCCTACATTCTTTATAACCCTATCTATTTCTTCAAACTCCTCGCCCATATTTAGGTTCAGATAGATAGTATAAAGTGGTAATCCCCATTTATCTTTCAACGCAGGCAGCGCCTTGCGAGCCTTTTCAAGATAAGGCAACGCCTGCTTATAAAGTCGCTGTTGCTCTTTTTTTTGCTTGTTGCGGTTGGCAGGTTTGCCCTGCACACTTATCTCCACAGCCTCATTGAAGCAAGCCAAGCCAGCATTCAGCATCACCTCGGCTGTACTATCTCCACGGGCGATGATAGAATCGCAGAGTGCCAGACATTCATCATAGCGCGAGAGATTGAGCAAGATTGTAGATTTTGCAGCACTCAACAAGCTATCAGCAGGATTTGCCTTTAGCGCTGCGTTGTTAATATCAAGTGCCTTATCCCATCTACCTTTGCCCGAATAGTAAGCCACGAGTTGAGTATAGAAATAAGAATTCTGCTTAAATCGTTCAAAACCCTCGTGGAGCGATTTCAGATAGCGAGTGGTGTCGCCCTCAAGCAAATATGTGGCAGAAAGATACTGCAACATTGGCTCCCAATATTTCTCTTTCTTCAGCGCCAAATAGGTGTGATGAAGAGTCTTCACAGGGTCTTTCATTTTATATCCGCAATATACAGCCCAGAAAGCAGCCTTAGGCATAAGCGTATCTTTCTCCATATAGTTGCGATCCGTAAATAGCGGAGCATTTCCACAATTTATATAGGTATCCAAGCAGTTGTAAGCCTCGTCGTATTTACCCTTGCCTATAAAATAGAATGCGCCATTATATAGATTTGGGCGAAGAGTGTTGAGCATTTCTGCATGTTTTTTACGATATTCCGGTCTCACCCTACCCTTTTTATCAGGCATAGCATCGATAGAATCAAAGCGTTCCATATCTATAAACAATCGTCGAGCAATATTAAAGAGTGCCGCCGTATCGTATTTTTGTTTAAGATACAACTTTTCATTACCTTGATCATATTGTTTTTTAATAGCTTCAAACATAGTGAGCCAAATCTTTGTCTCACGAATGTTATCTGAATCTTCGAGCAGTTTTCTCATCGACTGCTCAGCCTGCGCCAGATTATTACCAGCTTTAATATTCGCTTTAGCTTGCGACAATTCTTTTTTCTGCGCCATACACAGCGAAGTCACAGCAAGAAACAACAAAAGTATAACTTTTCTCATCGTATTTTTTACCTTATTTTGTTCTTTTCGCTATCCGAACAACACCATTTAACAAAAAGAAACCACCATATATTTATCGACATGCAAATATACTCATTTTTCCCGTAACAGCCAAGCATTTAACCACTTTTTAACGGGAATAAACAACCATTTTCCCACAACATCCAAACAAGCCCATACAAACGTCCATAAATGCATAAAAATCCGCCTCGCGCCACCCGACTATCCGCATCGCCCCACGAGAATAGTCGCACAACCTCTTACGAATAGTCGCATAGCACCATTCGACCTCTAAAGTAACGTTGTCAAGATTGTCATTTGTCATTTTGTCATTTTCAAGAAAAAAAGCGGTTGTCAGACCTCTATATAATTATATATTATAATATATAATTATATAGATATAATTTCACACTTTCAAAAATCAAAATGACAAAATGACCAAATGACAAAATGACAACATCTGCTTCTCTTCCACTTTTTACAGAAAATAATTTCCTCTTCACTTGGCTACCTCGAAAAAAAGCAGTAACTTTGCAAACGTGATTGAATTAGAAAAACATATAGAGATACTTTTGCTAAGCAACGACTGCGTCATAGTGCCTGATTTTGGGGGATTTATGGCGCATCATGCCGACGCACGCTTCGACGAGAGAGACAACATGTTTATCCCGCCGCTACGCACTATTGGATTCAATCCTAAGCTAAAAATGAACGATTCGCTCCTCGCTCAGTCGTATGTAGAAGCCTACGACATTAGCTATCCTGAAGCTCTGAAGCGCATTGCCGACGAGGTAAGAGAAATAAAAGAGCGAATAGATACCGACGGCACATTCGAGTTGCATAATATCGGCACATTAAACCTCAACGACGACGGACACTACGAGTTTGAACCTTGCGAAGCAGGTATTCTTACTCCTGATCTCTACGGTTTGGGAAGCTTCGAATTTAAGCCATTAGCATTGCTCGCTACAGAAAACACTAAGAGCGAAACAAAGGCTAACATCGTAGACATCAATGCGCCTATCGAAGAGAAAATAGAAGAAGAGGAACGCACGATAAGCATCCGCGTGAGCCTATTGCGCAACATCGCAGCTTGTTGTATCGCTGTAATCGTATTTCTTCTTTTCCCTGCCCCACTCAGCAACACCACAACTACTGCTGGGAGAGCCATTGACACCAACCTTTTGGACAAGGTAATGCCAAAAGATATCACTACAGGCACAGCTTCGCTGAAAGAAATCGACCTTAAGAAGGTTGACAACGCAAAAACTTATACAGCTGTAGCTGAAACCGAGGCAAAGGCAGAAATCAGCACAAAGACTGAAGCAAAAACAGGAAATATAGCCCCAAACAAGGCACTCACCAATAACGAATTGAAAAACAAAACTGAGGTTGCTAAAACCGCAGAGGCAGCACCTGCAGAAACAAGCGGCTACGTGATAGTCATAGCCTCGAAGGTTGCTAAAAAGAATGCAGAAACATTCGTTAGCACACTTCACAAGCAAGGACTGAACGAAGCTCGCGTAGCTACAAGAAACAACGTCACACGTGTTGTTTATGGCGACTACGCTACTCAGCAGGACGCCAACAACGCACTCAACAAGCTCAACGACAAGGAACCTTTCGTAGAGGGTTGGGTGATGAAGATTAACTAAAACTAAAAGGCTGCAAGCCAACATTTTCACACAACGAGGTTAACACAGAACATGAAAAGAGTTAGATGCCCTAAATGCGACAACTTCATTACTTTCGATGAAACAAAATACGAAGCAGGACAGTCATTGGTTTTCCAATGTCCGGAATGCGGAAAGGAGTTTGGTATCAGAATAGGTGTATCGAAACTCAGAAACACTCAAAAGGAAGATAATCCCGACGAGCAAGCCAACGAAAATGGCTGTGGATCTATCGTCGTGATAGAGAATGTATTCCACTACAAGCAGGTTATTCCATTGCAGATGGGCGACAACGTGATAGGCCGATACATGAAGGGTTCTGGCGTGAATTGCGCCATAGAAACCAACGACCCAAGTATCGACATGAACCATTGCGTAATCAATGTTAGCCGCGACAAGAAGGGCAACCTGAAATACATTCTCCGCGATGGTCCAAGCTATACTGGCACATTCGTAGACAATGAGATACTTGGCGACCGCGAACGCCGAGTAATAGAAGACGGCACCCTATTCACCATTGGCGCCACCAGTATCATTCTCAGAGCTACAGAGGAGGAAAAATAAGATATAGGCGACAATTAGGCGATATATAGCGCGCAGATATAGGCGATATTTAAGCGAAGAAATAAGCGATATTCAAGCAAAGAAATAAGCAATATTTAAGCGAAGAAATAAGCGAAGTCGTAAAAACGACTTCGAACAAGGATAAGGGAGGACAAAGCCTCCCTTTTACTTTTTATCTATTTATCTATTTATATATCACCTATTTTCTTTTTATATATTATTCTTTTTACTCATTTACTTTTTTACTCTTTTACCCTTTTACCTTTTACTTTTTTACCCTTTTACTCTTTTACCTCTTTAGCTTTTACACTCTGCTATTATAAAAACGGAATAAGATTACAAAACGACAACAATTTAGAGCATAATAGCAGATTATTAATAATTTTCATATAATCTATATTCCACTTTCAATATTATTTTGTATCTTTGCAACGACATTAACAATGCAAATGCAAGATATGAAACCAACAGCAATACTACTTCTGCATTGCCCTGACGAACAAGGCATCATCTCGGAAGTTACAAAGTTTATCACAGACAACCAGGGTAACATCGTATACCTTGACCAATATGTAGATAGAGAAGACGGTATGTTCTTTATGCGTATAGAATGGGAGTTGAAGAACTTCACCATTCCACGCGAAAAAATCTACGAATATATAGACACCCTATATTCGCAGAGATACAACATGACGTTCAACCTTTACTTTAACGACGAACGACCACGCATGGCTATCTTCGTGAGCAAGATGAGCCATTGTCTATACGACTTGCTGGCACGCTATAAGGCAGGAGAATGGAACGTAGACATACCTTGCATCGTGAGCAACCACGAAGACTTGAGATATGTGGCTGAGCAGTTCAACATACCTTACTACGTGTGGTCAATAAAGAAAGACCACTCTAACAAAGAGGAAGTTGAAAAGGCAGAAATGGAGTTGCTGAAGAAAGAGAAGGTGACATTCATCGTGTTGGCACGCTACATGCAGATCATCACCGACGGCATGATAAGCGCTTACCCACATAAGATTATCAACATCCACCATTCATTCCTACCAGCCTTCATTGGTGCAAAACCTTATCATCAGGCATGGGAAAGAGGTGTGAAGATTATCGGCGCCACAAGCCATTATGTAACAGCCGACTTGGATGCAGGTCCTATTATTGAGCAAGATGTCACCCGCATCACCCACAAGGACACTCCTGAGAGCCTCGTGCTCAAAGGCAAAGACTTGGAGAAGATTGTATTGTCAAGAGCCGTGACCAAGCACATAGAGCGCAAGATTCTGACATACAACAACAAGACGATAATATTCAGTTAGGGAATCTACCCTACACACAACATAACAACATATAACACAACATCAGAACTGTGAAAGTAGCAATAGTAAAATACAATGCTGGCAACATTTACTCCGTAGTCAACGCCATGCGACGACTCGGAGTAGAGCCCATCATCACCGACGATGCTGAGGTGTTGGCTTCTGCCGACAGGGTGCTGTTTCCCGGACAGGGCGAGGCAAGCTCTACGATGGCTTATATCAAGGAGCATCAGCTCGACCGCATCATCCTCGATTTGAAGCAACCCGTATTGGGCATCTGCATCGGTCAGCAGCTATTGTGTAAGCATAGCGAAGAGGGCAACACCGACTGCATGGGACTATTCCCGATGGAGGTGAAACGTTTTCAGCCTACGTGCCACGAAGACAAGGTGCCGGCAATAGGATGGAACAGAATAGAGCTGGGCGATGAGCCTTGCAAACTATTCAAGGGATTGGAAGAAAGTCCGTATGTTTACTTCATACATAGCTACTATGTACCTGTGAGTCAATGGGCTATCGCTACAGCCAACTACACATTACCATTCTCTGCAGCGCTGCACAAGGACAACTTCTATGCCACGCAGTTTCACCCAGAGAAGAGCGGAAAGGTGGGAGAACAGATTCTGAAAAACTTCATGGAGATTGACTTATGATAGAACTAATACCAGCCATCGACATCATCGACGGCAAATGCGTGAGACTCACCAAGGGCGACTACAATCAGAAGACAGTCTACAACGATTCGCCTGCCGACGTGGCACGACAATTTGAAGACATGGGATTCAAACGCCTACATGTGGTTGACCTCGATGGAGCAAAGTCGAAACATATAGTCAACGACCATGTGCTGAAGGCTATTACAGATGCAACAAACTTGAAGGTAGACTTTGGAGGCGGACTAAAAACCGACGACGACCTGAAGAAGGCTTTCGAGGCTGGAGCAAGCATGGTGACAATAGGCAGCATTGCAGTGACAAAGCCAGAGCTATTCTTGAGTTGGCTCGAAGAATATGGCGCCGACAAGCTGATATTGGGAGCCGACGTAAGAAACGGTAAAATTTCGATAAATGGATGGAAGGAAGACTCTGCAGAAGAGTTGCTGCCATTCTTGAAACAATATGTAGACCACGGAGTGAAGAACGTGCTCTGTACGGAGATATCGAAAGACGGCACCATGCAAGGACCAGCCATCGAACTATATCGCCAAATCATGGACGCTTACCCCACCTTGCACCTCATAGCAAGTGGCGGTGTGGGCTGCACCAACGACATTCGCAACCTTAACGAGAGCGGCATTCCAGCCGTGGTATTCGGCAAGGCATTCTATGAAGGAAAAATAAATATCGAAGAGCTATGGCAACTTTAGCAAAACGCATCATACCATGCCTCGACGTGAAGAATGGCGAAACCGTTAAGGGCACCAACTTTGTGAATCTGCGTAGCGCTGGCGACCCTGTGGCTTTGGGCAAAGCTTATAGCGATATGGGAGCCGACGAGCTGGTGTTTCTCGACATCACGGCAAGCTTCGAGGAGCGCAAAACCTTTACCGACATGGTGACAAAGGTGGCGCAAGAGATAAACATCCCGTTCACCGTGGGTGGCGGAATAAATAAACTGGAAGACGTGGAACGTCTGCTCAACGCAGGAGCCGACAAGGTGAGCATCAACTCAGCAGCCATCCGTACTCCTAACCTCATCGACGAGATAGCTGGCAAATTTGGCTCGCAAGTGTGTGTGTGCGCTATCGATGCACGCCACGACGAAGACGGTTGGCATTGCTACGTGAAGGGCGGCAGAGAACGAGTAGAACTCGGACTCTTCGACTGGGCACACCAGGTGCAAGAGCGTGGCGCTGGCGAGATATTATTCACCAGCATGGATCACGACGGAGTGAAGCAAGGATTTGCCAACGAAGCTTTGGCTGAACTTGCCGACAACCTGTCGATACCCGTGATAGCAAGTGGCGGCGCAGGCACCATGGAGCATTTCAAAGATGCTTTCGTAAAGGGCAAAGCTGATGCTGCATTGGCAGCAAGCGTGTTCCACTTCGGTGAAATAGCAATACCTGAGCTAAAAGATTATCTTTGGCAACAGGGAATAAACGTGAGGAGATAAGCTCTCACACGCGTAAATATATAATAAGGTGACAGACAAAACACAACGCAAAAATGGAAATAGACTTTGAAAAGACAGGCGGACTCGTTCCTGCCATCATACAGGATGCAAATACAAAGAATGTATTGATGCTTGGATACATGAACCAAGAGGCTTTCGACAAAACCATGGCTACAGGCAAGGTTACCTTCTGGAGCCGCTCGCGCAACTGCCTCTGGACAAAGGGCGAAACATCGGGCAACTTTCTCGACCTGGTGAGCATCAAGAACGACTGCGACAACGATACGCTACTCGTCAAGGCTGTGCCTCATGGTCCAACATGCCACACAGGCACCGACACCTGCTGGGGCGAAGACAACGAGAGCAATCCGTTGGCTTTTCTCTCAGAACTACAGGACTTCATAGAGCGTCGCCACGAAGAGATGCCTGAGGGCAGCTACACCACAAGTCTTTTCCAAAAAGGCGTTAACCGCATAGCACAAAAAGTGGGCGAAGAAGCTCTCGAGACTGTCATAGAAGCCACCAACGGCACTAACGACAAACTCATCTACGAGGCTTCCGACATGTTCTACCACCTCATAGTGCTGCTCACCGAAAAGGGCCTACGCATAGAGGATGTGGCTACAGAACTGCAAAAACGCCACGACCCTAACTGGGATAAAGCCCGAAGGGTGAAAAAGAGTAAAGAGTAAATTGCTAATAAAAGATATGCTAATAGAATATAAAAACGTAAACATCTACCAGCAAGGCAAATTAGTGCTTGAGGGTGTAGACTTCCATGTAGACGAAGGAGAATTCATCTACATCATTGGTAAGGTGGGCTCGGGAAAGAGTTCACTACTTAAAACAACATACTGCGAGCTCGACCTCATGAAAGACGAGGCTGAGAAGGCAGAAGTGTTAGGACGCAATGTGGTGAGCCTGAAACGCAAGGAAATACCTGCACTAAGACGCGAATTGGGAATAATATTCCAAGACTTCCAGTTGTTGCACGACCGCACGGTTTACGACAACCTGGAATTCGTGCTTAAAGCTACAGGATGGAAAAACAAGAAAGATATTAAAAAGCGTATCGACGAGGTGCTGGCTGATGTCGGCATGCAAGAGAAGATACACTCTATGCCTCACGAACTTTCGGGTGGCGAACAGCAGCGTATTTCTATAGCTCGCGCATTGCTCAACGAGCCAAAGGTGATAATTGCCGACGAGCCAACGGGAAACCTCGACCCTGAAACAGCAACATCAATCCTGAATGTGCTGAAGAGCATCACTCAGACCGGCACAGCCGTGGTGATGACCACTCACAACTTGCCTATCATCGACCAGTTCCCAGGCATCGTTTACCAATGCAAGGATGGTCACATGACAGACATCACTAAGGATTTCACTAAGATCTCTATAAGTGAAGAGTGAAGAATCTAAGTGAAGAGTGAAGAGTGAAGAATCAAATGGATTTGAAGGATAATTAAGAAAAAAAGAAAAAAATAAACGATATGAACATGCAAGTAATGAAGTTTGGAGGTACCTCGGTAGGTTCTCCTGAAAGAATGAAGAATGTTGCCAAGCTCATCACAGAGTCTGGTGAACCAACTTTCGTAGTGCTCTCGGCAATGAGCGGCACAACAAACTCATTGGTGGAAATTAGCGACTATCTGTATAAGAAGAATCCAGAAGGCGCAAACGAGGTTATCAACAACCTTGAGAAGAAATACTTGCAACACGTTGAAGACCTCTACTCCACCGAAGAATATAAGCAGAAGACACGCGACCTGTTGCAGCAGGAATTCAACTATCTGCGCTCATTCACCAAAGACTTGTTTACAAGCTTCGAAGAGAAGAGCATCGTGGCTCAGGGCGAAATCATCAGCACCAACATGGTGGTAAACTATCTTCAGGAGTGTGGCGTTAAGGCTGTGTTGCTCAATGCACTCGACTTTATGCGCACCGACAAGAATGCTGAGCCTGACACCGCTTATATCAAGGAGAAGCTACAGTCCATCATGAAGGACAATGAGGGCTATCAGATTTACATCACCCAGGGCTTCATCTGCCGCAACGCTTATGGCGAGGTAGACAACTTGCAGCGTGGTGGTTCTGACTATACAGCATCGCTCATCGGTGCTGCTCTGCCAGCTTCAGAGATTCAGATTTGGACCGACATCGACGGAATGCACAACAACGACCCTCGTATCGTTGATAAGACAGAGGCTGTGAGACAGCTCAACTTCGAAGAGGCTGCCGAGCTCGCATACTTCGGAGCTAAGATTTTGCACCCTACATGTGTGCAGCCAGCTAAATATGCAGGCATTCCAGTACGCTTGAAGAACACCATGGACCCTAAGGCCGAGGGCACTATCATCGACAACGTGATAGTACGTGGCAAAATCAAGGCTGTGGCAGCTAAGGACAACATTACAGCTATCAAGATTAAGTCGTCGCGCATGCTCTTGGCAACAGGATTCTTGCGCAAGGTATTCGAGATTTTCGAGAGCTATCAGACTCCTATCGACATGATTGCAACATCAGAAGTTGGTGTGAGCATGAGTATCGACAAAGACGACCACCTGAACGAAATCGTTGACGAACTGAAGAAATATGGTACTGTGACCGTAGACACCAACATGTGTATCGTCTGCGTAGTTGGCGACCTCGACTGGAGCAACCTCGGTTTCGAGACCATCGCTACCGACGCTATGAAGAACATCCCTGTGCGCATGATTAGCTATGGCGGTAGCAACTACAACATCTCGTTCCTTATCAAGGAGAGCGACAAGAAGCAAGCTCTGCAGAACTTGAGCAACGTATTGTTTAATAAGTAAAGCATAAAACACATCATCTCTTTCAGCCCATCTCTCTCCAACACAGAGGGATGGGCTATACAACAACACACAACACACACACAGAACAAGACAATTCAGATGAAAGGTACATTTCCAATAGATAAATTCCAAGGCATACAGACGCCATTCTACTATTACGACACCGACTTGCTGCGCCAAACCCTGAAGGCTATCAACAACGAAGTGGACAAGCATCCAGGATACCATGTGCACTATGCGGTGAAGGCTAATGCCAATCCAAAGGTGCTAAACATAATCTGCCAAGCTGGTCTTGGTGCCGACTGCGTGAGCGGTGGCGAGATTGAGGCTGCCATCAACGCAGGTTTTGCACCATCTAAGATAGTATATGCCGGAGTGGGCAAAAGCGACTGGGAGATAAACCTCGGACTCGACAAAGATATTTTCTGCTTCAATGTAGAGAGCATCGCCGAGCTGGAGGTTATCAACGAGCTTGCAGCAGCACGAGGCAAGGTGGCGAGAGTGGCTTTCCGTATCAACCCTAACGTGGGCGCACATACTCACGCCAATATCACTACCGGACTTGCAGAAAACAAATTCGGCATTGCCATGCAAGACATGGAGGCTGCGATAGAAGAAGCGGCACAGATGCAGAACGTGAAGTTTGTGGGATTGCACTTCCATATTGGTAGTCAGATACTTGACATGGGCGACTTCGAGGCTTTGTGCAACCGTATAAACGAATTGCAAGACAAGCTTGAGCGCAATCATATCATCGTTGAGAATATCAATGTGGGCGGTGGACTCGGCGTTAGCTACGACCACCCTAACCGTGAGCCAATACCAAACTTCAAGGCTTATTTCGATACATACGCCAAGAAGCTGAAATTGCGCGAAGGTCAGTCTCTGCACTTTGAATTGGGACGTGCCGTTGTGGCTCAGATGGGCTCGCTCATCACCCGCACACTATACGTGAAGCAAGGCACAGCAAAGAAGTTTGCCATTGTGGATGCCGGTATGACCGACCTCATCCGTCCTGCCCTTTATCAGGCGTACCACAAGATAGAGAACATTTCGAGCGACGAGCCTATGGAGACCTACGACGTGGTGGGTCCAATATGCGAATCGAGCGATGTCTTTGCTAAAGCTATCGACATCAACAAAACCAAGCGTGGCGACCTAATAGCACTACGCTCGGCTGGAGCCTATGGCGAAATTATGGCAAGTCAGTACAACTGCCGTAAGTTGCCTAAAGGCTATATCTCAGAAGATTTATGATATTTAATACAACATCATTAATAATTTGCGGCATTCTGCTGCTATTGGCTATTATAGCCTCCTTTGTTAACCCTCTGTTCCGCAAGATTATCTTGTCGGAAGAGGCTGACTTATCATCAACAGAAGATGCCGACAACAGTTCTGCTAACGATGCTTACGGACAGCAAATGCCATCCGTAAGCATCGTCATAACTGCCCACGACAATGCTGCCGAACTAAGACGCAATCTGCCCTTAGTGTTGGCACAGCAATATCCTGGAAACTTTCAGGTGATAGTGGTGGCAGAGAAAGGCGACAGCAAAACAGAAGATGTGCTGAAGTTGCTTTCAGCCGACAAGCATCTATACTACACGCTGATACCTGAATCGTCGAGATACATGAGCCGCAAAAAGCTCTCTATCACTATTGGCGTAAAGGCTGCCAAGAGCGAATGGATAATGCTCGTAGAACCATCGTGCCGCCCTGAGTCGGAACATTGGCTTGCCAATATGGCTAGCAACTGCAATAAGGACAAAGACCTCGTAATTGGCTACAGCCGCTACGACGACGATGCAAAAATGTATCAGAGATTTGAGCGCATGCTAATTCAATGCTACTCGCTTCGCGAAGCACAGCAGTCTATGGCTTATCGCCATTATGGCTCTAACCTTATGATACGCAAAAGCCTGTTTATGAAGCAGGAGGGTTTTCGCAGTAGTTTGAACTTAGTGAGAGGAGAATACGACTTCTTGGTAAACGATTTTGCCACAGCCGACAATACTTCTACAGAAACATCTCATTTGGCTCATGTCGTTGAGAATGCTCCTACCCACAAGGCGTGGCTGTATCACCACATGTACTATCTGGAATCTAGAAAGATACTAAAGCGAGGCATAAAGCATCGCTTGGTATTCAACATCGACCAGATAATGCTCCACACAACGGTAATTGCCGACATCGCAGCCATTGCCGCATCTGTGGCACTTCAGCAATGGATTATCACAGCAGTAGCAGCGGTTTCGCTGATAATAACAACATCACTATGTAGTCTATGGTTGTCTAAACGCTCCAAGGAGTTGGGCGAAAATATCCCTACCCTTTTGGCTTTGCCTTTGCAGCTTAGCGTGGTGTGGCACAACATGAAACATGCCATAAACCATAAGTTTGCCGACAAATTAGATTTTACAACCCATAAACTATAAAACTATAGGATTATGAGGATTTTGCTCTATATACCACAACAGACATTCAGCGTCGACGCCAACAAAGAATTGGTGACGGCGCTGAATGTGTGTCTTAACGAGAATGGCAACATAAGCGGAGTGCAAGCAGAAATAGCTCACGCTTACTCACCACAATTGCTCAACGATATCAATATCGTACACATCTTCGGATGCTGGAATCATCAAGCAGCACAGCTCATGCAGAAAGCCACCAAGGCGAATATCCCTACGGTATTTTCGCCTTTAGGCGGACTCGAACCATGGACTATGAAAGGTAAGGCTGCAAAGAGAAATCTACAGACCAACCTCTTTCAGCGCCGAATGACACGACAGGCGTCGGCTGTGCATGTGGCAGGAAAGTTTGAAAACGAGATGTTCACTCGTCTGCGTTGGAATCCTCGCGTGAGCATCATCAAGAATCCTGCTTTGACAAGCCTCGTGAGCAATAAGGAGATGGCTCGCCAGATGCTGACACTCTATCAAAAGGTGTTAGACTCAAATGTCTACACCTTGATGAGCCAACAAGCAGCAACAGCCATGACGTATCTGCTGCAGGCTGCCACTTGCCCCGAAATATCTCAGATGCCTACAGCCATGAAGCTGGCAAAGGAAGATGTGGAGAAGATTGACGCCACCGACTGGCGCAACATCTGCATCTATGCTCACGATGAACACATCTCCGACATCATTGCCCAAGGTGCTGCCATCATCAACCCTGAACTTACGATGATAGAAGTGGACAATGCTCAGCGCTTTGCCCCAAGCAATAAATATAGCGATAAAGATTTGAAGTGCGACGACGTGCTGAGTAGCAACATCATGCTGAAGAGCAAGGTAGAAGACATTGCTACCGACGAACAGCAGACGGAGCGCGAACTATGCATGATGGTGCTAAACATAAAGCACGAACTTGCTCACAACAAGTTGCCTTTGCGCCATATTGCAAACCTTGCCACACGCCTCAACCACGAGGAATACGACGAGGATGTATTGGCAACAATGCTCGAAGAAACCAGCGCCACGCTGTTTATGGCAAGGCTCGAAGCAGCCATGACAACCATCACAAGATTAACAGAAGGCTTCATGCCTATAAAACCAATATTTGACAAACAGGCAGACGCAATGACGTCTGAAATAACGAAACTTAAAAACATAGCCGTGTCATGACAAATCCTAAAGACATTGAAAAAGACATGAGATACTTGCAGCTGTTGTCTAACTCGTTTCCTACAATAGCCGATGCAAGTACTGAAATTATAAACCTTCAGGCTATTCTCAATTTGCCTAAGGGTACCGAACATTTCCTTGCCGATATTCATGGTGAGTATGAGGCTTTTCAGCATGTGCTCAAAAATGCTTCTGGCAATATTAAGCGAAAGGTAAACGACCTTTTCGGCACCACTCTGCGCGAAGCTGAAAAGCGTGAGCTCTGCACCTTGATTTACTATCCTGAACAGAAGCTGGAGTTGGTGAAAGCACAAGAGAAAGATATCGACGACTGGTACCACATCACGCTTCATAAGCTGGTAGCTGTTTGCCGAGACATTTCGAGCAAATACACACGCTCTAAGGTGCGCCACTCGTTGCCTGCCGATTTCTCTTATATCATCGAAGAATTGCTCCACGAGCGCACAGAAGACACCAACAAGACAGCATACGTAAACGAGATTATCGACACCATAATATCTACAGGACGTGCCGACGATTTCATCATCGCTATGGCTGGTGTGATACAGCGATTGGCAATCGACCAACTTCACCTCTTGGGCGACATCTACGATCGTGGTCCTGGTGCGCATCGCATCATGGACTTAATGGAAAACTACGAACATTGGGACATCACATGGGGCAACCACGACATTATGTGGATGGGTGCTGCTGCGGGCAATGATGCTTGTATCTGCAATGTGATTCGCTTGTCGCTACGTTATTCTAACCTCGCCACTTTGGAAGAGGGCTACGGCATCAACCTTGTGCCTCTTGCCACCTTTGCTATGGAAGCCTACAAAGGCGACCCTTGCGAAGAGTTTATACCTAAGTTTAGTGGTGGTGCCGAAAACATGGATGCTAAGACACAACGCCTGACAGCTCAGATGCACAAGGCTATTGCCGTGATGCAGTTTAAGGTGGAAGCACAGCTTTATCATAAACATCCGGAATGGAAGATGGAAGAGCGCGACTTGCTCTCACATATCGACTATAAGACTGGCACCATAACCCTCGAAGGCAACACATACCAGATGAAGAGTTGCCACTTCCCTACTATCGACTCTGCCAACCCTACAAAGCTTACAGAAGAGGAAGAGGCTCTGATGCACCATCTGCGCCATTTCTTTATGCTTAGTGAGAAGCTACATCGCCACCTCAGTGCTATGCTGGCACATGGTTGCATGTACGGCATTTACAATGGCAATTTGCTTTTCCATGCCTCTGTACCACTTAATGAAGATGGCACGCTGAAGGAAGTGGAGATTCGTCCAGGTCACAAATGCTCAGGACGAGCTTTGATGTCGGATATCGGCATGCAAATACGCTCGGCTTTCCAAAACGATACTCCAAAAGAGGAGCGCGAATATGCTGTAGACTACTTCCTGTATCTATGGTGCGGACCAAATAGTCCATTGTTCGACAAATCGAAGATGGCTACATTTGAGCGCTATTTCATCAATGAAAAGGAGACACACCACGAGACTAAGGGCAACTTCTTCACCTTGCGTGATCGTGAGGATATTTGCGACTCGATAATGGACGCCTTCGGCATTACCGACCCTAATCGTCACATCATAAATGGTCATGTGCCTGTGCATGTGGCGAGTGGCGAAAACCCTATCAAGGCAGGCGGCAAGCTGATGGTGATAGATGGCGGATTCTCGCAGGCTTACCATAAGGAAACTGGCATTGCTGGTTACACCTTGGTTTACCACAGCCGTGGTTTCCAGCTTGTGCAGCACGAGCCTTTCACCAGCACCGAAGATGCAATAATCAGAGGTACAGACATCAAGTCTACAACTCAGATTGTGGAAATGTCGAGCCATCGTATGCTCGTTGCTGATACTGACAAGGGTAAGGAACTACGCCAGCAAGTGGCTGAACTAAAAAATCTTCTCTACGCTTATCGTCATGGCTTTATCAAGGAGAGCGAAAAGAAGCACCACTAAACAATAGACCATACATTATAATATATAATAAGGTGTAGCCTTCGTATGAAAGCTACACCTTATTTTTGTTTATGAAAAGATTGGCCACATAGCCATTTTTTACCCTAAAAAATGCAATAGACCTCGATGACCAATGAAGCCTGCTTCGTTGGCACATGAAGCAAGCTTCGTTGGCACATGAAGCAGGCTTCGTTTTTTAGATTGTATTTTATAAATTTTTCAAATACCTCAATAACATCATGAGTAAAACCTTTTAGAATGGCATTCCAACAGCAAAGTGGAACGAGAAATCGCGAGAAAAGTCGGGATGCAAAAAGGCGTAGTGCTCGTTCTTGGTTTCGTAGGCAGGATTGATGGCTTTCATACCCATATCGAAGCGAAGAATGAAATAACCAAAGTTTAAACGCAAGCCAATACCATAGGCCACAGCAATCTGCTTATAGAAATCGGTGAAGTGGAATTGTCCACCAGGCTGCTCTGCATACGAGCGCAAAGTCCAGATGTTACCAGCATCAACGAAGGCTGCACCATCAAACTTCCAGAAGAGATAAGTGCGATATTCGGCACTAAGGTCGAGTTTCATATCGCCCGTCTGATTGATGAAGTCGATGCGGCCATCAGTACCACGAAATCTTCCTGGTCCGAGTTCTCTCACTCCCCATCCTCTCACCGAGTTGGCACCACCCGAAAAATATCGCTTCTCAAAAGGCAACACCGTGCTATTGCCATAAGGATAAGCAATGCCGAAGGCTCCATGCAGGGCAAGAGTGTTGTGAGCATCAAAGCGGAACAGACGTGTGCAATCGAAGTCGAACTTAGCATATTGTGCGTATGCTATATTAAGAAATGTATGCTGCCCATTACTATTGGTATGGAAGTTAGCCACACGAGCGAAAGCATCAAGTAGATTGCCCGCCGACTCGATGTTGGCACGGAATGCAAAGTTGTCGGTATTATAAGAGATTCCGAAACCAAGCTTCATGATAAACAAGTCCTCATAGTTGTAGCGCAAGATGGCATTACGATTGCTCACACTATCAAGGTAGTCGTGCTTGAACGTAGCACTTATCCACGGCATGTACACATAGTTGAGGTCGAGAAGATCGAAACGATAGCTGAGATGATGATGAGGTTCTGCCCATCGATATCGCCAAGCTGTAGAGAACACACGACGATGGAACTCTGGGCGATTCTGCATGTTCCATGCCACAGAAAGCTCGGATGTTGCTTTGCTACGACGGCGGAATGTGCGAGAGAGGAATGGAGCTACGAAGCGTGGGAACTGCAACTTAGCCTCAGCATTATATTCCACATAGTCTTGGTTCTGATAGCCTTCGAGTCCGGTAATGGCTTCGAAAGCACCACGGAGTTCGATACTCAGAAGTTCGCTACCGCGGAATATATTTCTATTCTCGTAGGTCAATGATGCTGCTGCACCAAGGTCGCCTGCAGTATTTGTGCCCTCAGGTTGGAAAGATATAGAGTGAGGCTTATTAGTGCTCACCTGTATGTTGCAATCCAAGAGCGTGGTGTCAGGCACTTCGTTGAATCGAATATTAGTATAGCGCACAGCCTTCAAACGTGCAAAGTTGTTGTATGTGGTCTGAAGGTCGGTGGCAGAAAATGGTCGATGAAGTTTTATGGCAGTATTGTAAGCCATAACCTTATGACGAAGGTGCACAATACTATCGTCAGCTCCATTGCCCGAAAGATAGTTAATGGAGTTGATACTATAGCAAGGGTGAAGAGTTTCGGGCGAATTGTTGTTGGCACGATATTTCGACAAATGGAGCGTTACGTTAATATCGCTACTATATCTCGAAGAGTCTGCGCTATAGGTGATAAAATCCTTGTGGAAACGATAGTAGCCACGATCCATGAGCAAGCTGGTGATACGCTTACGTTCGGCATCGAGCTTATCTACGGTAAATGGCGCTCCACGACGAAGCATAGAGGCTTTATCGTTTTTCAGAATTTTAGCTATGCTATCGTCTTCAATATCATAGCGTATGGAGCCAATGGTGTATTGTTCGCCAGGATTAAGCTCATAAACCACCTTTATCTTCTTACCCTTACGCTTAGTCTTAACATCTACGTCGGCATGCATATAGCCCCTATTGCGCATAGCCATAGAAAGGGCTGCCGAAGAAGTGTTGGTGAGCAAGGTATCGTAGACTACCGGCGCCTGACCAATATTGCGCAATGTGCGGTTTACCCATTTTGTGGTGTCACGACCGGAAAGGGAATATGTAGCCAATGGTATTCTGAACAAAGAAAACCATTTTGTGTTAGGAGTCTGCTTAACGTAAGCCGACAACGACGACGCATCGAAACCAGGAAGTTCCGACTTCACCTCTACTTTGTCGAGCAAATAATCGCCCTCAGGCACGTACTTGGTGCCAGAGCATGCCGATAGCAAGGCAAAGGATGCAAAGAGTATGTATTGTTTAATAAACTTCAATGGAATATAAATTTGTGGGGCAAAGTTACAAAAAAGAACCAAATTATTACTACCTTTGCAAGAAATAATTTACAATGATATCAAAGGCTAAGATAAAATACATACGTTCGCTCGAACTGAAGAAGAATCGTACAGCTGAAGGCTTGTTTGTGGCTGAGGGTCCAAAGGTTGTTGGCGACTTGATGCCAACAATGCATTTGCGCTATGTTGTGGCAACAGAAAGTTGGCTAAAAGCTAACCATATAAAGATTCCTGCCGAGGTTGAAGTGTTCGACGTTACGGAAGAAGAATTGCGCAAGGTAAGCTATCTGCAAACACCTCAGGAGGTGTTGGCAGTATTCGAGCTTCCTGACAGCAACGCTTCGTCGGCAGCAGAGTTTCCTAAAGATAAACTGTCATTGGCTCTTGACGGAGTGCAAAACCCAGGCAACCTTGGTACAATAATTCGTATTGCCGACTGGTTTGGCATAGAGAACATCTATTGCAGCCAAGATACTGCCGACGCTTACAATCCGAAAGTGGTGCAGGCTACTATGGGAAGCATTGCTCGTGTGAATATCATCTATACCGACATTACCAAATTGCTAACGTCACTTCCTGCAGACTACCCAGTATACGGCACCCTACTCGATGGCGAAGATATTTATGCCAAAGAGCTGAGTAAGCATGGCATCATAGTGATGGGCAACGAGGGTAATGGCATTAGCCAAGAGGTGAGAAAACATGTAAACAACCGATTGCTGATACCGAACTTCGCTACTGCTGCCGATAAGGCAGAGAGTCTGAATGTGGCTATTGCTACAGCCATCACATGCTCGGAATTCAGAAGAAGATAAAGATTTTAATCTGAAAAAGACAACTATTATTAAGGAGTTATAATAATGGAACAAGAACTTTACAAACATCGCAGCGTGTCGTCATGTATAAAAGCAGCTTACGACACTGTATGCAACAATGCAAAAACTATTTTATTCGCTACATGGTTGCCTGTTTTGATAAATGCCGCAGTAGTGTCATTAACACCTGTGCTCAACTCTAAGACAACCATAGGAATGATCATTACAGCCATAGTATTTATAGCATCGATATTTACTAACGCTTTACTTTTCTCGAAGACAGCTACTTTACTAAACGGCAAGCTTTTAGCTAAAAACTATAAACGTTTTCTTCTAATGTCTGGAGTTATGGTTGTATGCTCGTTCTTGATAGGCATAATCATAGGAGCTGCCTTCTATCTTATCTTGCAATCAGCACCAGATGCAGCTACTCATAGCACATTGAATATTGCCATCGGAGTGGCAGTAGCCTTGGCTGCGATATTCGGAATAGCTTTGTTGCCTACAGCTTATTCGTGTATGAATTATATATACAACGAAGATAGCCGTTTGGGAAGTATCTTCGGACATGAATATGGTGTTGGACTAAAGTCGTGGGGCTATCTCTTTATGCTTCACATGCTCCTTGCCATCATCATCACCTTATTATATATACCCCTCTTCATTGTGCCTAACGCCATAATGATGGCCGACTTTGCCAACGCTTCTTCTATGGCTCTCGGCGATGCTGATGCTCTACCTTCAGGCTTCAAGCTGATGTATTATGGAGCAGCAGTAGTGGCAATGTTCCTTATGGGATATGTAATGATTTGGGGACACATCGCCGTTTACTATGCTTATGGAAGTATAGCAAGCAAGAATGCAAACAAGCAGCAGGCAATTAATAACAACCAATAAATAACCAATATAATAACACAACAACACAACAACAATGAACAAGCAACGCATTCTTTTCATCGACCGTGATGGCACTCTTATCCGCGAACCTGAAGACGAACAGATAGACAGCTTCGAGAAACTGAGATTTACTGAGGGTATGTTTCGCAACCTTGGTTTCATTCGCCAGCATCTCGACTTCCGCTTCGTTATGGTAAGCAACCAAGACGGCTTGGGCACAGAGAGTTTTCCTGAGCCAACCTTTTGGCCTGTACACAACTTCATACTGCAGGCACTTGAGGATGAGGGCGTAACTTTCGATGATATAAAGATCGACCGCCATTTTCCTGAGGACAATTCGCCTATGCGCAAGCCTAATACTGGAATGCTGACGGAATACATCGATAATCCCGACTACGACATCGCTGGCAGCTACGTGATTGGCGACAGAGAGACTGATGCTCAACTGGCAGAGAACCTTGGATGCAAAGCGCTTATTCTTGGACGCGACGGCATGACTTGGGATAAGATTGCAGAGATTCTCTTTGCTGGAGAAAGAAAGGCAGAAGTGCGCCGCACCACTCACGAAACAGACATAGACATTCGTCTGAATATCGACGGTTCAGGCAATTGCGATATCAAAACAGGTCTGGGGTTCTTCGACCACATGCTTGAACAAATTGGCAAGCATGGCATGATGGATCTTTATATTCGCACAAATGGCGACTTGAATGTTGACGAACACCACACTATCGAAGATACAGCATTGGCTCTTGGCGAATGTATTCTGAAGGCTTTGGGCGATAAGCGTGGCATTGAGCGCTATGGCTATTGTCTGCCTATGGACGACTGCCTATGCCAGGTGGCACTCGACTTCGGTGGACGTCCATGGCTTGTTTGGGATGCTGAATTCCATCGCGAACATGTTGGCGACATGCCTACTGAGATGTTCCTACATTTCTTCAAGAGTCTTAGCGATGCTGCTCGCATGAACCTCAACATAAAGGCTGAGGGCGAAAACGAGCATCACAAAATAGAAGGAATATTCAAGGCTCTTGCAAGAGCACTTAAAATGGCTGTACGCAGAGACATCTATCATTTCACTCTGCCTTCGACAAAGGGAAGCCTTTAGAGGGAAGAGGGAAGAATTTAAGTGAAGAACGAAGAGTGAAGAGTGAAGAATTAAATAGTCTTATGGCTATTAATTCTTCACTCTTTATCATTTATACGACTAATGGATTCTTCACTCTTCACTTAAACTATCTCCTCCGGGCTTTCCACCAATGTTTCTGCACCATGCTGAATAAGAAAATCCTTATCACGAAATCCCCACAACACGCTGATACAAGGCATTCCTGCAGCACGTGCTGTATCAATATCTACATCGCTATCGCCAATATAGACAGCACTATTGGCATCTGCACCTAACTGGCGAAGAGCTTCTATCACAGTATCAGGAGCTGGTTTCTTGCGAATTTGCTCACGCTCACCTATAGCTACCTTAACATAGTCACCAAAGAAATGAGCAACAAGCTCTTGCGTAGCTGCATAAAACTTATTGCTTACAACTGCCAACTTCGCCCCACCCTCGCTTAAGCGTTTTAGCATATCCATGATACCAGGATAAGGGGCTGTGGTATCAAGATTGTGGTGCATATAGTGTTCACGGAATGTGGCATACGCCTTTTCAAAGTCAGCATTCTCCTCACCTCCAGGCACCGCCCTTATCATAAGCATTTTCACACCATTACCTACAAACTGGCGAACTTCGTCAAGCGAACGTTCTGGCATACCACAACTGCGCAAAGCATAATTGCAGCTGGCAGCAAGGTCGCCCAATGTGCTAAGCAATGTACCATCGAGGTCGAAGATATAAGTATTGTATTTCATCTTTTTCCTATTTTTAGTTCTTCGTATATGTCTATTTAAAGTTCTTCGAATTTCTATTTTACTTCTTCACTCTTTATTTCATTTCTTCATCAGAATTTCCTCCTTGGTCGATGCAAAGGTATAACTATTTTTATTCACCCACAATATTACCCTCCGTTTTATTTATGTTGAATTACTGCAATTAAATTACATTATATGTATAGCAGAGCATAAATGCAAATTTTGTTTTGCTATTTCGCTCATTTGCATTACCTTTGCATTGTTTATTGACAAGCATTATTATGAAAGCAAGCAAAACAAGACGTTTTCTCATACCGACAATACTATGCGGTATGGCTCTAGTAGGCATTGTCTACTACTATTTTTTTGCCTCATTCAGCAAGACAGATGAGACACAATATGTTTATATTGACGACGACGACAACGCCGACTCTGTGTACCACAAACTCTCAGACATCGCCACCATACATGGTCTAAATGCCTTCACCATCATGGCTCGCCATAGCGGTTATGCCGACCACGTGAAGACAGGACGCTACGCTATCAAACCTGGCGAAGGAGCATTCGTGGTGTTCCGCCATATTAAGAATGGTATGCAGACTCCTGTTAGCCTCACCATTCCTTCGGTGCGTACCATCGGTCGACTATCAGCAGAACTTGCTAAGCATCTTATGCTCGACAGTACAGAGATTGCAACAGCACTCACCGACGAGGCTACATGCAAAAAATATGGCTACGACACCACAACAATAGCATGTATGTTTATTCCAAACACCTACGACATCTATTGGAATATTTCATTAGAGAAATTCCTCGATCGTATGGATAAAGAGAATGAGCATTTCTGGAATGCAGAACGCACCACAAAGGCTAAGGCTCTGAAGCTCACTCCTAACGAGGTGATAACTCTTGCCAGCATCATCGACGAAGAAACTGCCAACAATGGCGAAAAGCCTATGGTTGCAGGAATGTACTACAACCGCTTGATGCTTCGCAACGCTGAATATCCTTCAGGAATGCCTCTGCAAGCAGACCCGACAATAAAATATGCATGGCAGGATTTCGACCTCCGACGCATTTACCAAAAGTTGCTCACTATCGATAGCCCTTACAACACTTATCGTTATGCAGGTTTACCTCCTGGTCCTATCCGCATACCATCGGTTGCTGGTATCGATGCAGTGCTCAACCTCACTCACCACGATTATCTTTACATGTGTGCAAAGGAAGACTTCAGTGGCACTCACAATTTTGCCCGCACATATAAAGAACATCTTGCCTATGCAGCAAAATATTCAGCAGCACTAAATGCGAGGGGAATAAAATAATATTCCCCTCATTCCAAAAAATCTAAAACTATTTTAACCATGACAAAAGCTCAAAAACTCAAGTTGTGGCATTTAATTATTTGCACAACCATTATCGCCATCGTTACGGCCACATTGGTATTCAATGCTTTGAGTATTAACGACAGTTTCAATGGCGCAATCAAAGCCATTAAGTCGCCTACAAAATTAAAAATGTCTATACCCATAAGCTATCGCGACACGACATGGGTAAATATAAACAAGGACGACTCATTATGGATACTTGGTATACAAGGGAGTCTGCAAAAGAGCAGACTCTCATTATGGGTGCAAGACGCAAATGGAAACCGTGGCTTCATTCCTGTTGAAAAACTGGGATTCGAACTAAAGGCAATTAACAAAAGGTCAAAGAAGTTAGAAACCATTAGCGTTATAGCATTCGACTATGACTTCAGCAAGTATTATTGTAAATTTCCAGATGGTTCAACCGCTAAGATAAGCAATAAAGATGTTTATCCTCAAATATCAGAAGATCTAAAATTGCATTACATCAACCCTGAGGGACCGAAAATTACGTTATCTGACGCAAAGTTCAAACGGCTAATCATGGGAAAAACAATTAGTGAAGCAGACCAACTGCTATATCCTGCAAAAACAATAATACGACGCAATGACTCTCTGATAGCTAGTTTTGATTACGTAGACGTGATAGATTACAAAGGTTCACGATTGCACACCCACCCAATTGTTAGCTTCAATGGCAATGGTATTGCAACCAACTGTGAATTTAGAGTCTACAACAGCGAAATCGACAAACATTTGATACGCTATGTCCCTTTCGTCAAAAATATCATTGACGCAGACATTCTAGCTAATACCATCAAGTCTCCGTTATGGTCTTCTACTTTTTTTGTTGAAGATGCACCTCCATCACTACCACAAAAAGCAATTGCCATCATCTATTTCATAGTATTCGGATTGCTATGGTTATGGCTAACTCCGCTTTTGCCTATTGCCGTAATAGGTTTGAGTATACATCAGCCCATAATACTAAAGCCGATAGATAATCTTCCATTGCGCATTATTATTATCACACTTATAACAGTTGCTAGCTTTGTATGGTTTGTGATGATATTAATATGGGGCTACTTGTTGCCATTTCTGATAATCAACGTCGTCATAGCATTCATTGGATACAAATATATAGCGTCTCCATTAGACAACTACATACCACACGACCGATGTTTAAACTGTCGCAACTTATTCTCAATGAATTACATTGACCAAAAGTTCGACCACGAATATACAGAATGGGAAAAAGATCATAAATTTGCAAAGACCCTACACAAAAGCTACAGTAGCTATCGTACATGGACACACGTAACCTACCGCACAAGTAGTGGTCAAAAAGGTAGTTACGATAAGGATTTCAAGACACATACCATAACCACTACAACCAGCCTTTACGATGAGTATGAGGTTCAGTACAAGATAGAAGTGTTTAAAATTACATTCAGATGTAGTGTTTGCGGCAAAGAGGAATATGACTATAGCTACCGTAAGACAGAGTTGAACCGTCGATATGTAGGTCAAAAAATCTATACAAATTCAAGAGAAGATTAAGCTTTTCTTGAATTTACAATTTGAATATTAGCTTATTATTTAGCATAAAAAAGGGATGCTACTTCGCATCCCTTTTTTACGTTATTTCGTGCACTACATTTTTTCATTAATCAAGCGTTCTATCTCATTTTGAAAATCTTGCGCAGATTTTAGCATAGACTCAACATCGCTCATGGAAACCTCATATTCACAATTATAATCAGCTTTCATTCTTAGTTATTCCATCCTAGAAAAGAAAGCTCCAAGCTCTTTGCTTATCTTATTTGTTCTTACAAAGTTCATTCCAAAAACACCTAATGTTCCTGTATGAGTATGTGCTGACAAACCATAGCAAACAAGTAACGCTTGTGCTGCATGAAAGCAAGCATAATAGATTCTGTTTGCAGTCATATCCCACAACTGCATAGAATACATTTGCTCAGCTTCATCAAGCAAACGTTTTGCTTTATCCATGCGCAATTTAACAAGTGAATTGCGCTCATCATTTGTTAGCCCCATAGTTGTATACCCTCTTTTTCTACATTTTTATAAAATGGTGTAATCTTATATTGCTGCCATTCTTTAGCAGAGTACATAACAGGGTTTATTTCTTTACCCAATTCCCATCCAAGCATTGTCAGTGGGAATGTAACATTGTCGTAATCAGATGGAAGAAGCTTATCTTTGTCTAAAATGACAAGAATATCCCAGTCACTATCAGCCCTTGCGGTGCCACGAGCCTGTGAGCCGAATAGCATCGCTTTACCGTTTTGAGGCATATTCTTAGCCAAGCATTCACGGATAGCTGTTAATGTAGAATCGCTTTCTTTCATCTTGTTTTGAGCATCTTTATCTTTCTATTTGCAAATCTACAATTAAAATATTAAACAGCAAAGTTTTATTTGTATTTTCTTTTTTACAAGTTATTTGTTACATAATTATTTAGCACAAAAAAGGGATGCCAAGCAGCATCCCTTTTTTGTATACACCAAATTCAATTTACAATTACAATCTTGTAATTATCAGCATATGCTGAATGATGAAGATTATTATTTGTTGTTTATCATACTCAAGAAATACTTGTGTATTTCCAAACTATCGTTGAGCTCAGGATGGAAGGCTGTGACAAGCTGATTGCCCTGACGAGCAGCAACAATTTTGCCCTCTACTTCTGCCAACACTTCAGTATCGCCCCATACCTCTTTAATATATGGTGCACGGATAAATGTCATTGGGATGTTGCCCTCAATGCCTTTCATCGGAGCCTCGATATAGAAACTACCGAGCTGACGACCATAGGCATTACGCAAGGCTGTGATATCCATAGTGGCAATACGATGGCTTGGTTCGCCCTCGATATTTTTGGCAAGGAGTATCAAGCCTGCACAAGTACCATAAACAGGAAGTCCTGCGACAATGGCATCCTTAACTGGTTGCATCAAACCAAGCTCGTTGAGAAGTTTAGCCTGTGTAGTGCTCTCACCACCTGGGATAATAAGACCATCCTTTGGCTGATCCCAATCCTTAAGTTGGCGAATCTCAAAACTTTCTACACCAAGCTGTTCCAACTTCTGACGATGCTCAGCAAAAGCACCTTGCAATGCTAATACAGCTATTCTCATTATTTTCCTCTTTCAGCCATAAGGAGTGCAATCTCCTGCTCGTTGATACCAACCATTGCCTCACCGAGGTCTTCGCTAAGTTCTGCCAACATCTTAGGGTCGTTGTAGTTGGTAACAGCCTTTACGATAGCCTGAGCACGCTTAGCAGGGTTGCCCGACTTGAAGATACCAGAACCTACGAACACACCCTCTGCACCAAGCTGCATCATCAAAGCAGCATCGGCAGGAGTAGCAACACCACCAGCAGCGAAGTTTACAACTGGCAACTTGCCATTCTCATGTACATACTTAACCAACTCGTAAGGAGCCTGCAACTGCTTAGCAGCCTCGAAGAGTTCGTCTTCGCTCATAGAAACCAAGCGACGAATTTCGCTCTGCATCATGCGCATATGGGTAACAGCCTGAACAACATCGCCTGTACCAGGTTCACCCTTAGTACGAATCATTGTTGCACCCTCGGCAATACGACGGAGAGCCTCACCAAGATTCTTTGCTCCACAAACGAAAGGAACATCAAACTTAGTTTTATCGATATGGTAAACATTATCTGCAGGTGAGAGAACTTCGCTCTCATCGATATAGTCGATTTCGATAGCCTGAAGAATCTGAGCCTCTGCAAAATGGCCGATACGGCACTTAGCCATAACAGGGATAGAAACAGCCTCCTGGATGCCCTTGATCATCTTTGGGTCGCTCATACGAGAAACACCACCTGCAGCACGAATGTCGGCAGGAATACGCTCCAGAGCCATAACTGCACATGCACCGGCAGCCTCTGCGATACGAGCCTGCTCTGGAGTTGTAACGTCCATGATAACACCACCCTTGAGCATCTGAGCCAAGTTGCGGTTCAATTCTTGTCTGTTTTCTGTCATTGTTCTAATTATATTAATGTTTTACTTAATTCGTTATTCAGTATTGCATAAAGCTAAAAACAGGTACACAAAAACACCTACCTTAGCAATACGGGAGCAAAGGTAAAACAAAAAGAACGCCGACAATAATTCTGTTCGCAAATTGACAACAATATAATCAATTTGAACAACTGGCAATTACTGCAATCTTATTAGATTCCAACAATTGGCAATTAGCTATTCTTGCGGAACTGCATAGGAGTGCACCCCATCGACTTCTTAAAGAACTTATTGAAATGCGACTGCGACGAGAACCCATACTCGAAGGCTATCTCTTGTATGGATTTTGTGGTAGAAAGTAGTTGCTGACGAATGGCAGCAATAAGGTAGTCGTCGATGATTTGCTTCGGCGACTTATTGGCTATCTTCTTACACACCTGTGCAAGATAGCGTGGAGAAACATTCAGCACGTCAGCATAGTATGCCACATCACTATTGGTGAAGAAATGCTTTTCCACATTATTAATAAAATCTGAATATAATTCCGACGAACGGTCATAGAGTCCATCGAGCATAGGTTTACGACTATTTACATAAGCCTTTGCACTCTCCAAAGCCTCGTCGATAGGTTTGTCTTGCGACAGATAATAAGCTATGGCGCTGGAGTAAGCATTGTTCTGACCGTGGTGGGCCATTCGTTGCTCAACAACAATAGTACAAAGAGGAAGCAAGCGACGACGAATTTCGTTGACTACATTATCGCCAACAAGCTTCTCGCCCTTACTCGAAACGAATATTGGGTCGTAGACCACATAGCGTGGCTTATAGCGTTGGAGCACATCGACAATAACATCGATTACAGCCACAGAGCGCAACAATCCTATCTTGATAACAGCAGGCTGAACGTCGTTGACGATAGCTTCTATCTGTCCTTCAACAATCTCGGCTGGCAGATCATAGAATTTCTGAATACCAAGGGTGTTCTGCATGGTGATAGAGGTGATTGCCGAAACTGCACACCCACCCAAAGCAGAGATGGTATTGATATCTGCTTGAACACCGGACCCGCCTGTAGAGTCGGATCCGGTGATTGTCAGTATAGCATTTATGTTACGCACTTTTATATAAAATACTAAGTGTGAGAGATTATTGCACCACCTTAAATCTTATGCGGAACGAATGAGTCTGCTCATCCCAGTTGGTGCCAAGGAGTTCGAATCGTCCTATCTGGCTTGTTGAACGAACATGCTTGCCTATGCAAGGACAAACGTCGAAGTCGCCAATGCGAACAAGACGAACTTGCTGTGAAGCATCCTCTGGCAAACGCGACTTGTCGATACCATCTGGCAAGTTGTCCTTGTCTACAACCTCGAAGGTTACAGGAAGGTCGGCATCAATAAGTTGTTGCATCTGCTGTTCAATAGCCTTTTCCTCTTGACGAGTAGGCTTATGGTCGAGGATGTAGCTTATCTTGCTCTTCTTGCGCTCCACATGAGCATTGCGCGAACGTTCGCAACCAAACATTCTTACCATCACCTGGTTCAACAGGTGCTCGGCTGTATGAGCTGGAGGGAATTCTTCCTTGTTGTGCTCATTAAACAGATAATCTGCAGTCTCCTTCATTATGCTGAATTTAAAGATTCGTGCGCTGTAAGGTCTAACATCGGCAGGGAACATGCCATCCTTCTGCAATGTAATAGTCTGCTGTTCGCCTGTAAGCAGGTCTACAGCCTCTACTGTTGTTTCAGGAATATTCAAGAAATTGAAAGCATGCTCAGGAATCATAACTTTAAGATTCATCCTGTCGGCAGAGAAGTTTGTTACCACCATCAACACCTCGTTGGCTGCCTTACGCAAGAAAGCATAGTTAACACGAGGATTGAAATGCTGAGAAGCAGGGTTCACATACATAAGGTCGAAGAATTCGCCATCGTATACAGCCTTCTCCCTATTAGCGATGCGCAATATCTGCTGATACTGCACAGCCAACGCCTTAGCATCTTTGGAGATATGGCGACGGTCGAAATAACCATTGCGCAAAGTGTCGAGCGACCAATAGTCGAATATCGTTGTGCGTCCATCCCTACCAGAGAAACCTTCGGCATCCATGCCCTTTTCGCCAAACTCCTGTCCGGCATAGAGCATAAAAGGATTACGCATAAGCAAAGCACTTACCACAACTCCCGGAATAGCCTTCTTGGCATCGCCACAGAAGAAGTCGGAAGCTATGCGCTGCTCATCGTGGTTCTCAAGGAAATAGAGCATGTGCTGAGCAATGTCGCCAACAGTTTGCCATTGATATGTAATAGCAGAAGCTGGACGACGACCGCAGATTACATTGCGTATGCAATCATACATTCCCACCTTGTCGTAGAGATAGTCGAAACCAGAATCTACGAAGGTATGATATTGGTTGCCGTCATAAACTTCGCCTATGAAGTCGATCTGTGGGTAGCGATTCTTAACGACGGTAGTGGCATAACGCCAAAATGATGAAGGCACCATTTCTGCCATGTCGCAACGGAAACCATCTATGCCCTTTGAAGCCCAGAAGAGCAAGATGTCGGTCATCTTAGCCCATGTGTTTGGGATAGGGTCGAAATGATAGCTACGACCACGACCATTGCAATAGTCTACACCATAATTGAGTTTCACAGTCTCATACCAGTCATTGTCGCCAGGACGGTTGTCGAAGCGGTCATTGCCTGTAGCCTTAGCAGGATTCTCTATATAGTCAGCCTCTTTATCTTCACGATTACGATAAGCGCTAACTCCCGACAAATCAAGCTGATAGTCGGAATAATAGAAGTTATTCTGCGGTGAGAAATTCATCCCTTGATTGTCGTCTTCGCCAAGATCTTTAACTCCAGCAGGCTTCTTTATAGAATGGTATTCGCGAGCCACATGGTTAGGAACAAAGTCGATAATCACCTTCATGCCTGCCTTATGCGTACGCTCCACCAAATGTTCAAACTCCTGCATACGCTCATCCACATTTTCTGCCAAGTCTGGGTCTATATCATAATAGTCGGCTATGGCGTATGGCGAACCAGCCACACCCTTTACAACGAGAGGATTCTGGCGAGGAATGCCGTAAGCGGAATAATCAGTTTGAGTGGCATGGCGGATAACGCCAGTGTACCATACATGAGTGATACCCATGTCATGGATATGGCGCAATACGGTAGCATCGAAGTCGTTCAACTTTCCCACTCCATTCTCAGCAACCGAACCTGCCACCTTGCGAGTGGTGTTGCGGTTGCCGAAAAGGCGGGTGAATATCTGATAGATTACTATCTTCTTATCCATAACTATGAAGGGTAGTCAAAAAATTACAAGTAACTTTATTGCCCTTCTTCTATTACTGGATACCAGCTACTTTGACATTCTTGTCGATACGGCCAATCATACCCTGAAGAGCCTTACCTGGACCACACTCTGTGAAGTCGTCAGCACCGTCAGCAATCATATTCTGAACGCTTGATGTCCAGCGTACAGAGCTTGTGAGCTGAGCAATGAGGTTTGCCTTGATTTCTTCTGCGTCAGTATGTGGCTTACCGTCAACATTCTGATATACAGGACACTTAGGAGCTGAGAATACAGTCTGCTCGATAGCTGCCTGAAGCTCATCCTTAGCTGGCTGCATGAGTGGAGAGTGGAAAGCACCACCTACTTTCAAAGGCAATGCACGCTTAGCGCCTGCAGCCTTCAAAGCCTCACAAGCCTTGTTGATTGCATCTACAGTACCCGAAATAACGAGCTGACCAGGACAGTTGTAGTTAGCTGCAACAACAACCTCGCCCTCAGCAGAAATCTGAGAGCAAACCTCCTCAACCTTCTCGTCTGGCAAACCGATGATGGCAGCCATAAGTCCAGGATTAGCCTCGCAAGCCTTCTGCATAGCGTTAGCACGTGCAGCAACAAGCTTAACACCATCCTCGAAGCTGATAGCACCAGCAGCAACAAGTGCAGAGAACTCACCAAGTGAGTGACCAGCAACCATAGCTGGAGCAAACTCGTCGCCAAGGCAGATGGCGGTGATTACACTATGAAGGAACACAGCAGGCTGTGTAACGTTGGTCTGCTTTAGCTGCTCGTCAGTACCAGCAAACATAATATCGGTAATCTTGAAACCAAGTATTTCGTCGGCCTTATCAAAAAGAGCCTTTGCTGTAGCGTTGTTGTCGTAGAGCTCTTTGCCCATACCAACAAACTGTGAACCCTGTCCAGGGAATACAAATGCTTTCATAAAAATAAATAGATTATTATTAATATAAAAAAAGGTATGCTAAAAGGTGAAAACATACAGTATCAACACCAAAATAGCATTAAAATAAAACTAAAAACCCCGAAACATTCCACGAAGAATGAATCGGGATTATGGATTGTTGCTTTACAGTACTAAATTATTCAGCTGCTGGAGCCTCTTCCTCAGCCTCTACAACAGGAGCTGCAACAGGAGCCTCGGCTGGAGCTGCAACAGGTGCATCAGATACAACCTTTACAGGAACCTTAACCTCAACCTCCTTGTGGAAGTGAACGGTAGCCTCGTAGTCGCCTACCTTCTTAGCATCACGCATAGTGATGATCTTGCGGTCAACCTCGATACCCTTCTTAGCGAGTTCCTCTGCTACAGTAGCAGCGTTTACAGAACCGTAGAGAGCACCAGTAGCGCTAACCTTGGCAGCGATTTCGAGTGAAAGACCCTCAAAAGCCTGAGCTTTCTTCTCAGCCTCAGCCTTAAGAGCTGCAAGCTTAGTAGCCTGCTGCTTAAGATCCTCAGCCAACTGCTTCTTAGCAGAAGGAGAAGCGATAACGCCCTTGCCTTGTGGGATAAGATAGTTACGGCCGTAGCCGCTCTTTACATTTACGATGTCGTTCTTGTAGCCAAGACCGATGATATCTTCTCTAAGTATGATTTCCATTATTGTCTCCTCCTTAAATTATTTCATCAAATCGGTTACGAAAGGAAGCAATGCAATCTGACGAGCACGCTTAACAGCCTGTGCTACGCGACGCTGATACTTGAGTGAAGTACCGGTGATACGACGAGGAAGGATTTTACCCTGCTCGTTGAGGAACTTCTTCAAGAACTCTGGATCCTTGTAGTCAATATACTTGATACCGCTCTTCTTGAAACGGCAATACTTCTTCTTCCTCGTGTCGATGGAAGGAGCGGTGAGATAACGAATCTCACTGTTGTTAGCGCGTGTGTTGTTCTGCTCTGCCATGATTATGCCTCCAACTTTTTACCCAGCTTAGCGCGACGCTTCTCCGCATAAGCGGCAGCATACTTGTCGAGCTTCACTGTCATGAAACGAATCACCTTCTCGTCGCGGCGGAAGCCGGTCTCAAGGGTGTCAACTACTGTAGGCTCTGCCTTGAACTCAAACAGGCAATAGAAGCCTGTCGACTTTTTGTCAATGGCATAAGCCATTTTCTTCAATCCCCAGGTCTCCTCGTTCAGAATCTCAGCACCCTTATCGGTGAGCAGCTTCTTGAATTTAGCGACC
>OIZP01000083.1_pt1 | contig 63996 bp, 46 predicted proteins | sample 1588531 | NCBI WGS metagenome assembly OIZP01 (sample SAMN03283283) | human gut metagenome | biome: human-associated habitat; material: feces | host: Homo sapiens | place: Peru | collected 2012
CAAACCAAAATGAGCAGAACGCCCAGCCCGATGCCTTCCAAAATCACCTGTAAAATCATCATTTACTTCCTTATCCCAGCGCCACATCCAGCACCATCATCACGCTGAAGCCTACCGCAAAGAACACCGTTCCAAGATTCGAGTGCCGCCCCTGCGACATTTCCGGAATCAACTCCTCTACCACTACATAGAGCATGGCGCCCGCTGCAAAGCTCAGCAGATACGGCAACGCCGGGATCACAAACTGCGCTGCGAGAAGCGTCAGCACCGCGCCGATAGGCTCGACAACGCCGGAAAGCACGCCGCCGAGAAACGCTCGGCCCTTGCGTACCCCCTCCGCCCGGAGCGGCATGGAGATAATCGCACCTTCGGGAAAATTTTGAATGGCAATGCCGAGGGACAGCGCCAGTGCGCTTGCCGCAGTAATTTGCGTATTGCCCGAAAGAAAGCCTGCATACACCACGCCGACTGCCATTCCCTCCGGGATATTATGTAAGGTAACAGCCAGCACCATCATGGTGGTGCGCCCGAGCTTGCTTTTCGGACCCTCGGCCTGTTCACTTCCCACATGAAGATGGGGAATCAAACGGTCAAGCAGGAGCAAAAACAGCACGCCGACCCAAAATCCGATAAAGGCGGGGAGAAAGGACAGCTTGCCCATATCCTCCGACTGCTCAATGGCGGGAATCAGCAGACTCCAAATCGAAGCCGCCACCATTACTCCGGCGGCAAAGCCGGCAAGAGATCGCCGCACCAAATCACTAAGTGACTTTTTCATAAAAAACACGCAGGCTGAGCCCAGCGTTGTGCCAAGAAAGGGAATCAGTATTCCGAGAAAGGTTTCCATTTGCCTCACCGCCTTTGCATGAGTTATTACTTGTTTCGCCGGAATCCGGCCTCGTCCCGGTATTCGGGATGCTTCTTTAAATACGGGTCCTGATCGCCACAGATGGTATAGTCGCACCGGCAGCCGTTCACGCAGGTAGTCGCCCGTATAAGCTTTGCGTGGAGCAACTCCATAGACGCAAAGTCCACATTACACAGGGCGGGCATAATATCCGTAAGACCGTGCCGGATGGCAAACTCCGCTGCCGGGCACGCCGTAAATTCATAATAAATAGGCTTGTCGGTTTCATAAGGCGCAACCGACATCTCGTAATCGTGCCATTTGTCGCAGCCGCTTTTCGCACGAACAAACGCCTTGTACATCAGCTTCCTCCAGAACGGCTTGTTGCAGTCCACAAATTTCAGCTTGCGGAAAGTCGGAAGAATCAGATTTTCCTCCATCTCTTCGATTTCACGGAACGAAGTAACTGCTTTGCAGACCACATAATAGCTCATGATGGCGATGCAGTCGTAGGTGCCGCCTACGCCGTTGTGAAAATTCTTCTTACCGCCGAGATCCGTGCGCCAGTCGGAGAGGAAGTCCACATACTGCCGCTGTACCTGTTCCCATATTGTCTCCCGCTCTGCTTTTGGATAGTGCATGGCGATTTTCGCCTGTATCTCTTTCTTGCAAGGCTTTGAATACAGCACATGGCTTTTGCGGTCGAATAGGAGCTCGTTGTCCTTCATCTGTCTGCTTCTCCCTCACTTCCGCGCTGTGATACAGAGCCGGCTTTTCTTTTTGTGTATCTGCACATCGTGAAACCCCGCCTGCTCCAGATATGCCTTTAATTCAATGTCTTTGTAGATGGTCATGCCGCCGATGATCTCCGTCCACTTCTCATCCTTGTCCGTGTCGCCGTTTGATTCGTTGCAAATGAGTAATGTCCCGCCGGGCTTCAGCACCCGATAAACCTCCCGAAAGCACTGCGGCAGATCGGGCCAGAAATAGACGGTTTCAAAGGCCGTGACCGCATCAAACCATTCATCTGCGAAGATCATATCCGCCACACTGCCTTGCAGGACGGCGCAGCGACCCTCCGAAATGGCGGCTTTGTTAACCTTTTTGGATTTCTCCACGCTGACGGGCGAATAGTCTATGCCCTTCACGATGCCCTGCGGACATTTTTTAAGAATTCTCTTGATGTTCGCCCCTCCACCGCAGCCGCAGTCCAGCACCTTGGCGTCCGGAGTAAGCTCTAAAAAGCGAAGTCCCCACCGTGCCACAGGACTGTGCCCCAGGTTCATCATGGCAACCATAATTTTCCCGCCAAAGCCTACGGGCTTGCGGGTATTTTCAAAGAATGACATATCACACCTCCAATTTTACTCACTCGGCATAGGTCAGAGGGAACGAAGCTTTTAGCATACCGCTTTGCCGCTCAGGGTAGAACAGGTGATCACACTATTATAAAAATCGTTTCCGCCCGTCATTCGGTACGCACTGCGAATTGATTCTTTTCGTTCCATGATTCTTTCTCCGTGTTTTCATCATTACACGACCGTTTCCGGTCTCATTTCTTCAAAATCTCAACGATTTTCGCAAAGTCCTCCTTTGCCTCGTAAAAAAGCGTCGTCGCCACACCTTTGCCCCGATAGTTTTCTATTTCAAACAGCAGCTGTGAATCTTGATAAATGTTGAATAAAAGTCCGTTTATAAGTATGATACAATCAAGTTAGCAACAACTAACTAAATTGTATCAAAAAGCAGACAAAAAGTCAATCTGTTTGTCTGCCCTTTGAAGTTTCTGTTATCAGTAGGGAGCGTACTTTCCACCATATAAACTTGTCAGATAAGTAATCCTTTTGATAGCTACCTTTGCATTTTTGATGGATAAACAATATAAAAGGGCAAACTTAAAGTGAGGCATAAAGTTTTATTACTTTAAGCCCTCATTATTTTTTGAAAAGTCTCTCAAATTTTTTGCTCATTTGAATTCGTGTTACGATTTTGATTTGAGCGATGTCTCTCAAAAGTCTCAGTCATAAATGCCCTAAATCGCACTAAAATGACTTTGGAATTTTGAAATTTGCTGTCTCTTAAAATCTCTCAAAAGCTCTCGCAAGATTTTAAGGCAAAGAAAAAATGCCCGAATACCGCCGTAAAAAGCAGTATTCGGGCATAAAAAAGCCTCGGAACAAGAATGTTCCGAGGTAATGGCAGAGGTATAAGGATTCGAACCTTAAATGACGGAGTCAGAGTCCGGAGTGTTACCGTTACACTATACCTCTATATATGCTAATCGCTTTTGCCTAATTATTATAACATACAATTTCAAAAATGCAAGGGTTTTTTTGAAATTTTTGAAAAAAGGTTGACGCAGTGAGTGGGGTGCTCACTGCGTCCTGCTTACAGAGGAGGGGTGTGCCTCTGTTTATATTATGAAGCAAATTAATTATGCCATAATTTTTTTGTAAAGTTCCTTGAGTTCTGCTTCGTTTGTATCTCTTGGATTGCCAGGACGGCAAGCGTCTGCGTATGCGTCTGCTACAAGAACATCAAGGTCTTCTTCTCTTACCTTTTCGTTTACTGCAGGGATTCCTACATCTGCCGAAAGCTTCTTAACTGCGTCAACAGCAGCCTTTCTGTATTCTGCCTGTGACATATCGTCAACACCTTCAACACCCATAGCACGAGCAATTTCTCTGTACTTCTCGCCTGTGAAGTCCTCGTTATATTCCATAACGATTGGGAGCATCATAGCACAAGCAACGCCGTGAGGTGTGTCGTAGTGAGCACCGAGTGTGTGAGCGATTGAGTGAGCAATGCCAAGACCGACATTTGAGAAGCCCATACCTGCGATATACTGTGCAAGAGCCATTCCCTCTCTGTCCTCAGGCTTGTTTTCAACTGCACCACGGAGATGCTTTGCAATAAGTTTGATTGCCTCAAGATGGAACATATCAGACATTTCCCAAGCGCCCTTTGTTGTGTAGCCCTCGATAGCATGTGTGAGTGCGTCCATACCTGTTGAAGCTGTGAGTCCCTTTGGCATTGATGACATCATATCAGGGTCAACAACTGCATATTCAGGAATATCGTTTTCGTCAACGCAAACGAACTTTCTTTCCTTTTGAACATCTGTGATTACATAGTTGATTGTAACTTCTGCTGCTGTGCCTGCTGTTGTTGGAACTGCGATTGTAGGAACAGCGTGATTCTTTGTAGGAGCAACGCCCTCAAGTGAGCGAACATCTGCAAATTCAGGGTTTGCAATGATGATACCGATAGCCTTTGCTGTGTCCATTGATGAACCGCCGCCGATAGCGATGATTGAATCTGCACCGCAAGCCTTGAAGCTCTCTACACCTTCAACAACATTTTCGATTGTTGGGTTTGGCTTGATGCCTGAATAAACTGTGTATGGAATTTTTGCTTCGTCAAGAAGGTCTGTTACCTTTGAAGTAACGCCGAACTTGATAAGGTCAGGGTCGGAGCAAACAAAAATATGCTTCCATCCCTTTGATTGAGCAATTGGAGCAATTTCCTTGATTGCGCCCTTGCCATGATATGAAACTGTATTAAGTACGATTCTGTTAGCCATAATGAAAACCTCCGTTTTTTCTTTATCAATTTTCTATATTATACCATAAAATTTTAAATAAGTATTGTTAAATTTTTAACAATTATTTAAGAATTTTTACTATTTTAGTAAATAATTACAAACTGTTGAGAAAATTTCTGAATTTCGTTTTCTTGCGAACTTTGCTGTACGATGGTACCGCTTGTTCGCAAAAAACGAAAAATGCCAAAAATGCTGTAAGTATTAAACTTACAGCATTTTTTAAAGTCCCGCCGTCAACGCTTCGTGTTGCCGCCTCCGTTTAAGGATGCATTAAGCGGTTAATTTATTTTATTGGCGTGGTTCAGGAACTTTATCGGCAGTTTGGTACCACTTGATTTCGTTTGCTTCAAGATGAAGTTCAAAGCTTGTGCCGTCACCAACATAAACAGTTGTGTCCTGTGGCTCATAAGTGTTGTTTACAACGCAGTACTTGCCGTTCTTTACATAAGCGTGAACCTCAACATTGTAGTTTGTTGAATACCAACGATGAAGCTCGTCCTCTGCCGAAGCACTCCACAAAACCGCACGGTAAAGTACACGGCTGTTCTCGAACGAATACGGAAGACCGCTAATGTAAACACCTCTGCCCTTGCCGAATTCTCTGACAGCCATTTGAACTTCCTCTGCGTGTCTTACAGCAAACGGAAGCTCGGTTGCATTTTGAACAAGAACGGTTGTGCCGTCAAGAGCAACGATATTCTTCTTGCCCTCGCCGAAATCAACATTGCCGTTTTCAGTGTCTGCAAGGATGAAGTGATCTCTGTGCTCCTCGGTGTTGTATCTGCGAGTGTTGAGAGTGAAGCCATTTTCTTCCTCAACGCCCAAAATATCGTTGAGCTGGAAGAACTTGCCCTGCCAATGATGAGCGGCAGGCTCGCCGACACCGATAAATCCACCGCCGTTGAACACGAACTTCTTAACGGCTGTGATGATTTGCTCATCTGCCCAATATTCGCCACCCGACTGTGCCGTGTCTGCATCGCCAACATTGATGATTACATCAAACTTGTCGAGTAAGTTGTTGTCATTCTTAATATCATCAAAGCTGATGAACGAAACATCAAACGGCGCACCGCTCAAAGCCTCGATAACTCCGAAATAAGAATAGTTCTGTCTGTAATAAAGTCCGTGGTGAACCATATGATTTGACCAAGAACGCATCTTGCCCCAACAGTTGAGCACTGCAACTTTCTTTACGCAATAAGGAGTTACGCCCTGAATGTTATCGTAAAGTGTGCGGAACTCATCGCAAACGCCCTTGATATATTCAACAAATTCAGGGAACTTGAGCGCAAGTTTGAGATAACCGCCGTAGCCGATACGCTGAATAGGACTTCTCAAAATAGCTCGTCTTGCCGTTACCCAATTTACCTTTGCTTCATAAATAGGGTCGCCACCCTCACAGAAAACATCAGGGAAGAAATACGGCAAAAATCTGCCTTCGGTGTACTTTACATTTTTAATATCGCTGAAAAGACGAAGTGTTGCACCGTTGCCGACACTGCCTACAACAGCGTCAAGACCGATTGATGCAAAGTCATCCATAAACGGTTCCATACCAATCCAGTGGTCGCCCATAAACATCATAGCTTCCTTGCCGTACTCGTGAACAATGTCCACCATTTCCTTGGCAAGTTTGGCAACCTCACGCATTTGGAACTTTTGGAAATCCTTGAATTCCTTTGACGGGATACGATAAGTATTGTTCATATAACCCTGGTCAATGATGAACTCCGGACGGAACTTGTAGCCGACTTCTTTTTCAAATTGCTCAAGGATATACGGGCTTACAGATGCCGAATAGCCGAACCAATCAACAAACTTTTCTCTTGCGAATTCATCAAACACAAGAGTGAACTGATGGAAAAATGTTGTAAATCTGACAACATCAACATAATCGTGAGTGTCAAGGAATCTGCGAAGTCTGTCGAGCGAATGTGCTCTTGTCTTTGGCTGACGAACATCAAAGGTAATCTGCGGTTCAACATCTTTCCACTCGTTGACAACAGCGTTGTACATATGAACCGGGTCCCACATAATGTAAGCAAGGAAACTTACTGTATATTCGTGGAACGGTGTGCACTTGTTGATTGTTACATTGCCTGTTGCCTCGTCATATCCCCAATCGGTCGGAGCAACAACATCACCTGTTGTGCGGTCGATAACCTCCCACCATCTTGTGATGTCGTCACGGTTGTTGACCTTGAGCATATCGGGATAAAGATGATTCATAAGATGAATTTCAAGTGTTGACTCGGTTGCTGTGTAGAACGGAGTCATAATGTACATCTGCTGAATTTCATCAGGGTTAGCCTTTGCCCACTCGTTATCTTTTCTGGTGGTGTAATAGGTTGCATAAATCTTTGCACCTGTGTCTTTAAGTTCCTGTGGGAACTCTGTGCCGTCACAGTCACGGATTGCGTCTGCACCCCATTCGTCCATAATTTCAAGGGTTTCCTTAACCACATCCATATCGGTTGGAATAGTTACTCTGCCTTTATTTTGTGCCATAGTTATACCTCGTTAATCTATAATTTCTATTTTATTATTTTTAAGCGTCATTTTGCCGTGATTTCTCTTGCGTTTGAGCGGAACACTCTTGCGCATATAGAATTCGTTGTCCGCAACATAAGCGTCAGGATTGCCTGACGGACTTAAAATTCCGCCCAAATCGTCATAGCTTACATTATTGACAAATGTATTATGCACGGCTTCGCCAAGGCAGAACATCATACATCCGCCCTCGTTGAGCCTTGAATAATTGTACTTGTATGTAGTTCCGTCACCCGAATCGGCATCCCACGGCATACCGTCTTGATTGAGTTTTGTGTCTACACCCTCGTTATATTGGAGCAAAGCATTTTTGCACTTCCACGGCCAAATCGCAGCCGCAACTTTGCCCATTCTCTTGCCCGGCTTGGTATAAACACGGTCGTTCATCTCGGTTGCACAAGTGTCCGAAACATTGTGTTCAACAAGCGGAGTGAGTGCATACATCGGAGTGATTGCGTCACCGCCGATATTCTTTGTGTAGTTGCCTGTAATCAAAATATTGAGGTTGCCGTATTTTTCAAAGGTTTCCTCTTTAAGTTCCTTGCCTGCAAAATCTGCGTGACGGTAAGAATAGCCGACTGCAATTCCCCATCTGCTGACATTCTTTACAAAACAACCCTCAACGGTTACACCGTCATATCTTGCAACGCCTGTTTTGCTTTCGTCCTCCGGCTTGAATGCGGTCATATAAATACCGCCGTTGTTCATATGCTTGTTGTAAACATTGCCGTTTACATCGTGAACAAAAAGATTTTTGAGTGTAATTGAGTGAATTGTTCCTCTGTTTTGAGCAACAACGGCAACGCCTGTTCTGTCCCTCTTGTCAGGGTCGCTGTACGCCTCGGGAGTTGTAAACTCCTCTTTATTTGCAATTTCTATATCACGGATGATGATATTCTCCACATCATAAAGAAGAACGGAGGAAGAAACATCACCCTTATAAATATGCCCTGCATTGTCGAGCTTTGTGCCGTAATCCTGATACCAAATGCCCTCGCCGTTTGTGTTGATGAACGGAGGACGCTCACCGTCACCGTAAGGTGCAATCTCGATTGCCTCGCCGTCAATGCTTCCGCAATTTTTGAGGTGCAAAAACTGATTGTTGAACACCGAGCCTCTTTCGAGCAAAATCCTGTCGCCTGCGTTGAGCTTGAGCGAATTGACCTTGTCAAGAGTTAAAAAGGCGGTTTGAGGAGTCAAGCCGTCATTATTGTCGTTTCCGTTAAGAGAGCTTGCGTAATATGTTATTGATTTCATTTTCATATTCCTCCTCTCTTATTTTCTTGTACACAACATCTCGTGATTCTTTGAATCTGAACCTGTCGCCGTTATATCGGGTGAACAAGTCCTTGTTGAGTTTGTAGTATTCCTTAAGCTGTGGTTTTTCAATAGGCTTATAGCTATACTTGATGCCCTTTTGTTCCGACACAAAATCAAGTTTGAAACGAGTGAGTTCCCAATCAAGATACGCTGTCGGTGTAAACTGCTTCAAACCATAAACAATCTCGCCGTTATCAAGAGCGGTTTTGCGCTTGGCATTTTCGTTTTCACATCTTGACACAACTGCATCAAGACTGCTGTCGTCAATCAGTCCGAGCTGTTCGGCAAAAGCAAGGCACGCTTTTGCGTATTTTTCTTCCCTATCGCTCGTGAAAAAAATATTATTCATAGTCCCTCTCCGATTGTTATTTATGCCCGACTGCAAGCCACAATTTTTGGGCTAAAAGTTGCAAATCGACATATCCCGTTTAATTATAATATATAATACAATCAATATTCAAGGTACAATCAAAACTATATGGTAAAAAAACTGTCGGATTTTTTGGCTATTATTACTAAAAAATACCGCCTTATTTTGCTTGAAAGAACACTCAATTTTTGGTAAACTGAATGTATCACAAAAAAAAGGAAGTAACTATGGATATAGTAAAACAATTAGAGCTTGAATTTTCGCTAAAGCCTTGGCAGGTTGAAAACACAGTGAAGCTCATTGATGACGGAAACACAATTCCGTTCATTGCACGATACAGAAAAGAAGCTACAGGTTCGCTTGACGACCAATTGTTGAGAGAGCTGAACGACAGGCTAAACTATCTCCGCTCATTAGAGGAGCAAAAAGAAAAGATTGTTGCATCCATCACCGAGCAAGAAAAGATGACGGACGACATTGCAAAATCTATCGAAAACGCAAAGACGATGACGGAACTTGAGGACATCTACCGTCCGTTCCGTCCAAAGAGAAAAACAAGAGCCTCCGTTGCAAAAGCACTCGGACTTGAACCGCTTGCAGAGGCAATCTATGCACAGGAAAAAGGCACTCCTGCGCCGGAAATTTTGGCAAAGGACTACCTGACCGATGAAGTACCTGATATTGAAAGTGCACTTCAAGGTGCAAAGGACATCATTGCAGAACTTGTATCGGACGACCCGAACGGCAGAAAACTCATCCGCTATGCAGTGCACAACAACGGTATGCTCACATCAAAGGGAGCAGATGACGACCTCGGCGTGTACGAAATGTACAAGGAATACAGCGAACCTGTAAAATCCATTGCAGGACACAGGGTTTTGGCTGTTAACAGAGGCGAAAAAGAGGGCAAACTCAAGGTTTCAATCGACTTTGACAAAACGATTGCCACCGACCTTTTGTTCAACATTCACTGCAAAAACAACACCAAGGCGACCGACCTTGTTATCGAAGCTGTTGAAGATTCATTCAGCAGGCTTATCTTCCCATCTATCGAAAGAGAAATCCGCAACGAACTGACCGACAACGCCTGCGAAGCATCAATCAAGGTATTTGGCGAAAACACTCGTCAGCTCCTTATGCAACCGCCTGTAAAGGGCAATGTCACAATCGGACTTGACCCCGGCTATCGCACAGGATGCAAGGTTGCCGTTATCAGCGAAACAGGCAAGGTTCTCGACACGGGAGTTATTTATCCTGCACCGCCACACAACAAAATTGAAGAAGCGAAAAAGACAATCACCGCACTTGTGAAAAAATATAATGTAAAAATGTTTGCAATCGGCAACGGCACGGCATCGCACGAAACCGAGGTGTTTGCGTCCGACCTTATCAAAGAACTTGACTGCGGAATAACCTATATGGTTGTCAGCGAAGCGGGTGCATCAGTTTACAGTGCGTCAAAACTTGCGGCGGAGGAATTCCCGCAATTTGATGTCAGCCTGCGTAGTGCGGTCAGCATTGCAAGACGACTTCAAGACCCGCTTGCAGAGCTTGTAAAAATCGACCCAAAGGCAATCGGAGTTGGTCAATATCAACACGATATGCCACAAAAAGAACTGTCGGCAGAGCTTGACGGCGTGGTTGAAAGCTGTGTAAACAGCGTTGGCGTTGACCTCAACACCGCATCACCGCAATTACTTTCAAGAGTTGCAGGTGTTTCAAGCGCAGTGGCAAAAAATATTGTTGCATACCGTGAGGAAAACGGCTCGTTTACATCAAGAAGCGAATTGAAAAAAGTTGCAAAATTAGGACCAAAGGCATTTGAACAATGCGCAGGTTTTTTGCGTGTTGCAGAAAGCAAGAATGTACTTGACAACACCGCCGTTCACCCGGAAAGTTATTCGGCGGCAAAAGAACTTTTGAAGGTTTGCGAAGTGTCCGAAAGCGACATCAAATCGGGCAACATCACAAAACTTCAATCGCAGGTGCAAACAATCGGAACATCGGCACTTGCACAAAAACTTGACATCGGTGAGCCGACCCTCGTTGACATTGTGAGCGAACTTTCAAAGCCGGGTCGTGACCCAAGAGATGAACTGCCGAAGCCACTTTTGCGCACAGATGTTATGGGTATGGAGGACTTGAAAGCCGGAATGGAGCTCAACGGCACGGTCAGAAATGTTATCGACTTTGGTGCGTTTGTTGACATCGGCGTGCATCAAGACGGACTTGTGCACATCAGCCAAATCACAAACCGCTACATCAAGCATCCGTCGGATGTGCTCAAGGTGGGCGACATTGTAACCGTTTGGGTACTCTCCGTTGATGTTGACAAAAAGCGAATTTCGCTGACCATGAAAAACCCTAACGAAAAGAAAGACAAAAAATAACAGCAAAATAAAAATCCGTAAGCATGATGTTTACGGATTTTTTGCTTATGAAGTTATAATCGCCAACACATAATCGCCGAGAAATTGAAGTTCGGCGGTTATTTTTTTGCCGTCAAGGATAATCGACTTGCCTCGGGTGAGTGGCAAAACATCAACCCCGTCAAAAAGCATTTTTATGCCATCTCCCGTGAGTTTTGACAACGCCTCTTTGAGCGTCCACAGAACGGTCAACCTCACCTCATCATCGCTTGACCACTCTTGTTCTGACGAAGTGAAAAAGCGGGAAGAAACAGTCGTTTTCACCCTGCCGACTTCTTCAATATCAATCCCGACCGGACAGTCAAAAACAGCCAGAACACAACGATTTCCGCTATGCGATATGCTGATATATCTGCCATCGGTCAGATACGGCTTGCCATTGTCGGTATACTGAATTTCGCCCTCGCTTATTCCGGCTTTGTCAAGCAAAACAGCGGTGCAAAGGCACAAATCCGCATCCGATTTTTCTTTATATCCGAGTGATTTTTTGTATCTCTCGGGATAGTTTTTTTCAATAAATTCAACCGCCGTCGGAGTTAATTCAACAGCGGTCATCATATAAATTTTGCTCATTAAAAATAAAAATATCTCTGAATAAATTCTTCTACTTTAGGGGCATAAACCTTGTTGTAGCCCGCCTTTGTCGGTGATGATGAGTCAACCATATAAAGTTTTCGTTCGCTCTTGTCAAACGAAATTTCATCGTTGTTATAGAAATTTATCACCTTTGTGTTCCATTTTTCGGCAACGGCATTTGTCGCCTCAACAAGAGGGTTATACTTCTTTTCATCATTGGTAGGGCAAGTGATGAACACCACCTTGCAACCCCAATTCAAATCTGCACTTGCACAGATATATTCCAACGCACCGTAAAAAGTTGTTGTGTCGCAATCACCAATATAATAGCTTGATGTAAGTTCTCCGATTTTTTGCTTACCCTTTGCATTACAAGCAGGGACTTCGCAAAAAACGACCTTTGGATTAGTGTTTTCTTCGACCGCTTTGCTGAAACTATAAGCAAGAGTTTCCTCACCTTTTCCGTTGAGTTTGTAGCCCTCACCGCCGTATTTTTTGCACTTTATGCCATCGACAGCCTCAAGATAATCAACAAACGACTGACCGTCCGACTTTGCGCCAAAGGTGAAATCCGAACCCAAAAATACATATGGGTCGCCCTGCATAACAGAATCCTCGTTCTTTTTGAGTTTTTCAACATTGTATTCATCGTTGTTGCCCTTGCTGATTGAACCTGTTTGCTTGCCGTTAATCAAAAAAATGCCAACAAACACAAGAGCCAACGCCAATGCGATTGAAACAAATTTTATAACTTTATTTTTGGTTGCTTTATCCATCAAATTTATTCCTTAAACATTATATAACAAGGCAAAAACGACAATTACTCATCGTTTTTGCCCGTTATTTTGATTTGTTAACCGATTGAGGTTGTGTCTAATTCCAAACCGGTACCGCTCTTTGAACCGCCATTTAAAATTTCCGGATCAAAGAATATTGAAGCGCCACCCTTGGTTTCGTCTTCAGTATTTCCGGTGTGGAGATACGACTCGTCAACATTGTTTTTATGCTTTTCATATTCTTCCTGCGAAATCAAATATACGCTACCCGATTCAGCAATTTGAAGGTCCATAGTTCTCCAGTTTGCGAATCTGTGAATATTGGTATAGAAAGTCTTAATATCAACTGTGTCGCCAATAATTGAGCCCCAAATTTCTTGATAGAAGCCGTCAAGCGTTACCTTGCCAAGAGGAGCATAGAACAATGCCGACATCTTGCCATAAATAGCATTGTATGTGATGTTGCCATTATACGATGCGATAGCGTTTGGAAGCTGATAAACATTGTTTGCATCATGGCTTGAGCTGTTATAGAATGGGTCAGAAATAGTTACATCGCCATTGCAAGCCACAAGATAGCACATTTTCATATCGGTTGATGTTGAGATGTAAATCTCGTTGTTTGCATAAACCGTTGCAGGACAAGCTACATTGTTCTTGACCGTGCTATGGCTGAGTGTTGCACCGCACTTGTCGCACTTATATGTTTTGCTTGGATCATAGTTCTTTGTGTAAATAGTGTAACCGTTAGGGTGCTTTGCCTTGTTTGTGCACCTCAATGTTGTATAAACATCACCCGATGCCTTAAATCCGGTCCAGCCATTTCCGGTTAAACCGCCTCCTAAATCAAGGCTTGTTGTTGAGCACTTGACATCGTGGCCAAAATAAACCAACGAATCATGACAAAGTAAGGTCTTGCCGAATGTACGCAAATCATATGTACCCATAAGAGAAGCATTCTTGTTCAATGTGACATTGCGCATTGCATAAACAGAACCGTTCTTAAACGAGAGTTTTTCCTTAAGATTATATGCAAAAGTCTTAAGAGCCTTAAGAATATCGCCTGCGATAGTTCCGTCACTTTCAAATGATGCGTCTACATGCTTGTAGGTGTCATTATTGTAAGCCTCAGGAAGTACCCACATATTAGAACTGCTACGGAGAGTGACATATCTGTTTGCAAATACATACTGACCTACAACCGTATCAGAGAAGCCATACTGCCTGATATAGCCCGTGTACGAAGCAAGAACTTTTCCGATATAGAACACACCGCCATCAGCAGAGTCAGTATAATCCTCAAGCAAATCGTTGTTAAGTTCCGTTGCTTCATCGCCGGATATAGCACACTGACTGAAATCATTTTTACATACAGGACAATTTGGATTTGCCTCGCTACATCTTGAAGTACAATTACAAGCGGTTGGATTTTCCTTGTCCGGATTCTCGGCTTGACACTTGGTGTAATCAGTGCCGTGAGAGCCGTTGCAGACAGGACAATCTGCACTGTAATTATCCTTTGTACACAATTCTGAACAGATACATTCATAAGGAGCTTCACAAGCGTCTTCCGGTTTGCTTGCTTTACTACAAACAGGACAGTCTGCATCATAGTCGTCATTTGTACAGTGACCGGTACAAGTACAAACATTGTCGCCTGACTTTGGAGTTACATCACGAAGGGTATCCCTGTATCTTTCGTCATGCTTGCCAAGTTCAATATAGCTAAATGCTGTCATGTTACCACTGCAAAATACAGTGGAATTGTCACGAATCTTGATGTTGCTCAAGGTTGCCTTTATTGAGCCGAGAGTATAGATTGTGGACTTTGTTTTGGCTTCAAACGAAGTTCCGCACTTTACATCTCCGCCACTATAAAGTGTGCCGTGTTCACGAACGCAGATGTAATTCCAAGCTTTGATATTTTCTTTTGCAAAAAGCTCTGAATACTGACCGACATCAATATATCTGTGAGTAGCAATCTTTCCGCCTGAATATACGCTTGTGTCGTGCATCAACTTAACCATTCCACGAGGAGTGTAGTCCTTTCCGGTTCTGATTGTTGTGCCCGGATAGATATTTATCTTTCGGTCAAGGTCAAGTTTGCCCTGAACATAAAGATAGCAAGCGTTTGCATAGTTGTAATCAAAGTTTGGATTTTGAACAACATTCTTGCCGTCTCTGATGAAACGAGGTTCGTCATTTTTATCAACAAATGCGCCCTTGGATGCCCAAGTGTCGCCGTCATCAGAAACATTGAGCGCTCTGCCGACTTCGAATGCGGTAATCTTGCCCAAAACATCTGTTCTGTTAACGAAATCGCCGTAAACATAGAACTTAGTCATATCGGCAATTCTTGCTCTGCCGTTGATGAAAGCACTTCCGTGAACATAGAAGCTGTTGAACATAGATTTTGTTCTGCCCTCACGGAGAGTTTGCTGAACATCAAATCTGTTGTTTACAATGAACTTAAAATCATCATATTCATAGCCGTCAATCTTTAGGCTTAATCCGTTAACAACCTTTTGAAGCCATGTGATAAAGTTAGTTGATGTGTTAACTCCGCCCTTGTCAAGACCGTCAACAATAAGTGTTACATTCTTGTGAGGGGTAAAGATACTGTTTGTGAAGAATGAACCGCCAACATAGATGTTTGCATTTGAGAAAACATCAAAATAGTTCCATGTGCTGACACCGCCCCAGCTACCTGCAAGGTCACCGGCTCCGCCTTGACCATTGGTACTGATTGCCATATTTCCGCCAACATAAACATATGAACTTGAATTGAGGTCGTCCTCACTGTTTGCCTTTTCAGAAATACCAATTCTTGCACAACGCTTTGAAACGAAGTTGCCGTCGCACATAAACATTGAATTACGCATTGTAAGTGTACCGCTGTTCGAGAAAAGTTCGCCCGAAACGAATGTACTTGAACCGACTTGTGCAGAAATTGCAACATAGTTGATTGCATACTTTTCATAAGAATACGACTTCATGCAACCGTCAACATACATCTTGCCGTAGTTTTGGATTGTGCCGCCTATCTTGGTTTGGTCTGATTCGCTTTCGCTTGTGCCGACAACAAGGTCGCCGCCTGCAAAGAACACAGCGTTCCCAATAGGTGCAGAATAATTACCCTTACGATCCGGATAGAAAGTAAAGCCGTTTACAATTGAGTAAGCACCTTTCCAGTCACCTGCCAAAGCAGTTTCAGTTCTGTAATATCTTATCCAAAGGCTTCTGATTTCGTAGTTGACAAATGCATCAGCTGCGCCAAGTTTGTTTACATTCTTCTTAGTAAATCCAACTTCGCCTGTGTATCCGACTTGACCCTTAGCGTAGAATATACCGCCGTTGAGAATAATCTGACCGTATGTTGCGTCGCCCTCTGCCGAGAACACAGGCATTTCTTCTTTTTTGCCCGTTGTGTCTCTGTTAAAGGTTACATATCCTGCAAACATAGCAACATTTCCACCAAAGTTTGCTCTTGAGCCTTGCTCTGCAACGATAGATGCCTTTGCACCCCATTTGTCGTTCATTGTACTATATACAGAATATGGGTCTTCACCGATGGTTCTCATCCACAAGTAAGAACAAGAATTATAACCCTTGATGTATACATCCTGCATAACATTGATTGTGCCATAGTTTTGAACATAGCCGACAAAAATAATTGTATTTTGGGAAACAATGCCTTTATCTCTATCGGTATAACCACCGAAATAAATACTTGCGTTGCGGTTGTTTGAGCTACCGTTAAGGATAGATTTGCCCTCTTTAAAGTTTGAATCGCCTTTTTCGGTCGGCCAAGTTCTTGCGTCTGATTCTTCTGTTCCGTCTGCCTTTTTGTAATTTACAAATTCACCGAATACATAGAACTTGCCGAAATTATAAATTGCAGAGTCGGAATAAAATGCACCACCACAAGAAAGCGAGCAGTTTTCGCCGACATAAACAGCATTGCCAAGATTGTTGTTTTTGCTGTTCGAGAAAACATCACCTGTTACATAAAGGTTTGAATTGCCCTCAACAATGATAGCTTCGCCTCGGTTTGGAACAAGATTGTCGCCTCTGATTCCACCCTTGCTTTTTCCGTTATTTGCAAGGTTGCCGTTTACGATTATATCATTGTCAAAGAACAAGGTTTGTTCGCCGAAAGCATCAAGTTGACTGTTGAACTCGAGCTCTCCGCTCTTTGTTCTGCCGATGAATACATCAGCCTTTGGACCTGTGAAATCAATGCGATCCTCGATATTAGAAAGTGCAGATGTTGTTGAGCCGTCATCATACAAAATCTGACCTGTAACATACAATGTACCCTTGACATTGAGTTTGCCTTTATTAGCAAACTTTATGTTATTGGCACAGAGCATCTGACCTTCTTTGATTGTGATTTCTTCAGTAATCAAAATATTACCGCTTGTGACAATTCTTACACCGTCAGAAACAAAGTTCCTTGACGAGATTGAAATATAAGCGTCTGGGTCAGGAGCATAGAACGAATCATAGGATTTTTCCAATTTGATTGACGGAATTCTCGCATCCTTAGGAGTGAACAATACACTCGCATTATAAAGTCTAACCTTATAAGTTGCCACCAAATACGGAACAACATTTTCGCCGTTCTTTATCTTTACAAGATAAACATATGATTTGTTTGCATTGATATTTCTAAATCTAACTTCTTCGCCATAGCAGTAAATGCCCGCAAAGTTTTCAAGGTATAAATCTGTCGTAACAGAACAGTTGACATTGCCTGCAATATAAACAACGCCGCCGTCCTTGATGTAGAATGTCATCAACAAAGGACAAGTATATTCGCCATAAACAAACATATTACCCTTTACGGTTTGCTTGTTGCTGGCACCAAGATATTGCGGTGGGTTAACCTTTAAGTCACCACCGAAATAGAGGTGTGCGCCTGTTTGATAGCAGTTAATCAATCCACTACTGTGACTATTTTTAGCGCCTAAACCTTGATAGCCATATATACTGTATACAGCTTTTTCATCCTCGGCATCTAAACTTTCGGCAATCATCATACCGTCACTGTCATTTGAGCACGGAATATCGCCGTAAACATAGAGTTCTGCCGAGCCTTCCATATAGACATTATTCTTAACGCCGTTTACAAAATACGAAACAGAGTTAGATACTTCAGCGTTGCCGTAAACATAAAGTTCTCCGGCAGATGCACGAATTGCACCCTTAGCCGATATATTTCCTTTGACATACATATTACCCTCGTTCCAGAGAGAAATATTTTTGCTGTCATTTCCTATAAACTGAAGTCCTCCCGGACCCGCAAAGGCAAGCTTCGCATCTTTCTTATTCCAAATATAATCAATTAAGAAATCTTTATTGCCGGAATCAACAAAGAGTGTGCCCTCATTTTGGATTTTCTGTGCAGAAATCTTTGTGAGTTTAAGATTTGTTCTGTTGATAAGGGTACTGTTTATAGTAAAGTTTTTGCCATATTTGAGAGAGCATTTTGCATTAATCTCAAAGTTCTTGGTTGTGATGTCGCCTGTGTCAACATAAATCTTACTACCCTCATAGCAACTGAACGATTCAACAACACGAACATCAATGTCGTGTGCAAAAAAGTTTGCATAGTTTTCGATATTAGTTGCATAAATCTCCGCCGAAGTGCTTGCACTTGCATAGAACATTGCATCGTGATTGTCAAGTGTTCCGTTGGTAATTGTGCCGTTGACGGTAACATTTGAATGGCAATAAACCTTTCCGCAGTTATTGAAAACACTGCCGGCTGATATTCCGTGCAATGTGCCGAAGCACTCGAACTTGCCATAGTTCAAAATATTGCCGAAATCTTCAATATTAACATTCGACACAAAATCACCGTTGTTTACAAGAGTGTTTATGTCGCTGACGCAACCACCACCGTAAACTTCAATTAAGCCTGCATCATCATTAACAATGTTACTGCCAGACTTAAATGCACCGATGCTGACAACACCGCTGTTTTGAAGCATATTGAAATAGCACAAATTGTTGTTTGAGCAAACAAAATTGCTGTTGTCAAACATATTGTTTGCAACGATAGAACCTGCAATGCTCATTTCGCCGTCGTTGTCAACATTTGAATTGAATGTTGCGCCAAACGCAGTGCATTGAAGTTTACCTGTGCTTTCGTTTGTTACGCTTCCCCCAAATGTTGCGTTGCCGCCAATTTTCAAATCAGCTGTGTTTTTAATAATATTGAATGTAGCATTTCCGCTTACCTGCAAGAAACCGTTGTTTTCAAGCACGCCGTATGTAGAAGCTGTAACATCAACTCTGATTTCAGCACCTGCATTGTTAACAAAACTGTCGTTTACCAAAAGAGTGCTGACCTGAAGTTTACCGCTGTTTGCAAACTTCTTCCAATAGAAGCTTGATTTATCAGAACCGATAATCTTACATTCTTTTTCGTTATTTACAGAATTGAAGTTAGCGGTTTTGCTGATATAAACAATTGAGCCTCTCGACTTATTTATATTGTATTTATTATTAAGTTCTCCGCAATTTACATAGCCGTAAACCTGGAACAAATTGCTGTTGTTGATTGTTCCGCTGCCTTCGAGATTGCCTTCGTTACCCGGATTTGTTCCGCTCGGAGCAAGACCGACAAGAATCTCACCGAAGTTTTCAGCCGTGCCGTTTATTGTGAGGGTTTTTGTTGCGAGCAATTTTCCGTTTGGAGAAACATTAACATCCTTAACCGTACAACTCTTTTCAACCAAAAGTTTAGCGTTGTCGTTTACAGTTATGCTGTTTGCAGAACCAATCTGCTCAATCTTTACATCCGAATTGACAACCAAATTGTTGACATTGAGAGTGCCGATATATGTTGATGTGCCGTCATTGATTGTAAGATTATTTACGGTAATACTGCTATCCTTTGGAACGCAGAATCCACCGCCCTGTTCAACTGTGAGGTCGTTAATATTAAGACCCGGAACCGAAAGGTAGCTTCCGTTATAAAGTATATGGTTGCCGTTGCCCTTTTGGAAACCGGAAATTGTACCTGTTGCGCCAAGTGCAAAGACTTTGTTTTCAGGGCTTGTTTTGAACACAAGACCTCCGCAATTAGAAATTGATTGACCTGAAGAATTTTTGCCAAGGAGAAGTTTTACACCCGGATTGAAGGTGAGTGTTTTACTGTCCTGAAGATAGATTTCTTCTGATGCAAAAATGTGAGCATTATCGGCAAATTCTGTTGTTCTGACATCCATCTTTTGGCAGATAATATTGCCAAATACAGAGGTGTAATCTTTCTTGCCGGTATTGCTCTTAATTATATCGGTAACAATAAGAGAACCGGAGTCGCAATCATATCTTGTTGCTTTGATTCTATGCTTCTTGTCACCTTGAGTTACAAGAACAGAGCCTGTTTTCATAGTAAGGGTGTATTCACCGCTTACATTAACAACGCCGTCTTCGGTATTGTCCGCCCATTCTTCGGGTCTGTTTACAACAACAACAGCATTTTTTCCAATAGTGATGTCACCACTGCTGTTTGTTGAAAGGTCTCTGCCAAGGAAGGTTTGAGAACCTTCGCCGAAAATCATATTTCCGCTACCGCCGCCATAGAAAATAGCTCTTTGACAGTAAATTTTACCGTTCATAACAATGTCAGAACCGTCATTTTTTTTGATGTCGCCGATTGCGTATATTTCACTACCTTTTTCGGCAACCATAGTATTCATAGAAACAGAGTAATTATCTTTTGTGTTTGCTTGATTTGAAACAACAACGGAATTTTCTCCAACAGTAAATTTTCCGCCAACTCGAATTTCAAATCCACAGATGAGCTTTGAGTTTTTACCGATGGTGAGAGAGTGACCGTCAACATATACATGACCGTCAACAATTACAGTTGTATTGTCGCCGATGAAAACATCACATCTTGAAATTTCAACATTACCCTTTACATAAAGATATGTTTGCTTAAGTTCATCTTGATTATCTTCATCAAAATCCGAATATGATTTGTCACCGATAATAGTTGTGGCATCCCCTTTACTATTATCCAAACTGAACGCTCCGTCAACCTGAACCTTTGAGCCGGACTTTACGATAATACCATATCTCCACGGAGCAACACCGTGTGACCAAGCATTTTCAATTTTTTCATAATAACATTTGTCTTCAAGAACAATTCTGTTATCTTCGTGTGTGAAATTATCAGCCGCATATTTTCCGACTGTGCCCTTTTTTGTCCAACCTGCTGTAGATTCAAGAACACGGAGTTCATTGTATTTGTCATTTACCTTTTTGCCGATTTGTTCAGCATTCAGCTTAAAATCATTACGAGTTTCCGCAACAATGCTGTCAACAGACTTTTCAACATTGTTATCCTGACCCGGAAGCAAACTTTCGTAAGAATACTTCTCGTTGACAACTGTGCCGTCAAGCTTGGTGTAATCCTTTGAAATATTGGCAGTGTTTGTTGTTTCCACACCAACGCTGTTTTCAAGTGTATATCCAAGGTCGGCAAGAGATGCCTCAATCAAAGTTCTGTATCTTGACGGAACTCTATCTGTTCTCAAATCAGCAGGAATAGTGAGTTCTGCTTCATCAATAGAATCGGTAGCATCCTCAATTTCCTTAATTTTCTTGTCAAAATACGACTTCTTTGTGCCCGTTGACATAAGGAATACATCGTCCTTTTTAGGGGCAGAATCCTCAAACCTACTCTCACTTGAAAGAGTAAGTGTGTTTTCGATATAATGCTTTTTCTTTGCTACTGCATCACTGCCGTAGTGCTTGTCATAATCGTGAACAGACGGATCATTATAATCCTTATCAACAAGCACATCTTCTTTTTCAAACTTCTTTACTGCATCTTTGCCGTATTTATCTGCATTTTTCTTTGCATAAGAATCAACGACATTTTTAGCGGTGTTGAGTTTGCCGTTCTTGTCATAAATATTTACACCATTGAACTTGGTGTGATGCTCATCATCACTTCCGTACTTGGCAAGTGTGTATGAATTAACATCCATACTATTACCGGATGAGTCGGTTGAAGTGAGTTTGAACTTCAAAAGAGGAGAAGTTTCCTTACTTGTAAGCACATCCGATGTTGAGAACGAGTTGTCAACATAAGTATTAGCCTCACCTTCAGGAACTTTAGACGGGTCATTTGTTGCATCTGCGGCACTCTTTGAAAATGTGTCGTCTTTGTTTTCAACAGTTGCAAGAGTGTTTTTGAGATTAATTGTTTTTTCAAGCCCGGCTTGTGCCTTTCTGACTGCATCCTTTATGCTTGTTGCATCTGATGTGTCTGAATTTTGTCCGTTATCAGCCTTGAGTGTTGTTGAATTTCTTATAGAACGATTAACCGCTCTGATAAAGTACGGCTTCAAGTTTGGTGCTTCAATATAATTTGAATATTGTTTGAATGTTTTTGCAATTGCAAAACGATAGCCTGCTTCTGCCTGCTCTGTTGTTTTGTTGAGCTCATGCATACGCAGAACATTTCTATTGGTGTTTTCGCAATCAGCAATATAAAGTTCTGCAGTTTGGTCGCTATCGGGTTTTGTAAATGTGATAACGCTGTTTTCCTTGTCTACCTTTGTGCCGTCATACTGAAGCAATGTTGTTTCGTTTGCCACAGGGTCAATGCCCTTTGACAAAACAGGCGCAAGGAAATTGGTCAAAGTTTTGCCACCCTGAGCCTCAAGCATAACTTGGTTTGCCATAGCATTTGTTGCGGTATAAACAATCGACTTTTGGTTTACAAATTCATACTTGCCCTTTGAAATATAATTTAAATTATCAGCTTGATTGATAACAGCATTGTATTGAACCTCCGGAAGAGTAACGCTGTTTTCCATATATTCTTCTGCTGTTTCTCTATAGGCATCTCTCAAACTCTCTGTGCTTGTAATTCTATCAAAATCCAAATGATTAATTACATTGAGTGCAACTTGTGTTTGCTCAACATATTGATAGTTTCTTACAAAAACACGGGTATTAATGTCTTGTTGAGAACCAATGATAGTGCCGACAAGAGAATCATTTGCAATCTTGCCTGCTGAAAAATCAATCTTATTAACAGCGGTGAAATGAACCTGATTGTAATCATCTTCGGTTTGAACATCGCCTATACATTTTCTATAATCACTTTGGCAAACATCACAATAAGTGTTTACATAATTCTTTTTACACAACGACTGACAGATACATTTTTCTTCCTTACCCTCGTAGTCTGCGTCTTTGCTGCGGCTTGCCTGAATTGCGTTTACACCGATGCTGATATCAGAATTTGAGTGAGCATCGGCATTGATAGTAGCGTGAGAAAGGCTGGCATTTAAAAGTTCGTTATAGTTTGGTTCTCCGCCGGTCCAGCCAATGATTTTTTGAATAAGGTCCTCATTGATTTTATTAATGAGGTTAACAAATATATTTGTAATTTCCTGTGCATTATATGTTCTGCCGTTAATCTTAAGTGCCATTTCTTTGTAATTTTCTTTTATTTCCGGTGAATTGGCAAAAATGGAATACTTAAGAGCTTCCGGCATTTTGTTATATTGAATATCGCACTTGGCATAACCGGTCTTGACGAGAGGTCTGTCTCCGATTCCCGAAAGTGCGGTAAGGTAGCCTTTACGAGTTATTTTTACAGTAACTTTAAGATAGCCTGATGAAATATACTGCCCGTCATCTGCGTCTTTTGCAGCCTCGGTCAAAATACCTTTACGGTCAATTACAACAACAGAACTTGGTTCGTCAGCATCGCCATAGGAGATTTTGGTTTTCAGGTTGCCTGAAGTGATTGTACCAACTTTTCCGTTAGCGATATCAACGCCATTTTCCTTCATATATTTTTCAACGGTAGTCTTGATTGCAGTATCATCTGCCGTAAGATTATGCGCAACGGAAACAGTCGCAGAATCCACCGCATTCTGCAACTTTGCCGATTGATAATATATCAAACCGAAATCAACGATAAGCGCAAATATAGTTAAAATAAGAATACTTGCAAATACCGAGATAAGCGCTATATCACCGTTTTCTTTTCGTCTAAACAACTTTTTCAAGGCAATCACTCCTCTTGTTTATTGTTGATAGTTACTGTTTAGGCAGGAATTATTGGATATCCTCTGCCTTTGAGTGAGCAAGCGACAACTCTGTTTGAAGTCTGAAAATCAAATCTTCACACTTGTCAATTGCATCCTCATATATTCTTGAAATTTGAATGAAGCGCTCATCGGTAACATTGGTGTAGTTTTCCTCTGCGCTTGTTCTCAAATTGTTGATTTCCGAACGATTTTTGTCAACCTTCTTTGTAAGGTGAGCCACATCTCTCTTCAAGTCCTCATTTTCTTTTGAGAGTTTTCTGTTTTCATCTCCCAAAAGTCTATGTTTGCTTACAAGAGAGTCATATTTTTCCTGCAATTCCTTGAGTTGAGAATCGTCAACAACTTTGACAGCCTTTGGAGCTTCGTTGATTTTTTTCATCAATCTTTCTTTTTCTTCAACTGCAAATTCATTTTTTGCAGTGAGGCTCTTAACCTGTTCTTTAAGCTCATTAACCTCGTATTCAAGCATAGAATTTGTGTTTCGAAGGTCTTTAACCTGATTGTCAAAATTCTCCGAAGCGTTTTTTTGCACTGTGATAAGGTTTGAAATATATTCATCAACCTGTGCAGTGTCATAACCCCTAAGTGATTTGTCAAATTCTACCTTGTTATTGCCCAAAATTTGGCTTCTGTCTACAATTTCTTTGTTACTCATTGATTTCAACTCCAAGTTTATAGTTTATTTGAAAGCTAAAACATCGCCGACATTTATGCCGAGTTTTTCAGCTATGCCCGCATTCAGTTCGAGGATTTTCCTTGCATTTTTAACCTTTTTTCTAACCTTATGCGGAGAAACGGCAGGGTCAATAAAAAGTACCCTGTTATCCCTGTCAAGTGCAACAGTATCTATGGCAAAACGCATACCAAAAGTGTGAATTTCATCGCACGGGGTAAGAAGCAATCCGTGATTTTCCGCCATACTTTTGCGGTACATCAAGCCCATAAATCTGCGCACAAAATGATTTGCATTTTCTACTTCTTCTACAAGCAGTTCGTCGCCCTTGTATGCCTTTAACATTTTCATCCGAACATACCACCGCCGCCGAACTGATCCATTACCTGAATAATTACCGGACCCATAATGATACAAATGATAGCCGGCAAAATCAAAAGAACGGTAGGAATAGTCATTTTTGTCGGAACTTTTGCTGCTTTTTCTCTGATTTCTTCTCTCTTCGCAACACGAAGCTGTTCAGACTGTGCGGCAAGTACATTTGTAATCGGAATACCAAGTGTGTTCGCCTGAATAACGGCTGAAACAAAGGTTTTAAGCTCGTCAACATCAGTTGAATCCGAAAGTGCCTTGAGTGCGTCATTTCTGCTTTTACCAAGTTGAATTTGCTTAAATACAGTTACAAGTTCATCAATAAGCGGACCTTCCATACGCTCCGACACCTTGAGAAGTGATGCGTCAAAGCTAAGACCTGCTTCCATACAAACGCTGAGCAAATCGAGTGTGTCAGGAAGTTGTGCTCTGATTGCATTTTGGTGACCTTTAATCTTTTGCTTAAGAATGAATGTCGGAGCAAGCACCGAGAACACTGAACCAATAATAATGACGAACCAAAAATAATTTGTTACATCCATCAAAAGCACGCCGATACCGGTGAAAACAATTGTGCCCACAACAGCAACAGCGGTTTTAAGATAGGTAAAACTACCTGTTGACATATGTATGCCTGCTTTACGAAGCTGGAGCGCAAGTTTTTCGGTTTCCTGTCTTTTACGAGCAGATTTTGTTTGCTTATTGCCCTGAGCGTCAAGGTTTGAAAGTTTTTTAACAAGTGGCTTAATATTACGGTCATAGAAAGAAGATTCAATATTTTTATATTCTGCTGTAACAACCTCTTTGCCGATAGACTTCATTCTTTTAAGGTTGTTGTCTTCTTCTTTACCTTTTTTGCCAAATATTGCTATGCTCAAAACCAAAATAAGCAATGCATATGCAATTACCAATACAGCTACCATAGCGTTTCTCCTACATCTTAATGGTGATAATCTTCTTTACAGCAACGAAGCAAAGAACCTCAAGTCCTGCTGCTACGCCCAAAAATACATGTCCCATGTTTGTTGTAAACAATGGCATAATGAAATCTCTGTTTACTAAAAAAAACAATATACAAAGAGCAATTGGCATAGAACCTACCATAATGGCGGTTGACCTACCCGAAGCGGTAGAAGCCTTAAGTTCTTGCTTGAGTTTCATTTTTTCCTTAATAGAATTTGCAATACCTTCCAAAATTGATGAAAGGTTACCACCGGTTTGTCTTTGAATAAGCACAGATGAAACCATAAGTGGCAAATAGTCGCTCTTGATTCTCTTGTTAAGTCGCTCAAGAGCCTCATCCATAGGCATACCCATTGACATTTCTTCAAGAACAATCGAAAATTCCGAAGCAATTGGGTCGGGCATATCTCTTGAAATAGCTTCCATTGCCTGAGTAAAGCTAAGACCGGCACGAAGCGAACTGCAAGAAAGCATAAGTGCGTCCGAAAGCTGAACATCAAACTTTTTGACTCTCTGCTTTTGCTTGATTTTTACTATTGCAAACGGAATCATTGCACCGATAACTGCGGCAATAATTGCAACGGTAATTAAGCTGTCGGATATAAGAAGAATAAAGAGTGCCGGCAAAACCGCAACTATTACCCAAATGAGCAAAAACTCCTCGGGACGCATTTTTATGTCCGCACTTTGAAGCTGACTGTAAAGTGCCGATGCAAATTTTACAAAAAAGCCGTTTTCGTTTTCTTTTTTTCTTCTCGTTTTCTTTTTATTTTTTACAAGAGCAACCTCTGTATATCCCTCCTGCTTTTTAAGTTCCTCCATTCTTTTGTCTGCGGCAATTTTTGAAGAGCCGAAAGTATAAGACAAAATAAAAGCAATAACAAAAGCAAGCAGGGCAAATGCCACTGTAATTATGATTACACTAATCGTTGAACCAGTCATTGTTAACCACTACTCCGTTTTCTCTGATTTTTTCAACACATTTAGGAATGATACCGGTAGGCTTAAACACACCCTTAAACTTACCGTTTGAATCGTATTCACCCTCGGTTTCATAAGTGAATATATCCTGCATTCTAACAACATCACCCTCCATACCGACAATTTCGGAAACAGAGGTTATTTTTCTTGAACCGTCACGCAAACGAGCCTGCTGAACAATAAGGTTAATAGCAGATGAAACCTGATCTCTGATAGCCTTTGACGGCAATTCCGAACCGGACATCATAACCATTGTTTCAATACGGGAAATTGAGTCTCTCGGCGAGTTGGCGTGGATTGTTGTAAGTGAGCCGTCGTGACCTGTGTTCATTGCCTGAAGCATATCCAAGGTTTCTTCGCTACGAACCTCACCTACGATGATACGGTCGGGTCTCATACGAAGGGAGTTAACTACCAAGTCACGGATACTGACTCGGCCCTTGCCCTCCATGTTAGCCGGACGGGCTTCAAGAGTGAGAACATGCTCCTGATGAAGCTGAACTTCGGCAGAGTCTTCGATTGTAATAATTCTTTCGTCCGAAGGAATGTATGACGAAAGTACATTAAGAAGTGTTGTTTTACCCGAACCTGTACCGCCAGATACGATAATATTGAGCTTACCTTTTACGGCAGCCTCCAAAAATTCAAGCATTTTTGGTGATACGGAACCCCATTTTACAAGGTTATCGGCTGTAATCGGAGTTTTGCCGAACTTACGAATTGTAAGAATAGGACCGATAAGTGAAAGAGGCGGGATAATTACATTTACACGGGAACCGTCAAGCAAACGGGCGTCACACATAGGGCTTGATTCATCAACATGTCTGCCAACCTTTGATACGATTCTGTCAACAATCTGCATAAGATGGTCGTTATCTTTAAATTGAATGTCGGTAAGAACAAGCTTACCTTTTGATTCAACATAAACATGGTCGTAGCCGTTTACCATAATTTCGGAATATTTGTCGCTGTCAATAAGCGGTTGAATCGGACCGAAGCCCATAATATCGTCAAAGAGTTCCTTTTTGACCAATTCTCTGTCAACTCTCGGAATACTGAAATCCGGTCGTTCAACATATTCGTCAATGAGTTTTCTCATTCCTTCATCGGAAACATCGGCATTATCGCTACCAAGCTGTTGCTCAATAATCATTGAGTGAATTCGTGCCTTAACATCCGAATATCTGTCCTCAAGAACAGGTCTGATTTTGTCCGAGGATTCGTGATTTGCAAACGCCGGCTGTGTTGCTGCCTCCTCGTTTGTAGATGTTGAACTGTATCTGTCAAGTAATCCCATTTATGTATCTTCTTTCATCAAACTTAAAAATTATTTAGCAAAAAGTCCTTTTTTCTTTTCCTTACCTTTTGCCTTTGCAAGTCCCTCTTTGCCCTCTCTTTCAAGAATTACCTTTTCGGTAAAAGCATTGAGTTCCTTTGAAAATGCGGCTCTCGGCTTGTACGAAACAGCCGGTTGACCACTGTTGAGCGAATCGTTAATTGTTTTAAGGTCGCTTGAGAATATTGCATAAGCGTCCATATTCAAAATATTTTCGTAATCGCTGATTTTAACATTGTTTTTCTTTGTGTTTTTATTGATAATAAGCTTAACCTTGTCGCTTTGATTGATTTGATACAAAACATTTTGGCAAAGTTTTGCACGCTTAAGCGACAAAATGTTGACATCGTTTACCATAAAGATTGTATCACTTGATTCAAGTGCCGTAATAACCGGGTCGGTAAGGTTACAGCCGCAATCAAGAATAATGTATTCATAATAATTTCTGGCTACATCAATAATGGCTTTTACATGACCTGGCTGCACATAGTCTGCAAGCTCCGGTGATGAAGGAGAAGCAAGCACCGAAAGACCCGATGCGTGAGTGACAGCACAGTTTGTAAGATTGTCAATAGAAATACCGAGCGTATCTCTTACAACATCAACTATGGTTTCGGTTGGATTAAGGTCGAGCGCCATATCCGAGTCGCCAAACTGAAGGTCAAGGTCAACAAGAAGTGTCTTTTTGCCACGGCTTGCAAGATTTACTGCAAGGTTGGTGGAAATTGTTGTTTTGCCAACACCGCCCTTACCGCTGAAGAAAGAATAAACATGAGATCTTGTCTTGCGTTCAACATTGATTTTTTTGCTGAGTTTTCTTTCGCTGTTGATGACGCCTTCAAGATTTTTTGTAAATTCTTCGGTTGAAATGTCAAGGCTCATAACCTGGCGAACACCGTAACGAGCCGCAGCATTAACGAGGTCAACAGTCACTTCATCGGTCATAATAACCGGGGAGCATCCGTTTGATGCAAGCTCCATATCCTCAATAAAGTCAAAGAACTTTTCATCAATATTTTCACTTTCGGTTGCAAAAATTACAACATCAGGTGAATATCCCAAAATTCTTGTTTTTGCTTCATTATTAAATTCGCTGTAACCGATGATTTCAAGTTTTTCAGGATCAATTTTGTTTTTGATGTTTACCTTAATTTCCGTTTGTTCAGCACAAACGACAATATTTATCAAATCAGCCATATGTTTTCTCCTAATATTTTTTTATTCTGCAAAAATCATTATTGAGCATCCGCAGGCTTGGTTGTCGGCACAGGAGCATTATTTCTGTGCTTCAAAACAAGCTTAAATGTACTTTCGTTTTCAATTTTATAAAGTTTCAAAGCCTGTTTTTCGGTTACAGATACGGTAAGAGTATTATAATCCGTAACTGTCTTGCCCGATTCAGAAGCTGTCTTGCTTGCCGTAGCGGTTGATACTCTCAAAATTTCAAGGTTTTTGTATGCAATTCTTGATTTTTGGCTTTCGCCGTCATATACCAAAACATCAACCTTGTCACCCTCGCTGATATATCCGTCTGCACCGGTTACGCTTGCCGCATTAAACGAATAAGCAACCTTGCCCTTTGGAAGTTTAAGTGAAAGAGCAACATCTGCACCGTCAAGGTCTTCAATTCTTTTTACATTAATCGGCTCACCTGCATAAAGTGGGTCAATTGTTACCTTTCCGATAAGTTGATCTTGTTTGGTTACAACAGTTTCGGTATTAACATCTGCGGCAACAACAGTCTTTTTTGTGAATACGCCCGCATCTTCTGCAAACATTTCCTCTGTGATGCTTGAGTTTTGTGACATATCGTTTACAGGAACGATAACTTCAACTGTGTCGGCATCTTTGATAGTTGTCTTTTTGTCGATTTCGCTTGCAAAGAAATATGTTGCGAAACCTGCGATTAATGCAAAAACTACTGCGATCAAATAAACTTTTTTCATTTTGTTCTCCTTATGTGAGTTTTGTGTTGACAAAACTTTTTAATTATTATTCAGAGAGCATTATATATGCTCTCAAAATTATTATATATAAATATTAAGTACAGAAATCTTAATGTCCGACAGTAGGCTGTTCAACGATACTGTTGGCCTCCACTTTGTAAACCGACTTGCACTTAAGCGTACGAGTCATACGGCTTTGTCCGGGTTTTGCATCCCAATTTACAAGCGGACTTATTGCGTGGTGAGTGCCGGTAACAAGAACGGAAACATCTCCGTTTGAGCGATTTGACACCTTATATTCTGCAACGGACGAGTCGGTAAGGAACTCTTTGTCGTACGAATAAGCAATAGTAACCTTGACATCCGTAAAATTTGACGGTACGGATGACTTGACCTGATACAATATTCTTTTTTCTTGGTCTGTCAAAGGACAATTTTCATCGTCAGCCGAAACATTGGTGTCATCCAAAAAATCTTTATATTGTTCAAGCACATATGTTTTGCTGAAAGATGTGGCTACGCCTGTTGGAGAATACTCAACATCCGGTCGTTTGGCTGATTGATCATACGCAACACGAGTATATTCAACACAGGCAATACGAGCTGCATTTCTTGCTGAATTTTCTACTCCGAGTTGGGTATAAAAAAGCCATCCAAAATCAAGTACCAAAGCCAACAAAAGCATAAACACGGGCAATACAAGCACAAATTCAAGCATTGATTGACCGTCTTCGGCTTTTCCCCTTTGATAAAGTCGATAATATAATTTTTTCAAGAGATTTCACCTCTTAATACTTACTTACAATAATTTAACATAATGCCTAATTATGAATAGTGGGGCAGGTGACCCTGCCCCAGATTCATTTTAGATTTTTACGAAAACAACTAACGATTAAAGATCGGAAATTACACCGTTGATCTTTTCATTTGTCTTGTTACCGATCTGTCTAGATCTATTCTTAACAACAACAAGAACGCCGATAAGAACAAGAGCTACGAGAGCAATGATAAGAACATACTCAAGCATGCCCTGACCGTTTTCGTCTTTGATAAAGTTCATCATAATAATTTACTCCTTTATATTAATTTTTTTATGATTTTGATTATTAAATCTCAATCTGCCCAACCATATTTTCAATAAATGGGAAGCAAATAGAAATTACCGAGCCTAAAGAGATTAGCGGGCCGAGAGGAATCATCGTTTTGATTCCGCCCTTTTTGGTTGCCTTGAGATAGATGAGGCAAACAATGGCGAGCAATCCCACAAGCACCATTGATTGGAGAAATGCAGTGAAATAAATACACAAGCCAAGCACGGCACAGTATTTTGTGTCACCGGCACCAACCGGCACTTTGAGCAGAGTGGTGAACGCACAGGAAGCAAATCCTATGAAGAAACCGAACCCTGCGGTGAGCAATATCGTTACATTCTTTTCTGCTATGCAATAGTATGTAAGATAAACTGCCTGAATTATTATCATAAGCAGAAGCAGAGGATTTGGAATTTTCCTAACCAATGAATCCACAACTGCTATTGATGCGATTGGAATGAGGAGCAACTCGTTTCTTATTGCGAGCGCCGTATCCGTTGAGGTCAGCATAACTGCCACGGAGGCAACTACTGCGACAACTATCGACATCACCTTGAAAAGCGGTGTGTCAATCGGTGCAGCCTTGACGGGATCTTCTGTTCGTTTGAGCGTCAACTTCTTTGAAAGGAAGATTGTGACAACTCCGAGGATTAAGCCCCAGCCCGCTCCGATTAAAATCTTAATCAAAATTGAATCTGTAAACATTTAATCTCCTGTGGAACATTTGCTGTTCCTTAATACAAGATTACTACTTTTTAAACAAAAATTCAATCAAAAATTCACAGATTCTTAATTTTTGTAGGGTTTTCCTATTTGAAAAAGTGATTTTGTGCAAATTGCACAAAGAAAACAAACTTTCGTTAATTTTTAGTTAAGAATTTACTGTATATTTTTTGATTTCAAACTCGGAATTATTATACATTGCAAGTTTCCTGTCAAAATCTTCTTGAGCTTTTTGGCTCTTTTTTTCGTTGCAATACTTCAATTTTCGGTCATCAAGGTCTGCCTCATAGAACATAAATTTGCCACCCTTGGATTCCGCTTTTGCAAACTGATGTATGAGTTTTTCGCCCTTTTTCACATCTGTGAACTCAATTTCGGTTGAATCAAAATACAAAGAAAATTCTGCATCGGCTCCTGTTACACCTGCTCCGCTTTTGAAATTTTGTTCCATAACATAATTATACGCTTCAAGTGGAGTGGACTTGCTTGATTTTTGTGCAAAAGTAACAGAATAGTCTTTTTTTGTTGATATATCCTGCGCCACCATTCGAGCACATTTATCCAAAACAGGGCAAATATCCAATTCAGCGAGAGCCTGCATCCAACCGAGCCAGCCATAAAGGGCAGTGTATCTTTCAACACTGATAACTGCGCCGTCATCGGTCAAATTGTTTGCAATTGCCGTTGCAAGAGGAGAAAAAGCCTGCTGATAAGCATCTTCTCTTTCGCTTCTTTCGCCGATGACGCTGACTCCGCTTGTCTGCTTTTGTGCAATGTCAAGAAGTCCTCTGAACGAAGTGGCAACGCTTGCCTTTTCGTCAAGCACAAAATCGTATATATCCGCTGTGACAAATTCCACATTTGAAAGACCGAGTCTTTCGGCAAGTGCCTTGGCATTGTTGACGGCAAGTTCGTTTTTGTCCACGCCAACAACTCGGCACTCCGGATACTGCTGTGCAATGAAGCAAGTTACAAGACCGCAATCGCAACCTACATCAAGCACTGTGCCGTGGAAATACTCCGCACTGTCAATAATCATATTGCCGAGATGCCTGAAAAGTCCGCTGTCAAATGCGGCAGAAACACAGAGTGAGCCGTCAAGCGTTCTGTTTTTCAATTTATAAAAATATTCGTTGTTCGAATTTTGCCCCTTTGCTCTCGAATTGAGAGTGTCGGCAAGTTCCTTGACATAGCCCTTGTCGGTTTTCATCATAAGATTTGCCAAAAAGTCGTTTGTGTTCTTGTAATACTTCAGGTCAAGCGCCTGCATATAATTGTCTACTTGCTCGTAAGTTTGCATAGTATAACCTCACATATATTATTATATGTATATATTACCAATAAGATTATACCCCTGTCAAGTGGCATAACAAAAGCCTCCCCTATAATTAGAGGAGGCATATTGATAGGTTTATAATTATTTATATAGAGCACCGTATGTTTTGCAAGCTTCGTAATCTGCTGATTGAACATCATCTGTGCCGAATGCTGCCCAACACTGCGGACGGAAAATTCTGTCGTCCGAAACATTGTGCATATTTACAGGAATGCGGAGCATTGAAGCAAGAGTGATGAGCTTGTCGCCGACATGACCGTAGATTGTTACGCCGTGATTAGCGCCCCAATTTGCCATAACGCTGTAAACATCCTTGAATGCGCCCTTGCCTGTGAGGGTTGGAGCAAACCAAGTTGTCGGCCAAGTCTTGTCTGTACGCTGGTCGATAGTGTTGTGGATTTGGTCAGGAAGGTCAACAGTGTAGCCTTCTGCAAGTTGAAGAACAGGACCGATACCATCAACAATGTTGATACGGAGCATTGTTACAGGCATTTCTGCCTTGCAACGGAAGTGTGATGAAAATCCGCCGCCACGGAAATATTCATAGTTTGCTCTGCACCAATCTGTTGCATCAATGCAAGCCTTGATGTCGGCTTCTGTCATCTTCCAGAACGGTTTCATGCAGCCTTCGCCGTTTTCGTTCTTTGAAGCACCGCAACCGTCAAGAGCAGTTGCACCTGAATTGATGAGGTGAATGAAGCCGTCTTTTGCAACGCCGTCAGGACGCATACCTGTTACACGCTCGCAAGCGTCAGGACTCCAATATGTACGAACATCGTGGAAGCAAGGTGCTGTGTCTGAAACAAGAGTGCCGAGAATCATTGAAGCACCGTTGAGTGTGTCGTTTTCTGTTGCGAAAGGAGTTGGCATCTTCTTGCCGTTCCAGTCGAATGTTGAAGCCATAATAGCCTCTGTGAAGTCTGCGTTCGGAAGCCAGTCTGTCCAGTTTCTCTGTCCTTGGAAACCGCCTGCAACAGCGTTTTTGCCGAGTGCTTCCTCGTGCCAGCCCATTTCGTCAAGCTTCTTGTTGCCGAAAAGAATATCACGAACGATAAGTGTCATCTTTGTGATGAACTCCCAATCCTTGTCAGGAGAAACAACTTTTGACTTCTTGATGATTTCAGGGAAATCCTTGCCTGCGTTTACATCAAAACCTTCCTTGCAGTTAGCCTTTACCCAAGCGATAGCCTTGTCGTATTCGTCATGGTCGTAGATTTCAAGAGTTATTCTGCGCACGATTTCTGTCATATCAACCCACTCGGGACGGATGCCGAGATACTTCTGGAAGAAATCAGCATCACAATATGAGCCTGCGATACCCATTGCGATACCGCCGAGGTTTACATATGACTTGTTCTTCATCCAACCAACAGACACGGCACATTTTGCAAAACGCAAAATCTTTTCCGCAACATCGGCAGGGATTGATTTGTCGTCCATATCCTGAACATCGTGGCCGTAGATTGAAAATGCAGGCATACCCTTTTGTGCATAAGCAGCCATAACAGCGGCAAGATAAACCGCACCCGGTCTTTCTGTGCCGTTGAAGCCCCAAACAGCCTTGATTGTTTTTGGATTGTTGTCATATGTTTCCATACCATAGCACCAGCAAGGTGTTACAGAAAGAGTTGCAACAACATTTTCTGTTGAGAACTGTTCCTCGCAAGCAGCAGCTTCTGCGCCACCACCGATAGTTGTGTTTGAAACAACGCACTGAACAGGTGTTCCGTCAGGATAGCAAAGAGTTTCTTCAATGAGCTTTGCGGCAGAAGTTGCCATACCCATTGTTTGCTCCTCAAGGCTTTCACGCACGCCGCCCCATCTGCCGTCAATTACAGGACGGATACCGATTTTAGGATAATTCATAAAAACTTACTCCTTTACAAATTTATTTTATAGCGTTTAAAAATTTTTCGTAAGCCTCCTCAAAACTTTGAGGATTGATTGGCTTGTACTCTTTTAGATTTTCTTGTGATTTTATAATTGCTCTGCCGGCATTGACATTTTCAATATCGCCGAGTGCGATAAGCTGAAGAATGATATTGCCGAGAGCGGTTGCCTCTGTCGGACCTGCAACAACAGGCAAATTGAGGCTGTCGGCTGTCATTTGACAAAGGAAGCTGTCCTTTGTGCCGCCGCCGAGGAGATGAAGCACATCAAAGCGTTTGCCCGTGTTTTCTTCAATCTGCTTGATTGCAAAACGGTACTTCATTGCAAGGCTCTCGTAGATACATCTAACCAATGCACCATCCGATTGAGGCTCGCCCTGACCCGTCTTTTTGCAATAATTACGAATTTTTTTAGGCATATCCTTTGGAGAAGCAAAGATATCTTCGTCAGGGTCAATGAAAAATTCAAACGGTTTTTCGTTCCTTGCAAGCTGTTCCATATTGTTATAGGAATAGTTCTTGCCCTCTTCTCTGAAATTGCGTCTGATTTCCTGAATAAGCCACAAACCGCTGATATTCTTTAGGTAATTGATTTTGCCGTTTGCACCGAGTTCGTTTGAAAGTTCGTCCTCCATACTCTTTTGAGAGAGAATCGGCTCGTCACATTCACAGCCGATGAGCGACCAAGTTCCGCAAGAGAGGAACGCCGGCTCTTCGCCGTCAACGCTCGGCATTGCACAAACAGCGCATTGTGTGTCGTGGCCCGCAACCTTGATGACCTTTATGCCGTTGTATTCTCCTGCAACGGTTGCACTTTCAACGATAGGCGGAAGCATATTTTCGCTCTTGCCGGTGAGTGCAAAAACATCCTTTTGCCACTCGACATTTTTCAAATCAAGCATTTGAGATGTTGAAGCGATTGTTTGCTCTGCTGTTTTTGCTCCGCAAAGTGCATAAGCAAAAAGGTCGGGCATAAACAGGAACATATCGGCGCTGTCGTTTTCCTCTGTCAAAAGCTGAAAGAGAGTGTTAATCGGCATAATCTGATTGCCTGTTTTTTTGTACAAATCTGTTTGAGAAATGCTCTCAAATATTTTTTGCGGTGCATCCTTTGTTCTGCCGTCACGGTAGCAAATCGGCAAGTCGGCAATTGCGCCGTCAGCGTTTACAAGTCCGTAATCAACGCCCCAAGTGTCAAAAGCAAGAGAGTCCGCATTGTCGGCAAGTTCTATCGCCTTTTTTACTTCGCCCAAAAGATACGGAAAATCCCAGCGGAGATGCCCGTCTTTTTCGGTGAGGACATTGTCAAAACGGTGAACCTCGTTGTACTCGATTTTGCCGTTTTTGTATTCGGCAAGGATTGCCCTGCCCGTTGACGCACCAAAGTCGAATGCTAATACTCGGCTCATACTGTTACTACTCCTTTTTTGAGCAAAACATTTGCGTAAATTGCGGTTTCGCCTGTTGCGATGATGAGATAAGCGTTCTTTGCTCTTTCATAAAAAGCAAAACGCTCTGTCATTTCAATATCGTGATGGTCAGGCTCATACTTGTTTAAAAGTTTGTCGTACTCTGCCCAAATTGCAGGAGTCGGCGTGTTGTCGCCCTTAACAACTTCCATAAGTGCAACAGGTTTTTCGGTGTATGTATCAAGCGGAATAAGTGACAAAACAGCATCCAAAACATCGGTTGTTGAATGTCCGTCCGCACGAACAACGATTGCGTTTTTGCCAATGCTTTCGCAAGGGAAATTGCCGTCTGCAATTACAAGTTCGTCACCGTGCCCCATCTCGCAAAGAGCCTTGAGGAGTTCGGGTGAAACGATAGGATTGATACCTTTGAGCATAATCAGTCCTCCTTTTTGTGGAGCATTTCGTCCTCGGGATTGAATACCTTATAGCCCGGATGACGGCCTGTGATTCTGTAATAACTTCTGAGGTCGATGAGCTTTTGGATGTTTTCGTGGTTGATGTCGTGGCTTCCGCCGAGGATAACAGCATTGATTGTGATTTTTGCCCAAAGTTCAAGGCTTTCCATTCTGTAAAACGCTGTGATTACATCACTGCCGACTGCAAGAGCGCCGTGATTTTCAAGAAGCATAACATCGTGCTCCTCAAGATAAGGCTCGATTGCATCGGGAACTTCCGTTGTTGACGGAGTGCCGTACGGAGTGAGAGGAACTGCGCCGATTGCAGCTACATCCTCAATCATATTGTACATATCCATTGCCTTGTGAGCCACTGCAAAACCTGTTGCTCCCGGTGGGTGTGCGTGGATTACGCTTGTTACATCGGGTCTTTTGTCGTAGCAACGAAGGTGCATTTTGATTTCGCTTGACGGACGAAGTCCCTCTGCTGCTTCAAGAACATTACCCTCTCTGTCAATTCTGATGAGCTTGTCAGGAGTGATGAACGACTTGCTCATACCTGTCGGTGTTGCAAGGATTGTGCCGTCCTCAAGCAATGCACTTACATTGCCGTCATTGGCAGCAACCCAACCGAGTTGCCACATCTTATGGCACACATCACAGATTTGCTCTTTGATTGTTTCAATATCCATAATTAAACTTCCTTTCAGTTTATAATACTATATTTATATTATACTGTTGATTTTTACCGATAACAAGGTGTATAATGATAAGTAGTAGGACAATATTGACATTTTAGGTGAAATTATGCGATACATAGGCTATCAGGAAAATCAGGTGCGTGGCACTTTTGGATTTCCTATACAATTATATTATGTTGACGCCAATCATCCGCAATACGAAATGCCGTTTCACTGGCATATGGAATGTGAGCTTATCCTTGTGCTTGACGGCAAACTTCAGCTGACAATCAACGGCACGGCATACACCTTGCAAAAAGGACAGAGCGCATTCATCCCCGGAGAGTTCATTCACGGCGGAGTGCCGGAGAGTTGCATATACGAATGTGTTGTTTTTGACATTGAACGATTTTTGGCTCAATCTCCGCAATGCCTTGAAAAATACACCTCGGCGCTTGACAACGGCGATGTTGCGGAAATGATATTTGACGGCAGTTCAAAGTGTGGTCAAATCGTTGACGAACTGTTTGTGAATATGGAAAAAGAGGGGTCAAACTACACCTTTACCACAACAGGTTTGCTGTGGCAGTTTATGGGCGAATTGCTTGAGCAAAAAGCACCGCACAGCACAGATGATTTTGACACAGTTTACCGCAAAAACAAGCAGATAAAACGAGTGCTGACAAAAATCAGGAACGACTATTCAAAGCCGTTGACCCTTGATGATTTGGCAAGAGAGGCTCACCTCAATTCGCAATATTTTTGCCGAGCGTTCAAGGAACTGACGGGCAAATCGCCGATTGATTACCTCAACTATTACCGCATTGAATGTGCGGCGGAGCAGTTGCGACTGCCCGATTTATCAATAACAGAAATTGCATTATCGTGCGGTTTCAACGATTTGAGCTACTTTAACCGAATGTTCAAACGCAGAAAAAATATGACGCCGTCACAATACCGAAACAAAATAATGTAGGTGCGAACTGTGTTCGCCTAAAAAAGGAGATGTTTTTATGAAAAAATTATTATGCGTACTTATAGCAACGGCAATGATTTTCACCGTCTTTTCAGCCTGCTCAAAACCGACCGAAAACGACAAGCCGACCACCGAAGCACCAACCACCGCCAAAGCCACCACGGGTTTCAACACCGACACCGAGAGACTTATGACGCCCGATGAGATTATGAACGACGCATCAACCGTTGATTTGAATCATTATATGGAAGTTGAGGGGCTGAAAAAAGTTGAGGAAAAAGACGACGAATCAGCCACAGGAACAATCGATTATTACGACAAAAACGGCAATATTGTATACAAAAAGTATATCGGATACGGTGAAGATTCTTTTGATTATTACATCAAGTCGAATTCCGGCAAGAATTTAACCGTTAAATATATTTTGGAAGACGGCAAAACAATCGGTGTAAATGCCGAGTGCGAGGACTACACAATCTCTTTCAACAAGCTTGACGGCAGTGCAAAATACGGCGCAAACGATATATACATCACTTCGCAAAAAAAGTATGACAACGATTTTCCGAAAATTGCAGAATACCAATATGACGGCGAAAAATTCAATCTTGTAGGCAACACATTTTACGGCAAAGACGGTTATTGCAGATATTCGTGCACCGACGGCGACAACGACAAAAAAGTTGAGGATGAACTTATACTTTTTGAAAAAATCGACACCCCGCAGGTCAACAATGATTTGGCAGAAATGGCAAACGACCACAGGGTTTTGAGCGTTGAGTTCATTGAGGGTCAGCACACAATCAAATACACAGAGGATAAAAACGGCAAAAAGTCGTGGTTTATCGACGGCGAAATATACTTTGTGTTTAACAGCGAAAAAGGTGCAGAGCAATTTGCAAGCAAGTACGGCTTGACTGCAAAGAATTCGGAATACAACGACAGATACTACACCTGCACCCTCACCGCTTCAATTCCGATTGACAAGGACTACACCGACTTTTACAGCTTTTCATCGCAAGATTTCAACGACTGCATCTTCGGCAGACTTCACCTTTCAAACAACGGCACAGTCCTCAACATCACCGAAAACGATACAAACCTTGTGTTTTATTAATACGATTACTGTTGTGTTTTCATTAATACTAATAGCTATTTTTTTATCGACATTCATTTGGTTTATACCATTTTTAATTCCAGCGTTGGCATAAAATTCAGGAGGCGATAATATATAATGACTATAAAAGAAGAGTATATGGATGCTGTTTCTAATAAACAAAATTACAAGTTAGCAGATATTTTGATTAGAAATTTAGTTGATAATTTTGATTTTAAATCCATTAGTGATTTAGGGACTTTTTTATGTGATGTTGATGATTTGGGGGTGTCCGTTAAACTAAATTCTGACGACTGTCAAAAACTCGGAAAAAATCTTTTGATAAGTTCTTATTACAATCATCCCGATATTACTAATGCATTAGCCCTGCAAATTGCTTGCTTAGAACGAGATAACGATTATCAAACAATTGCTAATATGACTGAAACAGCGGTTAATTTAAATAGTGATGTAGTTCTGAACAATATTGCATACGCAAATTTTAAGCTAAATAAGTTGAAAAAAGCGTTTGAATTACAGAAAAAAATTCTTAAAATGAATAATTCGAACGACAATATTATTTTTAGCTATAATTTAATGCTTTACGATTTGTTTGTTAACGGTTACAGTTCGCATCATCAAATACAAGGCTTTTTAAATGCCCTGATAAATGATGATTTGTTTGATTACGAAAGTGCAATTGTCCTTGCAATATTTTTTGATGATTATGAATTTGTAGAAAAGCATTTAGATTACTTTAATAAAACTTTTTTATATGAAGATAATATCAAAAAAATCATTAACAATTACCTTTCACTTCAAATAAAGCCGAAAATAAATGAGATAGCGAATATTTTAGAGCCTAAAACTTACTATGAAAACAACTTCTATTTAACAAAATAAAGAACACAAGAAAATAATTTTTCCTTATTGACTCAAAGCAGACATCGTAACAGTTGTCTGCTTTATTTTTAGCCATATATTTCATTATTTCCCTAAGCAAAGCCTTTGAAATCTTTCACCCAGCTTTCAAGGGATTGTATTTTTATTTCACCGATATTGTGAGCGACCATACCGTTGCCGATGTAGATGCCGGCAGAAATCTTGAAAGTATAGTTGACGGGAACAACAAATACAGTTATACTTATGATGAAACAGGTATCAGAACATCAAAGACTATAAACGGCAAAACAACTTATTACAATACAAAAGACGGTGTAATTCTTTCGCAGACTGACGGAACGAACACAATGTATTTCCAGTATGATACTAATGGTTTCCCTCTTGGATTTATCTATAACGGTATTCAGTATTTCTACTTGACAAACCAAATGGGTGATGTTATTGCAATTACTGATACCACTGGCACAGTCATAGGCAACTATGAATATGATGAATGGGGAAATGTAACACTTGCAGATACTATACTTGCTAAAACTAATCCTATCCGCTATCGTGGTTACTATTACGATAATGAAACAAGTTACTATTATCTTCAGTCAAGATATTATGCACCGGAAATAAAACAACTTGTTATTCAACAAAAGGCTCAGTTAATAAAATAATAACTATCCAGTCTATACTGAATTATTTAGTAAATGAAAATCTAGTAAGGTGGTAATTAACTAATGAAAATCAAAAAGATCATTGCCTTTATGATAGTGATTTTTCTGCTAATATCAATAGGAGGCGCAATGATATATAACAAAGTGAATAATCATTATGCAACAAAAATCAACAAAACAGATATTGCGCAAATTACCGGACTGAATTTAGACAATTTCGATGTTGTAGATAGCTATACCAAAAAGAACAATGTTAATTCGTCATGCAAATTTAAATTTTATAATGAATTGCTTATAGTAAAATTAAATGCTATTAATACAGATGATAATAACATAAATTACATTCCTGATGATTTTGAAATTTGTGATACGAATATTGAGTTGATTGAAAGTGTAAAAAACTATTTTTATGAATATAACATATCTTGGATAAAGAATTTTGAAAATTCAGATGTAATATGGTATAAAAGAATTCAACAATTTGAAGATAAAAACATAAAATCTTCTGTAACTTTGTATTTTTTAAAAGCCGAGAATTCAAATGAATACTATATTGTTCTTGACCAAATAAATGTTTAAAAAACAGTTCATAATAATATGATGGTAGTTTTTTAGAATATAAATTCCACTAACAGATAACGGCAGTATTTTACGCTGAACATCATCCACACGGTTTATTAAAGGAGAAAGTTAAGCATATGAATATTGAAATCGGAAAAGGATTGCCAAATATTATATTTGGAATGACGGAAAACGAAGTAATTGCAACACTCGGCAAACCTGATAGAATTATCACATGCAGAGAAGACGGTAAAGAGTTTTTATATAATTCTCTAAAGTTAAAACTGTTTTTCGGTTTTGAAGAGGGCAATCGGCTTTATTCTGTCGAAGTTTTCAAAAAAGAAGTCACTTTTTTGTCAACCGAAGTTATCGGAATGTCGTTTGAAAAACTATTGTCATTTATGAAAGATAACGGATATAAAAAATACAAAATCAATGATTTTGAAGATTTTGATACAATCTTCTTTGACGAATGCGACACTTCATTTACTGTAAAATTCAACGAAGTTATATCGTTTGAATTTTCACCGCTGTTTATTAATGATGAAATTATTTGGCCTAAATAAACAGCTTAATCCTTATGCAACGCACAGAAAGGAGAAAACATAAAAATGAATGTTGAAATCGGAAAAGGATTGTCAAATATTATATTTGGTATGACAGAAAACGAAGTAATCGCAACGCTCGGTATACCTGATAAGGTTATTGCAGGCATTGATGACAACAAAGAGTTATTATATAATTCATTAAAACTAAAATTGATTTTCGATTTTGAAGAAGGCAATCGGCTTTATTCTATTGAAATTTTCAAAAAGGAAGTCACTTTTCTGTCAACCGAAGTTATCGGAATGTCGTTTGATGAATTGCTGTCTTTTATGAAAAAGAACGGATATGAAAACTACGAAGTCGACAGTTACGATTATTTTGATACGGTTTACTTTAATGACTGCAACACTTATTTCACTTTGGAATTCAACGAAGTAACATCCTTTGATTTCTCACCGTTGTTTAAAAATGATGACGAGATTATTTGGCCCGAATGCAGATCGCAATTTGAATGTTTTGAATAAAGGAGAAAATATGTTTTCACTTTCAGAGGCTTTGATTGTTTCCGCAATCATTACAGCAATATTTTATGGTATATTATTAGTTGTAAAATTAATAAAGCATAAACACATAAATATTATCAGAGAGATATTTATATGTATTCTTGTTTTTGTCACTGCATTTATTATGTCGATGACAGTTATTCCAAAAATTGAAATTACTCCTGAAAACTCTATATCAATTTTAAAACCGTATAGCCACGGCAATCGTGTAAATTTTATTCCGTTTTCTTTTGTAAAAGAAATAAAATACTATTTAGACAATGGAATGTATTACAGCATTTTATTTAATCTTATCGGAAACATCATTCCGTTTTCTGTATTTTCGTTTTTATGTGTTCTTTTATTTGAAAAACTCGATAGTTTTAAAAACATATTAATGTTAGGTTTTGCTTTTTCGATTATAATCGAATTGTTGCAAATCCCATTATACAGAGGAAGCGACATTGATGATTTGATTTTAAATATGGTCGGCTATGCTTTGGGTTATTTGTTTTATAAAATAGTTTTAAATAAACATCAACCGTTCATTAAAAAAGCAAGAATTAATTCGGTATTCTGTTAAAAAACATTTGACTTTTTGATTTTTTAAGTGATATAATACAAAACATCGAGTAGCGAAAATAGGCTATTGAGAAAGTTTTTGAATTTCGTTTTCTTGCGAAGGAAGATGTACGATGGTACCTCGACTGAGTAAAAAACGAAAAACGCCAAAAATGCTGTAAGTTCGATACTTATAGCATTTTTAAAACCCCACCGTCAACACTTCGTGTTGCCACCCCCCCTTGCTTCAAGTGGAGGCAAATGTAGTTATCTTTTGGCGTGTTTCAGGAACTTTATCAACAGTCTGAAGCGTAAGTCCGGATGGGCTTGCGCTTTTTCTTTTGCTCAAATAAGATAGGATGGTGTTTTATGAAAGAAAAATCAAATGTAAAACTTTGGAGCAAGGATTTTATTATAATTATTGTAGTCAATTTCCTTGTATTTTTAAATCACTTGATGATACTGTCAACCTTTCCGTTTTTTATATCATTTCTCGGATATTCCGACAGTGTATCGGGTTTGTGCGTAACGCTGTTTTGCGTTGTGTCGGTTGTGTGCCGACCGTTTGTCGGTTGGATGCTTGACAACGGCAAACGAAAGTTAATTTTGCTTGTGGGCATTTTAGGTATGGCGCTGATGCCTATGGGTTATTTGCTTGTTTATACCGTGCTGTCGTCTATTGCACTTGCTGTTGTATTCCGTATGATTCACGGATTTGCTCTTGCATTTTCAAACACTTCAACATCAACAATAGCTTCGGATATTATACCAAAGGAACGTTTTTCCGAGGGTATGGGTATGTTCGGCATGGCAACGGCTCTTGCCACAGCCTGCGCACCTGCAATCGGTGAAGCGTTGATGAACAAGAGTTTTACGGTGCTGTTTGGCGTTTCAACAGGATGTATGGTTTTGTGTCTTGTGCTGTTTGCTTTTTTGAAAGTGCCTAAATTAGACATTGAAAAGAAACCGCTTGATATTAAAGGACTTATAGATAAGGACGCTTTGCCTGCTTCGTCTGTTGTGCTTGTATTTCTTTTAACATACGGTGCACTTGAAAATTACACGCTCAAATTTGTATCACAAACCGACAAAATCACTCTTTCGGGCGGTGTATATTTCACAGTTATGGCTGTTATGCTGTTTTTGACAAGGGTGCTCATAGGCAAGCAAGCCGACAAAAGAGGCGAGGGCATTTTTGTATATGCGTGCAATGTTCTTATGCTTGTGGCTTTGCTTTTGCTTGCATTCGTTCCAAATAATATTACATTTATCATTTCAGGTGTATTTTCGGGCTTTGCCTTTGGCGGTATTGAACCTGCACTTCAGGCTATGGCTGTCAATATTGCTCCACCCGAGCGCCGTGGTGCTGCAAATTCCACTTTTCTTTGCGCATATGACATCGGCATTGGAATCGGTGGCGGTATTGCCGGTGTGCTAATCGACAGCGTGGGATATAATCATATGTTTGCGATTATTTCGATTGCAAATATCGTTTCGGTAATTATTTATTTCCTTTGGGGAAGCAAACACCCGTCGTCAATGACATACAGAATTAAGAACAACTTAAAATAACAAAAACCTCTCATTTGCCGTTAAGCGAATGAGAGATCTTTTGGTCGAGGTGACCTTTACTTGAAATTTAGCATCACTCAAAATTCCTTGATTTTAAAGGACTTTTTCGATATTTTAGTTTTTACAGTTTTATAGTCTACCCCTTAAAATACCCCATTATTGATTATGAGGTTATATCAAGTGGTTTTGAACTAAAAACATTATAACATATAATGAATAATACTGCAATCAATTTAGTTTGCATTTTCTAATTTATTGATATAATCTCCTAACTTTGAAATGGAATCATTATGCATACTATTAAACACATCGGCGTATGTATCAAGAGTAATATGAATATCTGTATGACCCAACCATGTTTTTAACACTACAGCCGGTACATTGGCTTCAATACATCTTGTGGCAAATGTGTGCCTTAATGCGTGTTGCCCTCTATAATCTATACAACATTTTTCACAAACTCTTTGAAAAAAGCAATTAACTTGTGATGTTGTAATAATTTTATCATTCTTGTCATCATAAAATAGTAAACCGTATTGATTTTCCGAATATTGTTCTAAAGCAGCAACAGGAACTGTTCTTAAACTATCCATTATAGGTATATCTCTAATACCTGCATATGTTTTAGTTCCGTTTTTTATAAATGATTTGTCGTTTGCATTTCTTGATACAGTTGAACGAACTTTAATTATATTATTTTTAAGGTCTATATTTTCAGGCTTTAGCGCATTTATTTCACCCATTCTCATACCACTGTATAAAGATATAAGCAGTTGAAGTTTGTATTCATTTCTGTTTTGTGGTGCTTTGTAATTTTCTAAATATTCTACAAATCTTTTTTGTTCTTCTTTTGTAAAGGCAGATACTTTTTTATTTGTTTTACTTGATTTAGGACATTTCATATCACTTGATGCCATAATGTTTTTTGTAATTATTCCTTTGTCATATGCTATTCTGAATGCAATACGAATTTGACGATATATTTTTACAATGGTACTGTTTGAATAGTGAGTTAAAGTGCGTAAAAACAGGTCAATGTGACTTTCGGTTAATTGTGCTATCGGCGTTTTACCGATAGCACTTTTTTCTATAATAGCTATTGTATATAAATTCCTTGAATATCCTTGTTCGTGTGTATAATTCTTTTCAAAGTCGGATTTTGCTTTATCTTTTGCAATATCCGGTATTGTTGCATCAATATCAACACCCGATTTTTTCTTTTCTAATCTATAAAGAAAGGTTTCGGCTTTTTCCTTACATAGTATATCACTCTGCCCATAAAATGATTTACGCTTTGTTTCACCATATTCATCGACATATACAATCCTATATTCAAATGTACCGTTTGGGCGTTGTCTAAAAGTACCCTCACCCCTTTCATTTCTGGATTGCTTTTTAGGTTTTGCCATAACTCTTCTCCTTATTTCCAATATCCGTCATTTCGTTTTAAATGCTTTTTTGAAAAGTAGTCAATCAATGCGTGTGCCTCAACAACTTTTATCCTTCCAAAATCAGATGACGGAAATTTTGGATCATTAAATAATTTTTGTACTGTGTTCTCGCTCCAACCGAGCATATTTTTTAGGTCTGAAATTGTATAGAATTTAACTTCACTTGATATATAAATTTGTTTTTGTCTTTCATCCATACTGCTTTTAATTGCCTCCTTTGATTGAAGTTTATATTAGATTCAATTATTTGTTAATTATGCGATTTTTCATATTGCATAATTGACATTAATTATGCAATCCAACACTTATTAAAAGTGCCTCATTGCCTATGTAAAAAGCCAACCAAAGAATTAACTACGGTTGGCTTTTATCAGAAAATAATATAATTTGTCCCCGACACCCCAATTATCAAAAGGAAATCATCAAACGGTCTGTTGCGAGCAGACTCCACAGGAGTTTCACCTCTCCGAGTTCATCCGAGCTGCTCTCATTAGTTGCGACGGTTTTATCACGCTCGACTTGTGACTGAGCAGGAGTATCATTATACCTGCTGCCTGTTATCGCCGTTTCGGTAGCAGTCCGAATTTTATATCGATTATTTGTCGCTCAGCTAATGCGTCTTGGCGTAATTGATAAAGTAGCTTGTGCTTTGCACAACAGCAGGAAAGTATCTGATGAATGCGTATTAAGTTGTACGAAAGGATGTCCTTTCATAAACTTAAACTTGTTGGGGTGTTTTTGTTGGGGTGCTTGTCCAAATATTTTAAAAATTTCTTTTTTCCTGCTTGTACCGATTCATAAATTGACTTGATATTTCTACTTTCAATATCTGCTATTTGGCGATATGTAAGGTTATCTATAAAATACATTTTAAACCTGCGTCTTTGAACAGGATTTAGATTTAGCATAAATTTTTTTAAGTACATTTCGATTTCTTCATTTTCTAACGATTCTCCTATATCAATTTCATAAATGTGAAAAACATCACTTTCAAGCCTTTTTGATTGTCTTATTTCTCGCATTTGATGTTTGGCTTCGTTACGGTTATATTTGTTGTTAATTTCAAGATATTCTTGCCATTCGGTGTTATTAAAAACCATATCTTTTTTCATCTCTGTATTTAACAACATTGAAATGACTTTATCCTTTTCAATATCGCTGACAATTATTAAAACAGTACCTGTTGGCATTTCATAATCTTTGGAAATATCATATATTTCGCATATCCTTTTCATCTATATTCTCCTTGATTTTTTGATTTGTGAATTTTCAAAAATCAAAGATTACGGATATTCAGCTATGTAACATAACCACATTCAACTAAAAATGAATAAAAAAATACGCTTAACGAATATTTGCTAATACTCGTTAAGCGCAAATAATTATTTATATGTTATTTCTATAAAATCAAAGCCTTTCCATGATAATTTTTGACCACAACTTGAGCAATATTTCATATATTCTCTTTCGATTGCCCCGCCGCATTGTGGACAAACCGGAAACACTACCTTAGCGCAAGTTAGGCAAATAATCTCTTTTATTTGCATTGCGTTTCTATATTTACATTTACAATTATGAAGAGCAAACTCTTTACATTTTAGAGTTTGCTCTTTTTTTACTGTATGCTTTTTTAATTTGACCCGTGCCAATTAGTACGCCTTCAAGTATTAAACTTGCACAACACGGTGCAAATACAACATTAAATTTAAAAATAAATGATACGATTATCGCAGCAATAATCAGCGATAATATTATCCAAGATATTTTGCGAAAATATTTATATTCCTTATCATTTAAAGGCTTTTCCGGTGTGTCAAGCGGACATAAAATGAATATTAAAACAGCAAATACTAAAGATATACTAAGTAAAGCAATTCTAATGTCATACATTTTTGATAACTTGATAAGCACTATACAGCATAAAATAGATAAAGTTGATAATATTTCACATCTTGTTTCAGTCTTGGCATGAAAGCCACCGGCATATCTTCTTATAAACTGAAAAGCAATATAAAAAATAATGCTTTCAAAAACCTCTTTAAATATGAATCCTAAAATAATTGCAATTATTAAATATAGTATCTGTGAAAGTAAAACAAAGAATCCATATTTGTACAGTTCTTGTTCATCATCTGATATGTCGTGTTGACGATATAAACAATCAACTAATTTTTTTGCTAATTTTGAAATCATTAGTCAATGTGCTTTTTGAATTTGTTAAGAGAAGCCGGTGCTTTAGGCTGATAAATCATAGTGCAAGTAGTGGAATTAGCATCTCTTTTTAATGATGAAATTGCCAGTCTTTTTGATGTACTAAGTAAAGTTTTTTTGATTTTGTTCACGAAAATTCCTCCTTTTTGTTTAAAATATCATTTTTTTATATTAGTTTCAAGTAAAAAAACAAAACACAAATCTAAACTGTTAAATTGCAAAAAATACTATAAAATTAGGAAATACAAATAAATTTTGTGTTTCCTACCAAAATATTGTGAATTCCCACTTTGCTTTGTGTATATTGAGGCTTAAAAATGTTAGCATAAATAAAAGAGGTGTTCATATGACTTATAATAAAGAAGATGTTGCTGAAAGAATTCAAAGAAAAAGACATTCTTTAAATATAACGCAAGAGCAACTTGCCGAAATGATCAATACATCTAAAAATACAATATCAAATGTTGAAAGAGGAGAAAATCCACCCAGTGTTGAGTTTATTGTTAATATTTGTAATGTTTTTGGTGAAGATCCCAATTATTATATTTTAGGAGAAATACCTAATAAAGATATTGATAAATATAATAATAGTCTTTTAGAATTATCAACTCACGAAAGAAAGTTTGTTCAAGGATTATTGAATTATATAATTGAATCAAAAAATAAATAGTTGACACTTTTAAGATTAAGTGTTAAGTTACTCTTATCAAGAATTTTGATAAGAGTTATTTTTTGTGAGGACTTTTTATGAAAGTTTTAATTTGCGATGATGAGTATAATAATTTAAAAATTTTGAAAAAGTATATTTCTGAATATGTTGCTGCTCACTGTTTAAAAGCCGACATTTGTGCAACAACATCATCAAAAGATGTATTTAAAAATGATGTTGTTTATGATTTGGCATTTCTTGATATTCAGATGCCCGATATAGACGGTATATCAGTAGCAAAAGAATTAAAAAGTAGAAATCCAAAAGTCGTTATATTTTTCGTAACAGCTTTTGATGAATATCAAGATGAAGCGATGGATTTGCACGCATTCAGATTTTTTGAAAAGCCTTTTGACGCCGGGCGCCTGTATGCAAGCTTGGACAAAGCGTTGCAATATATAGATGAAACTTATATTGATTTATTTTTATATAATGCCGGTGAAGATAAGAAAATACTTGTTGATGATATTGTATATATCAGAAGAGAAAACAGAAAAATCATTCTTCATACGAAGGATGGAAATGAATATATCACCAGACGCAACTTAAATGAATGGATGGAGGAATTACCTAATACATTTTTTTATTTAGTTCATAAAAGCTTCCTTGTTAATCTCCATTACATTACAAAAAATTCTTATTCAAACATAATACTGGATAATTCAATAGAAATTCCCGTTGCATCACGAAAACAAGTTGACTTTCATAAATATTGGTTTCAATATCTTAAAAGGAGATAATAGATGTATAATTTAGCAATATGTTTTACATATTTTATTGAAATGCTTATTTCATATAGCTTTTTTTCTTTAATCGGAGAAAAGAAGCTAAAAGTTCCAATATGTTTTTTTGTTGGTACCGTATTGTTTTTGAGCGGAGCGCTTTTCGACATCATTCTTTCAAACACTCTTTGGTTTAACGCACTGTATTTTACAATTATAAACATTGCCTTTTCAATTCTGTGTTTTAGTATCAAAGTTACAAGATGTATATTTTATTCAATTCTTTTAAACATTATTCAAACAGCATTGGAGTTTGTGGCAATTAACTTAATATCAATAGTAACTAATACTGATATTACAGCTTATAACAAGAGTTTCCCTTTACTCATGTTAGGCGCAATTATAAGTAAGACACTATACTTATTTACATGTATTATTTTAGCAAGATTCATAAAAAAAGAAAAAACAAATATAAAATTTCCTATTGTTTTGTATATGTATCCCGTTCTTGCAATTATTACTTTACTGATAATTTTATATATGTGCACGCAATTTGAACTTAGTAATATTTATCAGCTTATTTTATCGGGAGTCGCATTTGCGATTTTTATTTCAATCGTACTTTTATTTATCTTTTATCAAAAAAGCATTGAAAAAGAAAATATTATTTTTGTATTGAAAAATCAAATTGAAAAACAGGATATGGATATAAATTACTATAATATTCTTGAAAAGCAAAATGAAGATTTAAGAATATACGCTCATGATACAAAAAATCATCTGAATGCAATTCACAATTTGAATACAAATCCGGAAATAGATGAATATTTAAATAAAATGATTAGTAATTTAAAATGTTACAGTAGCGTTTGTCATAGTGGAAATCACATGTTAGATGTAATTATCAGCAAATACGTTACCGAATGTAAAATGAAAAATATAAATTTCAGTTTTGATGTCTATGTAACTAATTTAAAATATGTAAAAAATAATGATTTAGTAACGATTTTAAGTAACGCATTAGACAATGCAATAGAGTCAGCTGAACAATCATCGGTTAAAATAGTGAGTATATCAACAGATCATATCAATACATATGATGTTATAACTATAGTAAATAGTTGCGACAATCCTCCAAAGACTAAAGGAAACGATTTGGTAACAACTAAAAAAGACAGTAGTATTCATGGTATTGGAATTAAAAGTATTCAAAAGGTTCTTAAACAATATAATGGAGATTGTCAATGGGAATATAATGAAAACAAACGAGAATTCACTTTAATAATTTCCTTATTATCATCGCAAAATTAAACATCGAGTTTCCAAGCAGGCACACATTTTGTGTGTCTGCTTTTTTGCATTTTAACATGATTTCTTTGCATTTTGACATCACATATTGCGACAAAATATGGAGTTTGTTAAATTAAAATAGAAAAATAATATTTAATTTACTCAAAAAATTCGATGATGCAATAAAAATCAGATAATAAATTTATGGAGATAATAGATTATGAAGAATTATAAAAAAGATTTCTTTAATATTCCAGATGATTTTGTGGTTCGAAAAACTGAAGAAGATACATTACCGGAATATCGAACAGAATTTATGCGCGATAGGGATCGAGTCTTATATTCTACAGCATTTCGACGACTTGCAGGAAAGACTCAAATATATACAGTCGGTTCAGATGATCATAAAAGAAATAGATTAACTCACTCTTTAGAAGTGTCACAAATTGCAAGAACAATTGCTATCGCTTTAGGGCTTAATGAGTATCTTACTGAAGCTATTGCACTTGCACATGATTTTGGTCACGCTCCTTTCGGACATGCCGGAGAGCAAATGCTTAATGAGATTATGTTGCCTGATACTAAATATGTAAAAGAATCCCCATTCAACAAAAACAGTACAGAGCAAATAAATCTGTCTTTTGAAAGAGAGTGTAATGAACATAAAAAATATTTAGATTATGCGTTTGGATTTAAGCATAATTTACAAAGTGTTAGAGTTTGTATTTACTTAGAAGACAGTTATAGAGATTTAAATGAAAATAACATTGGATTAAATTTAACAAATTATACTCTTTTTGGAATAATGGTTCACTCAAAACTCAAATATAATAGTGCTGATAAATATCCTAATTTTAAAGATGAATTTATAAATCAACTGAAACAAAAGAGCGGGGATAATTTTGCATGGTCTTTTGAAGCATTTATTGTCGCTTTAGCAGACGAAGTAGCACAATGGCATCATGATTTGGAAGATGCACTTCGTGGAAAAGCGGTTCCACTTAATTCTATAATTGAAACAATAAAAAGTGTATTGTTTAAAAAACTTACTGATAATGATGCTGAAAATCTTGACAAAATAAGCAAAATGCCAAAAGCTGACAGAAAATGTATAACCGAACTTTCACATATTGTGATTAACTATCTTGTTGACGATATTATAGAGAATTCAAAAAACAAATTGAATATTCTATATAACAATTGCATAGACAAGTATAAAATAAACAATTCTGAAGAGTTTTTTAAAAAATTTGATTATGATTCCGAAGAAGTCAAGGATATTATTTCGTTGTCTAATGATATAAATATTAACGAATTTGAGAAGATAATTAAAGGATCAATTCATCATTCAAAAAATGTAGAGCGCATGAATGAAAAAGGAAAATATATTATCAGAAAATTATTTGAGGCTTACTATGCTCATCCTCAACAATTATCCGATGGCATAATACTGCATATTCTTGTAGACTCGAAATATAAAAGTGTTCAAAATGAAACAACATATAACAATATAGATGAAGCAATAAATAAAGGCATAGGTATGGCTCGAATGGATTTTGATGAGTTGATTAGAAATCCGAATGTTTGGGTGAAATGTATTCTGATGAGAAGAATTTGCGATCATATTGCCTCAATGACAGATCATTATGCAATAGAAGAATATAACAGTTTATATGGATAATATAAATTTAGTATATGTTTCTTATCAAGACTTTTAAATCACTATATCTACATATTGAGAGGTAATCAACTACTATAAATTAAGATAGGAGTAAAAGTAATGAAAAAGTTAATTTCTGCGATAATGACAGCCGCAATAATTGTAACATCAGTTCCGATGATATCGTATGCAAATGAGAGCACGGATGTAATGAGTGATTACAACGCCGTTGTGTCCGAATACGATGCAGGCAAAAGATTTATCGGCGGAGTGATTCTCACGGAAGATTCGGATGAAGTGATGATTGACGATATGACCGTTTCGTGCGATGAAAAGGTCACCACTGTTGACGGAACCGTTATGGTGCCGATTGACAGTTTGTGCGACCATATCACAGCGACATATATTCCTGCTAATGAAAGAAGTAGTTATTCAAAAATCGAATATGAAAATTCCGTAGTTTGGTTTAATGATACTTCGGGTGTAATCAACACCTGCGTTGACGGCGAAGACAATATCGAGGTGCTTGATGAAACGCCGTATAAAACCGATGACACTGTTATGGTGCCTCTTGAATCTTTTGCTGACGCATTGGGATATGAAGTTAAAGAAAGCAATCAAGACGGAACTCATTATCTTCTCACTCAACCGTATCAAACCGCCCGTTTGCTTGTTTCAACAAATAAGAGAAATATTAACACCGAGGGTGCGGTTGCGTCGGTCAGAGATGAAAAAAACGATATAACCGTTTTGCAATATAATACTGCCGAAGAAGCAAAATCAGCAATGGAAAGCCTTTCGGAAACTAAAGGCGTAACAAATGTTGAGCCTGATTGTATTATGTCAACAGATATGTTTGCCGGACTTAATAAAGGCAGTGGTGAACTTGACACAACAGCGGGTCACAGAGATGAAGGTGCAAGCGAAGCAATACATGTTGACGATATGCTCGAACCGTTAAAGAATGAAAAATTGAACAATATAACCGTTGGTGTTATTGACAGCGGTGTTTGCTCAACTCACGAAGCGTTAAAGGACAGAACCATCTGTGCCGATGTTGATTTCAGCTCGGACGGACAAGAAACCTCCGAGGATAATAACGGTCACGGTACTCATGTTACGGGTATTGTACTTGATAATACTCTTAATAATGTTAAAGTTCTTGCTGTTAAGGCTTTGAACGGAAAAGGCGAAGGAACAGATTATCAAATATACCAAGCAATGCAGTATGCGGTTAACAATGGCGCAAGACTCCTTAATATGAGCCTTGGCAGATACGGCAAAAGTGATTTGCTTACCGAATATGTTCAAGAACTTTGGAATAAAAATATATCCGTTGTTGTTGCGGCAGGTAATGACCATTGGTTTGCCGATGAATTCACTCCTGCCGGAATAGTTGAATGTATTACAGTTGCGGCAGTCGATAATAACATTGCATATAATTTAACAGGAAGATTTACAAACGGCGGTTATCCAACCGACTGTTACGCTCCGGGATTAAATATATACAGTACTTGGATATATGATGATAACTTTAAAGGCTATAGGGAATGTACGGGAACATCTATGTCCACTCCGTTTTGTGCCGCCGCTGTTGCAAATATGTATTCATACGACAGTGAATATACGGCACAATATGTTCATGACAGAATAAGAAGCGAATGTCAACCGTTTTTGTCGGGAAAATATGTTCATCATGAATACAAGGATTGGGTAATGGGGGTACTTGATTGCAGAAGCCTTATTGATTTTAACCGTACAGCAATGCCGACGGTAAGCACATATCCCGATTATCTTACAGAAACTCAAATGAACACCATCACTTGTGAAGATGAAAATGCAGAAATTTATTATACTACCGACGGTTCCCGTGCTTCAAAAGAAAACGGCACATTGTATACGGAACCTATAGCAGTTGATAAAACCATGCGTATTCATGTTATTGCATATTGTAAGGGAAAAGAACAAAGCTATCAGGAATATTACGATTACATAATGGTTGTTACACCTGATGAAAGTAAGTTCACAATAGATAATTACGGCGTAATTACATCGTTTGATTACACAATAGGAGAAGATAAATATCTCCGTGTTCCTGATATGATAAATGGCAGATATGTATTAGGAATAGGCGACAATGTGTTTAAAGATAACGATGACCTTGTAACAATCTTTTTGCCTGAAAGATGCAATTCAATCAGAGATTATGCATTTTATGATTGTAACAACTTGGGCAAGGTAAACGGTAAAGGCGTTGAATATGTCGGAAAATATGCTTTTTATAATTCCAACACAGGAGAAAGAAACAATAATTCAAAAGATGAAATCATCTTAGGTGAATTGAAAAAGATAGGAGCATTTGCGTTTTGCGAAACATACGGATATAAATCATTGGTGTCTGAAAAGTTGACAGAAATTCCGGAATCTGCATTTCAAAGGTGTGGTATTGAATATCTGTATGCTCCGAATGTTACTTCAATAGGCAAAAACGCTTTTAAGGATGACCATTATTTTTCAATGGACTTTGAATTCCCTAAAGTAACAGAAATAGGCTATCACGCTTTTGAAAATTGCAGAGTCCATTACATTGAATTACCGGAATTAACCGATGCTTCGGGTTTGGGTGAGGGTGTATTTTACAACAGCAGTCTTTATTCGATAGATTTGCCTAATCTTGAGGGCGAAATACCTCGTGACACCTTTTTTAAATCTCAATTAAGAACGGTTAATTTGCCGAAAATCACTTCGGTAGAGGTCGGTGCTTTTGATGAATGTGAAAACCTTAAAGAACTCGTTTTGGAAAATGTAAAACAATTTAAAAGTAATTTATGGACGGATATACATATTAAAGGTGTAGGTTATGATTACGGAAATATCGAAAGAGTATCAATGCCTAATTGTGAATCGTTTACAGGTCAGATTTGGTCATATTATCTGAGGGAACTTGATTTGCCAAAGTGTAAAACCCTGCGAAGCGTATGTTCAAATTCATTAAAATATGTATATTTGCCTAATCTTGAATATTTGAATGAGTATACATCAGACAAGTTTACCTTTGGTTTTAAATGTCCGAATCTTTTATATGCTTATTTGCCAAAACTTAAAAGCACTTCAGGAAACGAAGAATCAATACATTCAATTTTTCTTGATTGCTTTAATCTTGAAAAAATAGATTTACCGAGTTTGAATTTCGATTCATATAAACCTGAAGGTTTGCATAAAACAATTTACCGTATATCCGATTACTCATATAAAGATAAATGTAAACTTAAAATAGTAAACGCACCATATTATGCCGATAAAAAAGAAATATATACTAATTTTATCGACGGAGTTCGACCTTCATTTAAAATACTTGAAGATTTGCCGTCAACTCAATCCGGCGGAGATTTAAGTATTGATGTTTCGGGCTACAACATTTCATATCAATGGTATTATTCAAAGGACAATACAAATTTTGAGCCGATTAAAGGTGCTGTTAATGAATCGTTCTCACCGTCAAAGCCGGGATATTATTGTGTTGATGTAATCCAAAGCAATTATACACAAAGCGGCACAAAGAGATCATCTGTATGTAATTACACCGATGAAAGAATTGTAAATTCTTCGGTTAATTTAACCGTAACGGCTCAAAACGAATTTTCGGTATCTGCCGATAATTACACATATACGGCAGAGAAAAACGGAGAAACGTATTCAATCAATGTGTCTGTTCCAAAGGGAAATCTTGTAACGGTAAATTATCTCAACGATGATTTTGAAGCATGGTTAAATGATAAAAATCGAACCGTATCGGACAAAGCGAATTATACTTTCAGAATTGCCGGTGACACCGTGATTAATTGCATTTCAAAAAATGCGGGCATTGTATCATTTTACAATGCAAACGGCGATCTTATCACTTCAAAAAAATTCACAAAATTCACAAGCAGTTCTTTCCCTGCCGCACCAACTCTGTACGGTCACACCTTTACGGGATGGGATAAAACCGCAGAGGAAATTGACGAAGCGGTCAAGGCAGGCAAATCCGTTAAGGTAACGGCTCAATACAAAAAGAATTTGACATACTACAGCCTTGTGTTAAACGGAGGAGAGGTAATAGATACTTCAAGTGACGATTACAATGGTGAAATGTCTTTCAGAGAATTTTCAACCGTTACGGTCAAGGCAAGCTTTGAAACACCGATATTCAGATATTGGGTTGACGGCAACGGCAACATTGTAAGCTATCGCAGAGAATACAAGTTTTATATGTCAAACAATCTTGAATTAACTGCTGTTTACGGCGTAACCCCTGTTACTAAACAGCCAATTGTTAAGATAACTAAAGCTTTTGAGGACGCGGAAAACAAAAGATTGGTATTTACATCTGAAAGAGATATACCTAATAATTATACGGTGTTAGAGCATGGTATTTTGCTTTCCAGAGATAATGAAATTTTAAGAGGAAGAATTCCTTTAACTTTAGATTATGACGGTACATTAATTAAATGTACATCTATTACTAAAGGCCATGTAGGAACTTATTCGGCAAATAAAAAGATTGTTGACGAGGTTAGAACTTGGGGTGCGGTTGCTTATGTTATATATCAAAAACCAAACGGAGAAGTAAAAACATTATATTCAGATTTAGTAAAGAAAAAATATTTAACCGATAACATTTAAAAAAGGAGGTGTTATTTATCAAAAAGGTATATATTAAACCAAATTCTGATTTTGTTAATTTTACAAATTGTGAAATTATTTCAACAAGCACTACAGAACCCGATATAGATATAGGCGGAGATTATTAAAAAGCAGAGGAGAATAAAATTATGAGAAAAATGAAAAAATTATTATCAGTTGTTTTGTCTGTTACAATGTTAACTTCTGCATTTCCAATAATTGCAAATGCAGAAGAAAAAACAGATACTTATGAAAAAGTAAGCTTAATTGAGCAAAAAGATAATCGTACCGAAAACAGCAAAACCTTTTACACATCAAACGGCACTTATGCCACAATAGCCACTACCGATCCAATCTGCTATGAAGATGACGGTAAATATAAGGATATTGACAACACCATAATTAAAAAGGATGCAAATACATTAACCAATACCGATAACGGTTATTCTGTTGAATTACCGAAAGTTTATGATTCCGGTGACAACATAGTTATCAGCAAAGACAATGTTTCTGTATCTTTGGGTATAATCGGTAACGGTGTTTCGTCAAAGGCTAAAGTTAATAATTATAAATCCGAAAAAGCCAATGAAACATCATTGCAAAATCAGCTTTATAATGAACTTGAAATTTCAAAAACGGAATCGGCTGTTCTTTATAAAAATGTTTATTCAAATACAGATATTGAATATCAGATTTTACCAGATTCAATAAAAGAAAATATCATTATTAATAAGGCTCCGACAGATAAATTATCATATACATATTCGTTAAAAACAAACGGTGCAACTGCAATATTAAATGATGATAATTCTGTTTCTGTTATTTCAAACGAAGAAGAAGTATTCGTCATTCCGGCAGCATATATGTATGATGCAAAAGAGAATTTCAGTGATAACATTGATATATCTCTTGATAAAATAACCGATTCGGAATATATGCTTACTTATATTCCGGACATGCAATGGCTTTTAGATAAATCTATTGAATATCCTGTTATAATCGATCCTGATGTTATTACCGATTCTAATAGTGAAGCAATATCGAGTACATATATAAGCAGCTTGCAAAAATCAACTAATTATAGAAATTCAACCAGCTTATATGTTCAAGGTTCACCAGACGGAACGGGAACATACAGAGCAAGCTATTTTAAGATAAATTCTCTTCCTGAAATACCTGATGGAGTCATGATAAACAATGCAACATTTGGAGTTTACAAGTTGGTTACAGGTGGAAATGAAACTAATAATATTTTAACATTATCAGCAGTAAGCCATGACGATGATACATTAATATCCTCTTTAAAATATAATAACAAGGATATTATTTTAGATGATGATTATATTGATTTGGATACAGAGTTTATAGGAAATTCAACGGGTATGATGGAGTTTAACATAACTGATAAGGCAGTTGAATGGTATGACGACAGTGAAAGTAATCATTATCTTGCCTTACGCGGTACCGGTACAACAAAAAATTATATTCGTTTTGCATCTTCTAAAAACACTTCGGCTCAAAAACCTGTTATTACTGTCGAATATGCTTCTGGAACAATATTCAGCGACAATGTAAAACTTCATAAAATTGATTTAGGATATGCTGGAACAGCTTATATTAATGACGCAACAGGTGATGTAACAGTTGAATCATATAAGTTTGATTATAACGGATTTAATTCAAATACAGTATTGTCAATGCTTATGGGCTCAAAGGTTAAACAAACCGATAATTTCAACGGTAAAATTGCATTTAATTTTGACGAAACTTTAAAGCTAAATGATGATATTAATGGTAAAAAAGCATATTGTCAAAATTTTTCCGATGGCTCAAGCGCATATTTTGTAAACACATTTGATGACAATTATATAAATTACATAACCGATGAGGCATATAAAATTTATGCAAAAGACAAAACTTTAATACTTGAAAAGGCATCGGATAAAGATGGATATTCCGAAATTAAGGAATATGATTTACAGGATCATTTTTTAACTAAATATTCTTCAAAATCCTCATCAGGTGAAGCAATTTATACATCGTTAAATTATAAAGATAAGGGTAGTACTCTCTTAAATATAACAGATGAAACAGAGGCTAAATATTCATTTGATTATGAAAACAATAAAATAAGTAATATTGTTTATACAAATACTAGAGCTGAAACAAGCATTGATTACGGCGATGAAAAAATTCCAAGCCAATTAATAATTAAGCCAGGGTATAATGAGACGAACGGAAGATTTACTTCATTAACTACATCTATCAATAATTTCATAATTGATGATATAGTTGGATCATCTAATAATAGTATGGTAACAGTAAATTACGAATTTGCTTCAAATGGTTCTCCTGAAACTATTACAGATGAAAACGGAGTAAAAACATTATTTAAATATGATGATTTTGGAAGAGTAATCAAAATATCTCAAAAAGCAGGAGATAAAAGCAAAGATTTATATTCTTACGATTACGGCAAATTAAAAACCACAATTACCGACTCATACGGAAATGTTGTCTATGAAAACTTTAACAAAGACGGAACTATTTCAAGCATAAGCAATGCAAACGGATACTCTCAATTTGTAAGCAAACTTGATGAAAATATGACAGTTAAATCATCAGAAATTTCAAGATATTCACAAAACTATGTTATTAACGGTGATTTTGAATCAGAAGAAGATAATTGCTTTGGCGATTCAGGTGAAATATTTTCTCCTACCAAATTTGAAGCATACAACGGCTCTAATATTTGTCAAATGAATAGTGACATAGCTTCTACAGGAGTAAGCGTTGACAAAGTAAATTCTACATACACCGCGTCTGTATGGGTCAAAGGAAGCAATGCAAAAGCTAAGCTTAAATTAATTAATTCCAAAGATTCAAATTCTGAAAATGCAACAGTTGTTGAAAGTGAAGAAGCAGAACTGACTAAAAATTGGCAACAGCTTTCCTGTTCAATTAATTCTAACTCTGAAAAGTATATAGGTATTTCTATAGAAACAGAAAGAACAAATGATACATCGCAATCAGCTGTATATATTGATTGTGTGAAGTTAGAAAATAATATTATGGCAACAGATGTAAATATTGTTAAAAACGGAGAGTTCTCTCAAAATCTTGACGATTGGACAATTTACAATGCCGAACAAACTTCTGAATCAGGCAGGGCACCTGCTTGTGACAAAGGAACTTTAAAATTAAACGGTATTATTAACGGACAAGCTTATGCTTACCAAAAAATATCCGGAAACTTTAAAAAGGGTGACACTTTGACATTCGGAGCATATTCATACGCTTCAAACACTCTTCCTCAAAGTCCTATGGTTGACAGAAGACCGACTGTCTCAATTTACGCTTCTAAAAATAATAATTTGACAATAAGCGATTTAAACACTTTGACACCTATTGTTCAAAAAGCCTTTCCAGTTGATTGTGACAAATGGGAATATTTAGCCGATGAATTTGTTTTAGATGCCAATTATGAAAATTTATATATTGTAATTTCTTCCAAATATCAAAATGGCAGCATTTATTTTGACGGCATAAATTTAGTTAACGGAAAATTTTATGTTTGTGATTATTCTTCAGATGACAGTATGATAGAATCAACTGTTTCACAGAAAAGCGCAAACGAAATCCTTGATATTGCTACAAATTATACAGAGTCGGTACAAGAAGCAGATGTTTTTGATTATGATAACCATACCCAACATGCATACTTAAATAAAAGGGTAAGTAATACAGATAATAAAAAACAATTTGCAAGGCTAAACATATTGAGCGTAGATAAGGATATAATAGAATATTCATCTGATCCACTTGGTTGGACATTTTATTATAAAACAGATATTTTTAAAAATAGAATTTATAAAGCTGATGTAATGGATTATCATGATAATGTTATTGAAGCTGTATTATATGATCAATACGGAAAGATGTATACTTCTAAATATGGTAAGAAAGCAAATCTTTATCAAGTACTTTATAAATATAATGGTAGTTTGCTTGAAAAAAGAATCATGAAAAATAGATATTTTTCAGAAGAACAAGGAATAACTGAATTTCATTATGATGAATGGGGCAATTTGATTTCCATAAATAACGCCCTTTTGAGAGAAACGGATTCTTATAATTTTGAATATTCTTTTAATGGTAATTTAAAAAGAATTTCATACCCAAATGGTACAGAAATCAACTTTAAATATGATAATCATGGAAATGTTATTTATGTTGAAGATAACAATGATGAAATTAAATATAAATATGCATATCTCGATGATGGTACAAAATATGCTACATATGATTTAGCCTCTGGTGAAGTTATTGTTGAGCAAAATGGTGTTACAACAGAATATAACATTAATGATATTAAACATAGCTTTCATAATTATAGTGAAAATGCTGATAATGGAACAAACGAAATTGTCGGTGATTTCAAGAAAACAATTAAATCTATGAATGAAAATAGTTTAATTGTTACTAATCAGAATTTACAATCTTCAATTAACTCTGATGATAATCAGATTAACATCAATACAAAAATAGCAGATTATTATGATGATTTTGGTAGACTTTCTAAACGAGCTTATTATAGTGTTAATTCAAATTCTGAAATAATGCATGCCGAATATCAATATTTAGATACTGATAGTAAGTATTATATTCCTACAGATAAATATGTACCTATGACCAATGTTGTAAAAACATATAACGAAATCTTGAATAATGGCGAATCTAATGATACTGATGTCGTTTGTCAATCAAATCTTATAAGAAGTATTACTTATAAGGATTCTGAAAATAATAGAATTATCGAATATAGATTTTGGTATGATGAATATGCTAATTTAGTATCAAGTACTGTAATAAGCGATACCGATAAAGAAGAAGGTATTGATTTTATTATTTCATCAAAAGGTTATGAATACACTAATGGTCTTGTTACAACCGAAGCACCATTGGTTACCAAAAAAGATGATAACAGCGTTTTAACAAACAAAAAATATTCATATGACTATGATGAATTGGGCAATTTGCTAGGAGTGACATCGCAAAACATTTTAGGGCAAGGCACTCCCAATGTTGAAAAGTTATTTACATACAAAGAAACTGCCCCATATTTGCTTGAAACTGCAAGTTTAAACGAAAATGATTCGAATAATTTTGTAGGCATTGATGATAATGGGAACATTGAATCGTTTTTTAACAAGGATTTTGTGTATTCGAGAAACAATAAACTTGTTGGCTTTAGTTCCAATATTAAAATAAAAGGAAGTGATAATCAACTCGTAGTTGCTTTTACAGATAAAGAAAGTAAAACCACTGAAAAAAATCTTGGTATAACTACTGAATACACATACTATCCTAATGGTTTACTAAAATCACGCTGTATAAATACAGACGAAAATGTAACTGTAGCATATAAATATTTTTGGAATAATGAAATCTTAAGTTTAGTTTCAATAAATAAAACTTATTTCAATAATAATGAAGAATATAGTGAAACTGCATATGTATCTATGCTAAATGATAATAATGGAATCCCGTATGGCTTTTTATATATTGATCCGGATAAAAATGTAAATGAATATTATTATACTTTTGATGGAGTAGGCAATATTATGGGAATTATCGATGGTAATGGAGTTTTATGTTATTTATACGATTATGATGCATTAGGTAACATATTAACATTAAATATTGATGAATTAAATAGTTTTGAAAACCCTATTTGGAAAGATCAAGAGGTATCATTTTTAGACATTAATCCTTTGTGTGGCAAAAATTATTTATATGATGAATATGCAAAATTATATATTTTTAATGATTGCTATTATTCGACTGAATTAGGTAAAATCACTACTAAAAATACAAATATATATTCATATTCAAATATAATTGATTGCAATCCATATTCATTTTGTAATAATAATTTCATTACGAAAAAATCTACAAACGGTTTGGATTTTAAACATCCTATTAATGATTTTAATGATAGCATAATTCCAAAAAATCATATTATTAATTCATTTTCGCTTAAGTAATTATAATTCAACAAAATCGTTTGTACTAAATAAAAATTTTAGGAGTGAATGACTTTACATATAGATATTATAATATTCGATGAGAAATTTATAATGTTAATTTAAAAAAATTTAACAAGCGTCGAGCTTTTAGTGAAATGAAAAAGTTATTCACTCCTTTTCATTGGATTGTTTTTATTTGTGTAATTTTTACAATTTGTGTATCAATCATTTTATCGTTATTTATTTCAAATAAATTATTAATCTCAATTTCATTGTGCATATTAATTGTTCTATTAAACATTTGGAAAATCGTTGATTTTACTGATATTTATTGTGTTCTTTGGTGTAGGCGCAATTGGATTTAAAATTGCCGACAAAGTATTTTATCCCATTGCGAAAGCACAAACAGTTTCATATC
>OIZP01000087.1_pt1 | contig 62844 bp, 58 predicted proteins | sample 1588531 | NCBI WGS metagenome assembly OIZP01 (sample SAMN03283283) | human gut metagenome | biome: human-associated habitat; material: feces | host: Homo sapiens | place: Peru | collected 2012
TAGTTTTCCGGGTGCTTTCATGTTTTTATGCAGTTTTTACATTTTGCCATCCCGGCTTTTGCCCGCCGGAAGGATGCGCGAAAGAGCGTTATTTTCAAAAATCGCTATACACATCTTCCTCGTCATCCTCGCAGATCGGGGTGGTGTCGTCCGGCGGTGCGCCAAACTCTACCGTGGCAAAGGCCAGCGCGAACACGCTGTCTGCCCCGGCATGGAGCAGTGCCTGTGCGCAGGCGGCAGCGGTCGTGCCGGTGGTGATCACGTCATCTACCAGCAGGATGCGCTTGCCCTCCAGCTGCTGCGGCTGTGCCGCCCGGAACGCGCCTGCTACGTTGGCCATGCGCTGCTCCAGCGGCAGACCAGCCTGATGCCGTTTGGCGCGGGTGCGCACCAGCGCCTGCGGTGCCAGCGGCACCTCCATGGCTTTTGCCAGCGGCAGCGCCATCAGCTCCGGCACATTGTAGCCGTAACCCTGCTGGCCAAATCCTCCAAAGTTGTTTAAATCCTGACGGATCTGTGATGCCGTCACTTTCATCCGGGAACTCAGCTCATTGGAGGAAATTCTCTCCACTCCAAGTTCCATTAATTCTCCCAGATAACGGTAATATCTTGGCATACGACGGATGACAGCTTGTGAGATTTCCTTTTCCACAATTTCATCCTCCAATCCTTTTATTTATGAAAGAGAAGCTTCTAGTTCTGTCCGGATTGCCTTAATAAAATTCTCACTGTTTAATACCACCGGATTTTCAATGGTCGTAATCAAAGCAAGATCCTTTGTCATCTTGCCGTCTTCAATCGTCTTGATTGTCGCCTGCTCAAGCTTATCGGCAAATTCCATCAGCTCCGGAATATTGTCAAGCTCGCCACGCTTTCTCAAAGCACCGGTCCATGCGAAGATCGTTGCGACAGAGTTCGTTGATGTCTCCTCGCCCTTTAAGTGCTTGTAATAATGTCTCTGGACAGTTCCGTGTGCTGCCTCATACTCGTATTTTCCATCCGGAGATACAAGTACGGATGTCATCATGGCAAGAGAACCGAATGCAGACGAGATCATATCACTCATAACATCACCATCATAGTTCTTGCAAGCCCAGATAAATCCACCCTCAGATTTCATTACTCTGGCAACTGCATCGTCAATAAGTGTGTAGAAATATGTAATTCCAGCCTTCTCAAAAGCATCCTTATACTGTGCATCAAAGATTTCCTGGAAGATGTCCTTGAAGGTGTGGTCATATTTCTTTGAAATGGTATCCTTTGTAGCAAACCATAAATCCTGCTTTGTATCAAGTGCATACTTAAAGCAGCTATGTGCAAAGCTCTCAATTGAATCATCCAGGTTATGCTGTCCCTGAATAACTCCTGCACCCTTAAACTCATGTATTAATTCTCTAGTCTCAGTTCCGTCTTCTGCTGTAAATACAAGCTCAGCCTTTCCTGGACCGGCTACCTTCATCTCTGTTGCCTTGTACACATCACCATATGCATGACGAGCGATTGTGATTGGTTTAACCCATGTCTTTACGTTTGGCTCTATGCCCTTTACAACGATTGGTGCTCTGAACACTGTTCCGTCAAGCATAGCTCTTATTGTGCCGTTAGGGCTCTTCCACATCTCCTTTAAATTGTACTCTGTCATTCTGGCTGCGTTTGGTGTGATTGTCGCACATTTTACTGCGACACCGTATTTCATGGTTGCCTTTGCTGATTCAACGGTCACCTGATCATCTGTACGATTTCGCTCCTCTAAGCCCAGATCATAATACTCTGTCTTTAAATCGATAAAAGGTATTAAAAGCTCATCCTTTATCATCTGCCAGAGGATTCTGGTCATCTCGTCTCCGTCCATCTCTACAAGGGGTGTTGTCATCGTAATCTTGCTCATTCTTAAATCTCCTTTACTTAATAAGGTTTTCCCAACCAAGGTGTTCCATATTTTCCTTTGAATTGTTTATATGCTCTCTGGCGCATTTTTCTGCCAGCAGTGCGTCATGATTCTTAATTGCCTCGCATATCTGTTTATGCTCATGAGTGGAGTTTTTGGCTCTTTTTGTCTCACCGAGTGTCACCTTTCTCACTCTGCCGACATACTCATGATAGTCCTTTAATACCCTCATAAGTTCCTTGCTTCCGCCGGCCTCATACAGCAGCTCATGAAACCTATTGTCCAGCTCAAGAAGCTTCTTTGCATTGCCCTTTTTCTCGTGAAACTCCGTGAGATAAATATTCTCCTCCATGGCCGCCATGAGCTCATCCGATATCCTCGTCGCAGCCCATCTGGCACAAAGGCCCTCAAGCAGCGCTCTTATCTCGTATATATCCCTGATATCGTCCGTGGAAACACCCTCCACGAACGCTCCCTTATTGGGGATGATAGACACAAGTCCCTCAAGCTCAAGCTGACGCAGTGCCTCCCTCACGGGAGTCCGGCTCACTCCAAGCTCATCACCGATATTCTTTTCCTTAAGCTCATCGCCCTTTGCAAATGTTCCTGCAAGTATACCATCCCTGATATGATTGTATACTCTGGCACTCAGGCTGTAATTATCATGTGACATGTACTAATCCACCTCACTATAATACTATATTAAGCTTTTTACAGCAATCAGTAATTTGAACTACAAGCTCATTATCTGTGATTGTAGTCACACGGCCCTCGTCGTACTGCTCATCTACCCATTTCTTTATCATGGTCACAAGCTTTGAGTTCTTATCTACTTTTCTGTCATCTGGCAGACGGTAGTAAGTGTTTATCCACAGCGCTATTCCTGCAAGTCCCGATGTATTGGACACAGCTACAAGAGGTGGTCTGTTTAAGAATTTACCTGTATCGAATATGTTGTAAATTTCCTCATTTTTGAGAAGTCCGTCAGCATGGATTCCGGCTCTTGTCACATTGAAGTTTCTGCCGACAAAAGGTGTACGGCTCGGCTGCACATATCCAAGCTCCTTCTCAAAGTACTCTGACAACTCTGTGATAACCGTTGTATCCATTCCATCGAGTGTGCCTTTAAGCTGTGCATACTCAAATACCATAGCCTCAAGTGGTGTGTTTCCGGTTCTCTCTCCGATACCAAACAGTGAACAGTTGACACCGCTTGCTCCGTAGAGCCATGCCGTAGTCGAATTGTTTACTGCCTTGTAAAAGTCATTGTGTCCATGCCACTCAATCTGTGATGAAGGCACACCTGCATGTGTGTTAAGTCCGTATATGATACCCGGAACGCTTCGAGGTATAACTGCTCCAGGGAAGTTTACTCCATATCCCATTGTATCACAGGCACGTACCTTAATCGGAATCTTGTACTCCTCCTGCAGCTTCATGAGCTCAACACAGAATGGAATAACAAAGCCATATATATCAGAACGTGTGATATCCTCCAGATGACACCTAGGGCTTATTCCTGTCTCAAGACACTCCCTGATGACTGACAGATACATATTCATTACCTCGCGTCTGGTCATCTTCATCTTATAGAAAATATGATAATCCGAACAGCTTACAAGTATACCGGTTTCCTTGAGTCCTATATCCTTTACAAGCTCAAAGTCCTTTTTGCTGGCACGAATCCACGCTGTAACCTCCGGGAACTTATATCCTCTCTCGAGACACTTGTAAACAGCGTCCCTGTCCTTTTTGCTGTAGAGGAAAAACTCGCTCTGTCTGATTATTCCCTTAGGGCCACCAAGCTTATGTAAATAATCATAAATGGTAACAATCTGCTCCGTCGTGTACGGTGCTCTCGACTGCTGGCCGTCTCTGAATGTAGTATCTGTAATCCAAATGTCCTCCGGCATATTGTGAGGCACTATTCTGTCATTGAATGCTATCTTAGGAACTTCTGAATAAGGAAAGAGATTTCTAAAAGTATTCGGCTCATCTACATCCACGAGCTGGTAAAAATGCTCTTCAAGCTGCAGTAAATTTGTTTTTTCGTTCATCAAAACTTCTCTCATCTTCACATCTCCTGTGCTTAGTTTTATCTTTTGAATAATTGTATACAATTATACTTTTTGTGTCAATAAAAAAATTTAAATCTTAGTGTAACACTTTGTTATGTCTATCATAACCTAGAGTGTAAATAAATTTTATTGGAGGTCACTTATGAGTGATTTAGCAGCAACAAACTGTTCATGCAGCAATACAGATAACGGATGCGGATGTTCTTCGATCTTATGGATTATCCTGTTACTGTGCTGCTGTTGTGGAAATGGTAACGGAGGCTCTTTCTTCGGAGGAAACGACTGTGGAAGTGGCAATAACAGCTGTATCTGGGCTATCATCTTACTTTTCTGCTGTGGTGGCTTTGGCTGTGGCGGCAGCAACAATAACGGCTGCGGATGTGGCTGCGGCTGCTGATTTACATTTTTACTGCGGGTCTTTTCGGCCCGCAGCTTTTTACGATTTTTCAGTATTCTTTTTTTGCCTGCGCTGCTCTTTTTCTTTGAGCTTTTCAAGGACTTTACATTCGCCCTTCACCCTGTGCTTTTTGATGCATTCTTCATCTATCTCGTATACGTCGTGACCATCTATGATAAGCATATATCTTTTTTTAATAATATATGCTGTAAACATGCATAATGTGAATCATGTGACATATTATATAGAAATATATTTTAAAGGATTTTTATGGACGAGAACAGCCTGTTTACACCATTCGATGAAATAACCCAGACAAGGGAGCTTCAGATGCTTAAAACCATAATTCCATATATGCCGCATGACTCACAAAAGCAGATGACTCTTATGGTTCACTACATATCACTTATGAATTCAATGAGAATGATAGATAGTGCACCGGCACTGTCTGTTGCGGAGACTGAAAGTATGTCAGACAGAAGACTATCCATGCTCAATGCCTTAAAGAAATACTGCAGCAAAAGTGAACAGGATACGATAGACAATCTATTAAATATTTTTTCAGTTTTGGACAATAGGGAGATTTATGACAAAGCAGGAATTTTTAAATAATTTTGTACAAAAGGAAAAACCAAAGGACACAACAAGTGCCATGCCGTTTCTCATGGAAAGTATTAAAGAGGCAAAGCGTAACGGCATAGAATTTACCAAAGAAGAGGTTTATTCCATGTGCACTGAGCTAAGCAAAAACCTGCCTGAGAAAAACCGCAGGCAGGTTGAAAAGCTTTTAAAAATGCTATAATTAATTTTTAAACGAATCTGTATTTATGCGAAGTATCTTGTCTATCGGTGCAGGCGAGTTTCCCTTGCCATCCGTGCCCTCAAGGTACTTCTCCCCCGCAGATTCAAAAATGACATACAATCTTTTATCCACACTGTCAAGCTCCTCTGAGCCCGGCGGCATCTCTATTGTGATGTCGGGGCTGTTAGGCCTTGACGACAGAGCTATGAGTGATTTGTAGCACTTGATATACGATGACTCATTCCTGCCATAGGAGGTGCTCAGATATACCTTTCCTGAGGCATCAAATGTAACGCCCTGCACTCTGGCAGGTATCGTATATGTGCTCAGGCTTGTGAGCCTGTCATCCTTTTTGTCATAATAATATGCTACCATCTTTGACTTAAAAAGGACATTGTGAGTGGCTATCCACAGCCTGCCTCCATAGTATGTGATGCACGACGGCTTGTTTCCCACATCAAACACATCTACCACACCTGTCGCATCGATGACCTGCTTGGAATTCGCAGTGGCCATTAGAGAGATAAAATCATACGAGATGCGCTCCACAGTTGTGTCGTAGGAATTGCACACCCATACATTTTCCCCGTCAAAGGCAATTCCTCCCAGGTGACTGTTTGCATCCATGCCAAGTGTCACAAGGTACTCTCCGTCCTCCCTGTCAAATACCATAAGCTCCCCGAGTGAGCCCTTGTCATCAGAATAGCTCGTGATAAGCACGTATTCGTCCGTGATACAAATCCCCTGAGGACACTGTGCCTCACTGAAAATATAATTATTGAGAAAATCATTTTCCTTCGTCTCCGGCATGCCCGGAATATCTATTTCATCTATAAAATCGTAATCGCAATCCTTAAGCGCCAGTGTATGCGCTTTTTTATTACTCCTGTAATTGTAATGCTCTACGCTGTATTCATTGTTAATCGTCCTGACCCATTTGGCATATACCACATATCCATTTGCTTTTTCGTATGTCAGAACATCCGCCTTTTTTGAAAAATGCTCATCCAGATACCAGCCATCAAATTTATAACCGTATTTGTGCGGTTCTCTTAGTCCCATGAATTTCTGCTTTGGCGTGATGTATCCATAATTATTGATATTGTTTGCCGCACCACCCAGATTATAGTAAATATATGAAACACCATCACTTTCTGACATATTGTCAACCAGTGTATTTAGTGATGGCCCGGAAGCAAAAGAGGCAGCTTCTGCCTCTTTTATCTCCGATGCAAACACATGAGTATTGGTAAAAATCAATGTAAGTAATATAATTAATGCTATTCTACTCTTCAACTTCAACAAGCTTGCTTGCCCTTTCTTCTATCTGTTTTGCAGCCACATCATCCGGTGCCTGCTCATATCTGGCAAACTCATATGAGAATGTGCCGCTTCCGCTCGTCATTGAGCGAAGTGTGGCATTGTATCCATAAAGCTCCAGATAAGGAATATCCGCAACTATCTCCTGATATCCATTGTCTGTCGGGTTCATGCCCATCACTCTTGCACGTCTCTTGTTAAGCTCACCCATCACATCACCTGTATAGCCCTCAGGCACCACTACCTTAAGAGTGGCAATTGGCTCAAGAAGCACAGGCTTTGCCTCCATAATGCCCTTTTTAAATGCCTGCTGTGTTGCCACCTTAAAGGCCATCTCAGATGAATCAACCGGATGATAAGAGCCGTCATACAGTACAGCCTTTATCCCCGTCACAGGATAGGCTGCAAGAGGTCCCTTTTTCACGGACTCTGCAATACCCTTTTCAACAGCCGGGAAGAAGTTCTTCGGTACAGCTCCTCCTACGACCGTCTGCTCAAATACATATGGCGTATCCATATCTCCTGACGGCTCAAAGGTCATCTTGACATGTCCGTACTGTCCGTGTCCGCCCGACTGCTTCTTGTACTTATACTCTACGTCAGATTTTTTCCTGATAGTCTCCTTAAAGGCTACCTTTGGACGCATAAGCTCTATCTCCACCTTGTACTTTTCAAGAAGCTCACTTGCCACTACCTCAAGCTGCATATCACCGATACCATATAGTACAGTCTGTCCATTTTCACTGTCATTTACACTGTTTAATGTCAGATCCTCCATTAACAGTTTCTGTAAAGACTGGGAAATCTTGTCCTCATCGCCCTTTTTCTTTGCCTTGTAGCGCATTGCCACATACGGCTTTGATATGCTTGTTCTAAGATATGTAACCGGCATATTTCTGGTGGAAAGTGAATCTGTCGTAAGAGTCTTTGCAAGCTTTGCAAGCGCTCCGATATCACCTGCATGAAGCTCCTTCACTTCCTCCACCTTACTGCCTCTCATCACATAGAGCTTACCGATTTTTTCATCGCAGTCCCTGTGATAATTGTAAAGCACATCGTCTGTCTTTAGTACGCCCGAATTAACCTTGATCAGTGAATACTTACCGATGTACGGGTCAACTATAGACTTGAACACATAAGCGCTCTTTGATTTTGCAAAATCATAATCAGCATTATACACCTCATTTGTCTTGGTGTTAATACCGGTACAGCTTCTCTTCTCAGGACTTGGCAGGTATTTCACAATATCAGCCATAAGTGTATACATGCCTCTTGCGAGAATATTTGAGCCCATGAGCACCGGTACAATAGAGCCCTCAAACACGTTTGCACGAAGCGCAGCCCTGATTTCATCATCAGAAAACTCCTCTCCGCCGAAATATCTGTCCATGAACTCCTCACTTGTCTCAGCTACAGCTTCAACTAAAGCCTCACGACATATTCCCAGGTTCTCCTTTGAGTACTCAGGCACATCAAACTTATCCACGCCTCCGCTTTCATTCCATCTCTTTGCCCTCTGCTGGATGACATTGACATAGCCCACAAACTTCTCATTCTCTCTGATTGGCAGATGGAATGGGGCTATTTTCTTGCCGTAAAGCTCCTGCAGCTTTAATACCACATCCTTGAAGCTTGCATTGTCGATATCCATGTCCGTCACGAAAATCATCCTCGGCAGCTTGTATTTCTCGCATATCTCCCATGCTCTTTTTGTGCCTGTCTGTATGCCTGCCTTGCCTGAAACCACGATGATTGCAGCATCTGCAGCCGATACAGCTTCTTCAACCTCTCCCACAAAATCAAAAAAACCAGGAGTATCGAGAATATTTATTTTGACATTATCCCACTCTATCGGTACAACCGATGTATGTATAGAGAACTGACGCTTTATCTCTTCTTTGTCAAAATCGCTGATAGTGCTGCCATCCGCTACAGTGCCCATTCTGGTGGTCTGTCCTGCCAGATATGCCATAGCTTCCACGAGTGATGTCTTGCCACAGCCGCTATGGCCTAAAAGCACGACGTTTCGAATCTTCTCAGTAGTGTAAACATTCATTTCAAGTACCTCCCTGACATTATTATAGTATGTAAACATTGTACTAATATTTTATATAATTTACAACACTTTTATGCAATCTGACGATTATTTTTTATTGTTATATTGGAATAAATATGCCAACAATTTATTGCTTTATAGTGTTAAATTAGATATAATATATTGTAAATATTCCGAATCACTACAGTGCGATTTTGAGAATGTGCGTGTGGTGATTCTGAATAGTTACAATAAATAATTAGGAGATACACATAAATGCATTTTGATAAAGTTGGCTTTATAGGGCTCGGTCTGATCGGCGGCTCGATAGCCAGAAAAATGAAAGAAAATAATCCAAAGGTCTCAATTATCGCAACAGCCGGGCATCAACAGACCATAGAGGATGCCTTTGGGCTTGGCCTGATAGATAATAATGAGCTTTTAGAGCTTAACTCTTTTAAAGACTGCGACATAATCTTTCTGTGTGCACCGGTAAACAAAAATATCGAATATCTCACACAGCTTAAGGATATCATAAAGGATGACTGTATCATCACAGATGTAGGCAGCACCAAAACCCAGATTCACGAAAAGGTTATAGAGCTTGGCCTTGAGCGCAATTTTATCGGCGGTCATCCTATGACCGGCTCTGAAAAAACAGGCATACTCAATTCAGACAAGCAGCTTTTGGAGAACGCCTACTATATTATCACTCCTACTGCTGCAACTACTGAAGAAAATCAGAATGATTTCAAACAGTTTGTACTCTCACTGGGCTCGATAGCTCTCATTTTAGACTACAGGGAGCACGATCATGCTACCGCAGCCATCAGCCACCTGCCACATATGATTGCATACTCTCTTGTCAATCTGATTGAGCATATTGATTCCGAAAAAGAGACCATGAAAACAATTGCTGCCGGTGGCTTCCGCGATGTGACACGTATCGCCGCAAGCTCCCCTGTCATGTGGGAAAACATATGTGAGTCCAACAAAACACAGCTGCTCTCACTCATGGACCAGTATGAAGCCAATTTCCATAAGCTTCGCGAAATAATTGCAGATGGCAGTTCTCAAAAGATGATTGATTATTTCCAGGATTCAAAGAATTACAGGGATTCACTCACACTGCCCGGTGCCAAAATCCGCAAGGATTTCCACGAGATATTTGTCGATATTGCCGATGAGGCAGGCGGTATTGCAGTGCTTGCAAGCCTTTTAGCCTTCAACAGCATCAACATCAAGAATATCGGCATCATAAACAACCGTGAGTTTGAGGAGGGTGTACTGCGCATAGAGTTCTATGACGAAGATGCTCTTGAATCGGCTATCAGCGTACTTAAAGAAAGAAACTATACTATTCACCGCAGATGATTTATCCTGTTATATGGTTTTAATACCAAAAACAAAGAGCCGTAAAACGAATTTGATTCGTTTTACGGCTCTTTTTATACCGTCCAATGCAGCACTGTTTACAAATAAGCAAAAAACCAATAACACGTTATTAATAGACGCTCTCCTCAAGTACCTCATAGAAATTCTCAAAAGTCTTGCGGCAGCAATAAGGGTCTATTATCTCAACCCCCTCTGCCTTAAGCCCCGGCAAAGTAAATGACATGGCTACGCGATGATCGTCATACGTTTTAATTTTACAAGGCTTAATACACTCTGCCGGATAAATCCTTAAGCCATTTTCAATTTCTTCAACCCTCACACCTAATTCAGCCAGGTTTTCCTCGATGGCTTTTATCCTGTCACACTCCTGCAGACGGATATGCGAAATGCCTTCTATCCCTACAGGCTCCTTTGCAAACGGTGCAATCGCAGCAAGAGTCAGCGCCTGATCTGAGAATGTTGACAAATCCCAGCTTCCGCCATCTATATGAGCATTCTTTGGTGGCATACACACTATGCCGTCTGCCTCGTCGGAAATTGTGCAGCCCATATCTGCAAGCACATCAAGAAATGCCACATCTCCCTGCAAGCTGTTCTGGTGCACACCCATCACCTTTGACTTAACATGTAAAAGCGGGCTCATTGCATAAAAATAGCATGCAGCCGACACATCCGGCTCTATATCATAGTCTAAGCTTTCATACGCCGCTTTCTTAGGGATAATAAAGCTGTTATTCTTTTTGTCCTGCATCACATCAAGCCCAAACTGCTTCATCATAAGACGCGTCATCTCAACATATGCCATACCATGCGTTCCTGTGACATTAATCGTAAAGTTCTTTTCCATCACTATAGCCGAGATAAGAAGGGCACTCAAAAACTGGCTGCTCTTGTCTACGTTTATATCAACAGTATCAGCATACTCCCCTGTATTTCCGATGGTAAAAGGAAAATGATATTCGTTCTCATCATACTCAATATGGGCACCCAGCTTTTCAAGCGATACAAGCAGATCCTTCATAGGACGCTTCTTCATCTGCTCAGAGGACACTATATGGTATCTGCCCTTTGACAGTCCAAGAAGAGCTGTAAGAAAACGCGCAGCGGTACCTGCACTTCCCACATCTATCTCAGCTTCATTCTTTGGTATCCTGCCTCCAAAGCCTGTTATTGTTATTTCTCTTTTATCCTCATCCACCAAAACCGGAAATCCCAGACGAATCAGTGCATCTATAAAATGTCTCGAATCATCACTAAAAAGACACCCTTTTAAAACGCTGCGCCCGCTTGCGAGTGCAGCGATTAAAAGGGCCCTGTTTGTGATACTCTTTGAGCCAGGTACACTGGTTACTATATCATGTGGATGATTTACTTTTTTTACTTTATAAATCATTGAAAATCTGATAAATATCAATCTTGAGTGCATCAGTGTCTGTCATACCGATAAACACAGCACCATAGTGATATACTCCTTCTTCACTGTCTGTTCTTCGTACAATCTCGACAACCGCATCCACAACCTCCTTGGTCCAAATTTGGATCTTGGTGTCATAATATGTATGTATATCGAGAGGTACCTTTGCATTAAATCCTATACCGCTTCTGGAAATATCTGTGACATCTACATGACAATACTTAAGTGTTGTCACTCCGTCCTCATCCAGCCGCTCTAACTGTACCGATACATCAATGTCAAGTCTTTTATGTCTTCTCTTTTCTTCCATTCACTTTACCCCATCTATTATATTATTGACTAAGGGAACAAATTACCCTCAAACAACATATTAGTATATATGACTGATTTTTACAAGTAAAATTTATTCAGCTGCCTCATCGTCCATATGCATATCGTTCGTTATAAACATCGCATCACCAAAGCTGAAAAACCTGTATCTTTCCTCTACAGCCTCTTTGTATGCATTGAGGACATGCTCTCTGCCTGCTAATGCTGACACAAGCATGACAAGTGTAGACTGTGGCAGATGGAAATTTGTAATCAGACAGTCAATCACCTTAAAGCTGTATCCCGGATAAATAAAGATATCCGTCCATCCGCTGCACTCTTTTAGCATGCCGTTTTCATCGGATGCTGCCTCTAAGGTACGAGTGCTTGTAGTGCCGACAGATATTATTCTGCCGCCATTTTTCTTTGCATTATTAATCTTGTCTGCAGCCTCCTGTGACACCATGTAAAACTCAGAATGCATATGGTGATCAAGCACATTATCCACCTTTACCGGTCTGAAGGTACCAAGCCCCACATGTAAAGTAACCTCTGCTATATCCACTCCCTTATCCTTTACCTGCTGTAAAAGCTCCTTTGTGAAATGCAGACCTGCCGTAGGCGCAGCGGCCGAGCCGTCATACTTTGCATATACTGTCTGGTAGCGGTTCTTGTCCTTTAGCTGATGTGTGATGTATGGCGGCAATGGCATCTGTCCGAGCTTATCAAGTATCTCCTCAAAAATACCCTCATAGCTAAACTGAATCAGCCTGTTTCCATCATCAACCACATCTATTACTTCACCTGTTAAAAGTCCGTCACCAAATATAATTTTCGTGCCCGGCTTTGCCTTTTTACCCGGTTTTACAAGAGTCTCCCATACGTCATTTTGTCTGCGCTTTAGAAGAAGTATCTCTATCTTTGCCATAGTGCCTTCTTTCACGCCAAAAAGACGTGCAGGAATTACCTTTGTATTGTTGAGCACAAGGCAGTCGCCCGGTCTTAAATATTTAACAATCTCCTTGAACACATGATGGCTGACTTCTCCTGTCTTCTTGTCAAGCACCATGAGTCTTGAGCTGGAGCGGTCCTCCAGAGGATCCTGTGCTATTAGCTCCTCCGGAAGATCATAATCAAAATCTTTTACGTCCATAATTTTCCTATTCCTAACACTATACTAACGTCTAACCACGAAGTGTGATACCTGCAGTCTCTTTAAGATGAACAAGTATATCCTTTACAAAGCCCTCGACCTTCTTAGTCTTAAGCTCCTCATCCTTTGGTGTAAATACTACACTGTACGCCATGCTCTTCTTATTCGGAGGAAGCTGTACACCCTCGTAAACATCAAACAGTGTAACATCTGAGACATAATCACAGGCTTCCCTGATACCGTTTTCAATCTGCTCACATGTAATATCCTTGTCCACAACAAAAGCAAAATCTCTCTTCTCATCATCAAATTTTGAGATTGGAGTAAATACTCTGTCCTTTCCATACCACTGTGAAAGAACTCTTAAATCAAGCTCCATCACATATGCCGGTACTCTCATGTCAAGCTCATCGCATATCTCATATCTTACCTGACCGAGATATCCGATTTTTTGTCCATCACAGAATACCTCTGCTGTCTGATATGGATGAAGGAATGGCTTTTGAGCCGGCTTGTATGTAAACTTCACATCAAGCGCATCTGCTACAGTCTCAGCCAGTCCCTTTATAGTAAAGAACGATTCATCCTCACCGAATACGCCTGCGCAAAGTGTCTCTCTCTCATCCGGATACTCTGTAAGCGGAAGCTCCTTTGCGATAAAGATATTTCCCAGCTCAAATATTCTTCCCTCCAGGATACCCTTCTTCTGGTTTCTTGCTATGGCATAAAGCATCTCAGAAGCAAGTGTTGTTCTCATAAGCGAGAGGTCAACATTGATTGGGTTTATAAGCCTGATAGCATGTCTTTCAGGTGCATCCTCCGGGAATCTGAGCAAATCAAGATCAGCAGGTGAGAAGAATGAGTAATGTATTCCCTCATACGCGCCTGCTGCACAGAGCACCTCTTTTATCTTGCGCTCTGTCTGCTGTCTAAGGTTAAGTCCTCCAAGTGTCACCTGTGCCGTAGGCATGAATGCAGGAATGACATGGTCATAGCCATACATACGGATAACCTCCTCGGCCACATCCGGATAATCCTCCATATCCTCACGATATGCAGGAATCATGAGTGTCAGCTCATCACCGCTTACAACCGGTGCAAAGCCTAAATTTGTGAGTATTCTCACAATATCCTCTGTAGGTACCTCTATTCCAAGCACACCATTAACCTTTGCAATAGAAACCTTCATTTCTTTTGGCTCAAGTGAGTTTCCTGTAGTCACCTCAACGTGAGTTGAAGAAACCTTACCACAGCCAAGCTCCTCCATCAGGTGAAGTGCTCTCTTCATAGCCATGGCTGTTGTGTACTCGTTTACGCCCTTTGAGTAAAGCGCACTCGAATCAGATGACTGTCCCAACGCACGTGAGCTCTTTCTGATATTGTCTCTTGCAAATTTTGCAGACTCAAACATCACCTCAGTGGTGCCGTCGTTAATCTCAGAATTTAAGCCGCCCATGATACCGGCAAGCGCAACTGGCTTCTTTCCGTCACAGATAACCAGGTTATTGCTGTTTAACTCAAATTCCTTCTCATCGAGTGTGACAATTTTCTCTCCATCATTTGCACGTCTTACTACAATCTCATCTCCCTCAAGGTATGAGTAATCAAAAGCATGCATTGGCTGTCCGAGCTCTTTTAAAATAAAGTTAGTTATATCTACTACATTTGAGATAGAGCCTATTCCAACAAGAGCAAGACGCTTTCTCATCCATGCCGGTGACTCGGAGATTTTTACATCATGCACATAGTGAGCTGTGTAGCGAGGGCAGATGTCCTGTGCCAGGACAGATACCTTGAAATTTTCCTTCTTCACATCATCAGCAGTATAGTCAAGTGCAGGCTCCTTAAGCTCTTTTCCCAAAACAGCAGCAACCTCTCTTGCCATGCCATATATACACTGGCAGTCAGGTCTGTTTGCTGTGATTGCAATATCAAAAATCCAGTCATCAAGGCCGAGGATAGGTTTTACATCATCTCCCGCCTTAGCATCCTCAGGTAAAACCAAAAGTCCGTTGTAGCCTGCACCCGGATAGAGGTCCTCATTTAAGCCAAGCTCTACGCCTGAACATAACATTCCATATGAATCATATCCACGCAGCTTGCCCTGCTTTATCTCCATCACGCCCTCTATTGTAACGTGATCCTTTGCTGTGGCATATACTGTGGCACCGATAAGTGCGAGAGGATATTTGCCCCCTGCCTTTACATTGTCCGCTCCACAGCAGATCTGGAATGTGCCATGTGCTCCGGCATTTACCTGACACAGGCTTAGGTGTGTCTCAGGAATCGGCTCACATTTTTCTACAAGGCCGACTACTACGTTTGAGATATCCTTTCCCACCTCATATGATTCCTCAACCTCGAAACCACATGAGAATAATTTTTCCTCTAACTCCTTTGGTGTTACATCTATATCTACATAATCTTTTAACCAGCTAAGTGGTGTTAACATAATTTTTGCCTCCTGTTATATATTCAAGAAATGAATCTAGTTGTCATCAATCTGGTCTAATACCCTAAGGTCTGACTCGAATAAAAGCTTGATGTTGTTAATTCCGTATTTGAGCATTGCAATACGCTCAAGACCGATACCAAATGCAAAACCACTATACTCATTTGTGTCTATGCCACAGCCCTCAAGCACCTTTTTATTTACTACGCCTGCACCAAGCACCTCAATCCAGCCTGTGCCCTTGCATAAAGAGCAGCCCTTGCCGTGGCACTGGAAACAGCTTACATCAACCTCTACAGACGGCTCTGTAAATGGGAAGTATGAAGGGCGAAGACGTGTTGTAACATTCTTTCCGAACATCTTCTTTACAAGCTGGTCAAGCATACCCTTTAAATCGCAGAGTGTGATGCCCTTATCTACCACAAGTCCCTCCATCTGTGTGAACATAGGAGAATGTGTCGCATCATCATCCGAACGGAAAACCTTACCCGGTGAAACAACCTTGATAGGCGGCTTCTTTGCTTCCATTACATGAATCTGTCCTGCTGAGGTCTGTGTACGAAGTAAGAACTCAGGTGATAAGTAGAATGTATCCTGCATATCACGCGCCGGATGATCCTTTGGAGTATTTAAAGCTGTAAAATTATAGTAATCATTCTCGATTTCAGTTCCCTCGTAAACCTCAAAGCCCATAGATGTGAAAATCTCCGAGAGCTGGTCCTTTACCTGTGTTACAGGATGAAGATTACCCTTTTTGCTTCTCTTTGCAGGCATAGTGACATCTATTTTCTCACTCTCATACTTGCGCTTGAGTGCCTCTGCCTCAAATTTCTTAACCTTCTCATCAAGAAGCTTCTCAACTGCCTCACGTGTCTCATTGACCCACTGGCCTACCTTTGGTCTGTCCTCAGGAGCAACATCCTTCATGCCCTTTAAGACTGCTGTGAGCTCACCCTTCTTTCCAAGAATTGCAGCACGCACATCATTTAATTTTTCAAGGCCGTCAGCCTTATCAATTTCAGCAAGTGCTTTTTCTCTGATCTGTTGAATTTTGTCTCTCATCGAATTTCACCTCATAATATTTTTCTTAATTTGCATAAACTCGTAAATCCAAGCTTGAATTCGCCGTTTATGCGATAAAAAACGTCCCTGCATGGCCATTAAACCATGCAGGGACGAAAATTCCGCGATACCACCCTGATTTCCATTGAAGAAATATCCAATGGACTCTCATTGATATGTGTAACGTACATAACACGTCATGAACTACTGTGCTTCATCCATGCAGCTTCAGTGTGAACTTCAATCAATGGCCTTTTTGTAAGACTGCTTTCAGCCGATGACAATCTCTCTCTGGTCAAAGTACTATAATCTACTATGCACCTTCATTGCTTTTATTATATATAGCTGCGACATATATATCGCAAATGCTTATTTCTTAATAACACATAAGTCATTTTAGCACAATCTCTATATTTTGCAAGTAGAAAATTTTATATTTGATTTATATGAATTGTCAAGTATTTAATGCAACAATTTTTCAAAATTTTAAATATGCATTTTCATATCATAAAGTGCATATTTAAACATTCATATATCCAATTTTCCCACAACAACAAATCCACCTACATATAGCTGGATTAAAAATACAATATTCAGTTCCACTCATTAAATTATTTTCTTGATTTCTTCATTATATAAATCTTGGGATGATTTACCACCAAACATTGGTCTTGGATAGTTATTGATCCAATCTTCTATTTTCTGGATCTCCTTTTTAGATTTTTTATCGAAGTTAGTCCCCTTGGGGATATGACGTCTGATCATTCTGTTCTGATTTTCGTTTGATCCACGTTCTGCGCTACAATATGGATGACAATAATATACTTTTGTACGTCCGTTTTTTCCGTTATCATCTGTTTTCTCAATTCCTTTACAGTCAGAAAACTCTGTTCCGTTATCAACTGTAATAGTCTTAAAAATCTTAGGAAAGAGCTTACCCCACTTGCGTTCCAGACTATTGATACATTTTACAACAGACTCCGCAGTATGATCTTTTACTTTGAAGATTTTCTCATGCCTTGTCTTACGTTCAGTAAGCACTACTAATGCATTTTTCGATTTTCCCCTTTTCCCTAGTACTGAGTCCATTTCCCAGTGTCCAAACTCTTCTCTGCTATCTATATCATCCGGACGCTTTTCAATACTGGTTCCTGCCGCAGCTCTTTTCGGCTTACGTTTAATCTTATGATATCTTTTCTTTTTACGTTTGATAACAAGATTATCCGAGGAAACTCGTAAAAATATGCCATCGTATATGTACTTATATAATGTAGGCTTCGTAAGAGTAACACTAAATTCCATCTGCTGACGTTTAATGTCCAGAAGTACTGCTTCAGGGCTGTAACCCTCGTCTGCTATCTTTTCTTCGATATAGTTTGCTAATGCTATATCTTTTCCTATCTTTAGAGCAGGACCCTTAGCCTTAAGATTTTCCTGATATCTTCCTTCAGCAATATCCGCGCTATATCTTACCTCTTCTGTCCAGTCCGAATTTCTGTGCACGTATCTGCCCCTCTTAAGTTCTCTATAAACCGTGCTTACATTCACTCTCAATTTATCTGCTATATATTTAGCCGGCATTTCCTCTGCAAGCATTTTTTCAATTTTACGTCTGTCCGTTATTGTTAGTTGCTTAAATATTCTTCCCATTAAATCCCCCTATTCAAATCTCAAAATATGTCATACAAGTATATCTCATATATTTCCTTATTCCCATATGCAGAATATACAATATTATATTTTTTCTATATGCAATATTAACAGCAAAAAAGAGGTATGAAGTTTCTTACGCTCCATACCTCAATTCATGTTCTTCTATATTTTAGGTGCCCGCATTTCCTGCTTCTTTACATTAGAGATTTTCATTAATTCACTTAATCTTTGATTGGTCAGATTTGCCCATGTGTTTACGCACTGGTTGTAGTTCTCTAATGCATCATTCATGTTATCAGCTCTAAATGATGCATATAAATATGGTGGCTGTGGTACTCCGTCCTTGAATACCTGCATGACTATCTGCTGACGGATAAGCAGTGGACCGGTTCTCATGTGCTCCATGCCATTCAGCTCATTCTGGAAACGTGCAAATACCTTGTCGTTGCCATTTTCGATTGTAAAACTCTGTGCCCTTATATATTTGCCGACAATAATGGGATTATCAATATTCAGCTTTGAGTTTTTCGCCACAAAGCGTATTCCCTCCTTATTATTCTGAGCAAAATTAAGCTCCATAACACTTATTGCCTCTTCATTACTATATATCTGCTGTGGTTGCGTTGTCTGCTGCGTTGCCTCCTGCCGCTCATATACTTCATCCATCATTGAAACTCGTATCTGTTCAATATTGCTTATGGCTTTATTAAGGTAAGCTATCTGTATATCATTCCTTGTAAGTGCTTCACTGTCTGTAAGCTTCTCGCCCTGTTTAACATATTCACTGCGAACCATCTCAAGATAGTTAAGATATGCATCCTTACTACGTGGAGTAGCATAAATATCCTCAAGCTGTTGTTCTTCGATAACAGCTCCTGCCATATTAAGCAGATGCCATAATTCCTTTTTATCAGGATTTTCATGTTTCTGTTGTTCCTGTCTCTCTTGCTCCTGTCTCTGCCGCTCCTGTTCTTGTTGCTCCTGCCTTTGCTGTTCCTGTCTCTGCCGCTCCTGTTGAGCCTGTCTTCCCCTGTTCTGAGCTTCCTGTTGGCTTATCTGCTGATTTTCTCTCATCATTTGTTCCTGCTGTCTCATATTCTGCATTTCCTGCAGCATTTGTGGATTTAATACAACAGTTTCATCACTTCCCACCTGTATTTTTTGCTGTTGTGTATACTGCTGTTCCTGTTGTTTTTTTATAGCCTGATATCTCTCCAATACAGTATCCTCTATTTTATGCTGTATAGCTGTTGTAATGCCATAAACAGTATCTCTGTACTGTCCCCGGGACTGATACTGCGGCATTTGAACAAACAAGCCTTTTCTCCCCTCTCTGATCATTATTCCATTTATAGTTAAGCCATACATTTTCACAGTAGCAATCCCTACATTTTTTATAACAGCACCTTCCTTTGCATTAAGTGGTGTTATCCGTATATCATCTATTTGTACATTTGGAACAAGTTCCGCAAACAGCTTTTCTCTGGTTGCATCCAACACCGCCTTATCTATCTCCTGTCTTACATTTCTATCCGTAGGATAGACCACACCTACATACTTATCGCCATCATGCCTCTGTGGGTATGATACAAACATCATATCCTTTCCTTTGTCCGCATCATGGTAACTCCTTACGGATACAGGAAACTTAAATATTCCCTCAATCTCTACCCAGCCTGAAGCAACTGTGGATTTCTTTTTATCAAAACCATCTATATCTGCTCGCATATTAACTTTTATGTTCATGAAATCACTCCTTATTCTTCAATATAAATGCCCGCCTTATGTTATCCATTTCTGTCAGATCAGACATTCCAACCCTGATGAGCTGATCGTCCAAAAGACCATCATCCATTGCCATCAGAAGTATCTCCTGTTCTGCCTGCTGTAGCTCATCCCAGTACAGTGCAACAAAATCCGTAAAGCTGTCAGCTTTCCATTCTGTCTTGTCTGTCTGCTTTTCTTCTCCAAGTCCAAGCGCAGCAATATCAACATTGTGAAGCAGTGCAAGACCTTTTATGCGTTCTAAATCCTCATCTGCACTTTGAACTGTCTGCCTGTATATTTTTTCTATTTCATCCATTGTTTTCTTTTCATCCCCAAATGACAGATAAAGCAGATCTCTTTCATCAACTGTCAGTTCATATATTGATGGATCATTCTTTGCCAGTTCTTTCAGTCTCTTGATTTCGTTTTGATCTGATACAATCTCCAGACTTTTTTCCCTTGAAAGAGTTATATACTTAAAGTTTTCAGGATCATATATCGTCTCTACAGGATGCTCATAATCACCCAGTGACAATGCCGCTTTATACCTGTCTTTGAGCCAGTCCGCAGCAACAAACCCATATTCTGGCTTGTCAAATGGTATGGCTTTTGTATCATATATTGGCGGTCTCGACTCAAAAAACACTATACATTCAGTCGGTGGCATTCTCTTAACCTGTCCCGGAGTCATAAGTTTCATTTCAGCTTTTGAATACGATAGATCCGATGACTGGTTCATTCCATAAGACAGACGATCATCCCTTTTATCTGCCGTTGCAGACTGAAGCATTTCTGATATAAATTCATGTGTGCTTTTTGCAAATGGTCCTGAGCCGAGATATACTGCCGTTGCAAGGTTATCCATTAAAATTTCCCATTTATCATTAGGGAAAATTGCCTTTGCCTGTGCTATTGATTGCAGCATTATTACAGCACTGATATTACGGCTTCGTATTACTCCAAGCAGTTTTTCAGTATCAGCCGGACGGGCACCGGCATAAAACTCATCCATCCAGACCTGTACTTCAAATGGCAGTGGTGCTTTTATCTCATCATCTGATACCCTGACAAGCACATCAAAAAGCTGTGTGTAAAACATGGAAATTATCCATGTGTATGTATTAACGTTATCCGGCATGACAAGAAACAGTACTACCGGAGTTTTTCTATCATAGTTTGCTCCCAGTCCAATCTCACGGATATCAATATCATTGCCGGAAAAGATACGTTTAACCTCTGCTGTCTCGCAGATATTTAACATTGCAGAGATCATAAGTGACACAGAGCCTTCCGTTTCAGCCGCTTTGCCCTGAAATTTCCGGTACGCACGCACAGGTGGATAATCAGCTCCTTTTTCCCTCTCTTTTGCTCTCATGAGCAGTGACAGCCTGTTTGTCTCTTCTCCAGTCATTTCATTGATAACCACCTCACTTTCAAGAGCCAGTAAACTCATGACATCATTAAATGTAGCTGTTCTGCCATGGTCTTTCGCATCAAGCCATGCATAATAAAATACTGACTGCATCTTAAGGTCAACAGCATCATCCCAGAAAGGATCTGCGGCTGTATTGCCCTCAATTGGTCGAACTGCATCATGCCAGCTTTTTATAATTCTTAACATATCTGACTCTGTCTGAATCCATGTAAACGGATTAAACCGGTCTGACTTTTCAGGATTTTTGAAATTCAAAGACAATATTTTGTATCCGGCTTTTTCATAAGCTCTTCCCAGTTTTCGTTGTGTATCTCCTTTAACATCCAGAATGACATGGTTAGCTCCAAACTGAAGCATATTCTGGTGCATTATGGATGTTGTCTTAAACGAACCCGAAGCACCGACAACAAGCATGTTATTGTTTGAAAGTCTGCCTTTCATGCTCACCTTTACATTTTCCGATACTATCCTGTTGTTCTTATCATCTTTATCTGCCAGCTCCCTGCTCGCTGCTTCCGGATCAAGCCAGTCCTCATCTCCATGCTCCATGTTAGAGTGGAAATCTCTATAATGCACCATATAGTAACTAACGAAGAAAAACCATCCCATAAATCCAATGCCTATCCATGCCGGAGTTTTCTCATTTGCTATCTGAAAAGGATGTGTTGCTGCCCATAAAAACTGTGCATTATAATCTCCCTTAAGATCTGTCGGGCATACATACAAGCCGGAAATGAGATATCCCAATGCAAGGAAAAGTACTAACAGGCATATAAACGCTCCCCACGGAGTCTTCTTTTTGACATATCGTGTACCGTAATTCGCCATATATTACCTCCAACTAAAAAACGTACCGGAATCCGGTACGCTGCCATAATTATAATTTTGGTTTATTCATATTCTTATTTTGTGACAATGACGGTGTTTTCATCTTCATTGCTTTTACCTGTGACATATTTCTGTTTACAGCATCATATATTGAATGTACTTTTTCATATCCTGCCTGTTGTATGCTGCCATTTTTATCAAGTATTACTGCCGGTTTATTTTTCGGCACAAATCCAACATATGTCCGTCCTTCATCTGCCACAAATACATTATTTGCCGGCAGTACGAGTTTTTTCTCATTATCACCGTATGTTCCCGGTATCCTTGATACGAAAAATCCTTTATTCCTCATTTTTCTTGAGAATTCATCATTTTTCATATTGTCAACCAGTGTTTCTTTATTAATAGTGATCTTTTCATAATTGGCATCATTATCAAGACGTACAAAATCTTCGCAGTTATCCTTCTGGATAAAACTGTCACTTATCGTAATATTGCTTTGTTTTTCAAACTCTTCATTAGCTTCCTGATATACCGGTTCAGCCTTTTTTATATACTCATCAGTATCAACTATTGCTGTATTCAGATATGAATTATCATCCATCTCATACACACTTCCAGGTTCTTTTCCCTGCTGTACCATATCTTCCCTGTACATCTTGATCCACACCTGAAATTTTTCCCTGTCACTGTTTGCAACAGCGATCTGACTGTTATTGTTTCCAATCTTAAGATCAGGCATAATTGCATAGTTGATCTTTAATGTATCAAAATCCTTACACACATCACTTAGCTCCTGCCCCTCAAATGGCAGATTAAAAATGCTGTAATTTCCTTCTGTAAAGTTCTTCAGATCATTTATATTTTTTTCACCACCGGACATCTGCCTGTTAAGATGTCCCATAAACCAGCTCTTAAAAATCTGATCATCACGGTTTCTTACTGCAACCTGTATGCTGTTCATCTCTCCATCAATCTTAGGGAGTACACACAGATTTTTTATTCCCTGACTTTTAAGCTGTTCTATGGGTGATGCTTCGCTCATTTTTGCTTCAAGCTCTTTCATCTGGCTTTTTATTGATTTGATCTGTGCCTTATCCTTTGTATTCTCGAGTTCAAGCTGCAGCCCTTCAAGTCTTTTCTGATCAGCACAGAAATCACTTGACACAGGTATATTATATATATTGTATTTGCCATCTGACAGTTTCGAGAAAGCATCTATATCATTCCTTGACTTAAGGGACAGATATCCCTTTTTTGCCATTCTCGCTATAAATTGTATTAATTTGATTTTGCCCATATTGGCAGCATATACTACCTGCGTTATGGAACCCATGTTTCCTCGCACATTCATCATTACATGTTCCAGTTCTCTATCGTAATCCATGACACTTCCTCCATTGTCAGCACTAAAATTCAGCTTTTTTGTTTATTTTTCATAACACGTATCTGTTCCATCATCTGCACGGAAAGATCAGGATGAATAAATTCTTCTATTTCAACCGGACTCATTCCATCCTCTGCACATTTAAGTACATATCCCACCTGTGCTGCTGAATATCCCTCACTTGTCAGCAGATCTATATAAGATACAATATCTTTCTTCTGCTTTCTGGTAAGTCTTTTCCGCTTAAAATTACCAGCCTTTTTCATTTGCGAAACTGACATATCAGGCACTCTGCTATTATTTGCAGTATTGGCTGCCGGCGTCTTATCTACAGTCAACGCACCCTGTGGCGGCAGATTATCAACGAACATTGATTGCAGATCCGTAGAGCTCTGTTGTAATTCTTTAAAAGTCTTTTCAACTGAGCTTACCTTCTTCTCCAGGACATTCATCACAGCATTTATATCATTAATCTTATCTTTGCTCTTTCCAAGCTGCCTGTCTGTCAGAAATTCATATCTAAGCTGTCTTATCGCTCTTGCATCGTTTGTGGACTCAAGCACCCTGCTGACTTCATCTGCCGGTACACTATCCCATGCGCATGTATATATCTCACGCAGTATCTGGGCATTTGTGCTGTACTGTAATGCCGTGTTTTTATAGTCATCGTTTACAAATGCCTCAGCTTTGCATATGAGGTTAATAAGGTTGGTACATGTTTCATTACTATTATTTTCCAAAATGATCACATCCTTTATTTTCATATTCTGCCAATCCATCTTCTGATATTTTTGCCAGTATCATCTCATTTAACAAATACATGGGATAAATGACATTTCCTATTGTTTTCTGTAATCCTGTAAATACTCCAATTCCATTTTCCACAACAAATTTTTCAATATCTGGAAATCTCTCAACATCCAGATAGGCACAATACTTTGGCAGCACGTATCCAAGCTCTGCCGTCATGTCCCCATATCCCCATATAATCTCTCCATCCTTTTTGTTCATTGTAAGACGCAGATTTTTTGTCTGTCTGTAAAAGGATACGTCAATCACAACCTCCATCTTACCTTCAATGCTGCTGTCATACTCAAGCACTTCTTCTTTTCTTTCCATATGTTTCTCCCACACAGTGTACCGGATTCCGGTACATTACCCTTTCTTTTCCTCGGCTTCCCTTTTACGGTTTCTCTCCATACTTTCTGCATCCAGTTGATTTTTTACCAGTCTGATACACGATCCTGCCTGTTCCATAAGCCTGTGTATATCTCCAAATTCATCCTCAAGAATTTTTGTTTCCTTATCATTCACCTGACTTACCTCCGTTGTACCGGATTCCGGTACATCACAAATGTACCGAAATCTCCTTGTTTTGTTTTATTGCTTCATTTTCCTTTCTCTGTTTTTCCTTCTCTTCCCTTTTTTCATCCATATCAAGCAGAGCATTAAGTTCTGAGAGTCTTTCAAGTTTCTGGTTAAGCTCATCTTCCTTGTCAAATTCTTTTGCAGCCTCAATTTTTGCTGACTCCAGTTTCTGGTACACATCACTAAGCGAACTTTGTGCCTTTTCAAGTTTTTTGTCCAATCCATCAAGACAGTTGTTGATACGCGTAATGACCCCCACCGGATCTTTTGAAAGTTCTACCCAATGCTCTTTTTTCCCTTGGATGTATAGTTCATACCCGTTATACATAAAATTGTATCTGCTATACAGATCAAATCCCATGTATGAACCAATCCTTACACGGTTTGTATCCTTGTTATGAGCTGCTTCAATAAGAGCCGCTCCACCTGATTTTCTATCATGATAAGATACTCCGTTTATTGTAATAAAAAAGTTCTCCGCTATGATGTTCCTAGTCGTATCACGTTTTGCTATATCTGCCTTATACCCGGATATATTGTCCTTAAGCTGTGATATTTCCTGTGGATATACAGATACGATATCATCCTCAAGCCGGTATTTCTGGCTTTTGAAATTAGCCTTTAGCAGCTTTAGCTTTGCCACTTCCGTATCAAGTGTCATTTTTTCCTTTATATATGGATTTCCAGTTGCCAGTGCCTTTACCTCCGCATAAGAAAGTGCTGCCTCATCCACATCATCACAGGAACGTACTGGTAATTTACTTGTCATAATTTGTCCAATGAATTTCTGCTTATTCTCTATGATCTGCCATGAATAACTATCGAACGTACTCTCAGTAACATATCTGAATATCTTTACTCTTGGATTAATATTTCCCTGTCGCAAAATACGTCCTTCCTGCTGTTCAATGTCTGATGGTCTCCACGGCACATCCAGATGATGTAATGCGATAAGCCTCTCCTGTACATTGGTTCCTGCGCCCATCTTTTTAGTTGAGCCAAATAAAAAACGGATCTGTCCGCTTCTTACTTTTGCAAACAGTTCCGCTTTTTTATTTTCTGAATTTGCATCATGTATATATGCTATTTCTTTTTCAGGAACTCCAAGTTTTACAAGTTCCCCTTTAAGTGCATCATAAACGTTGTATGAGCCATCACCTTTAGGAGTTGATGAGTCACAGAATACAAGCTGTGCTGCTTTTATGTCTTCTGTATCTTTCCACATTTCATATGCTTTTACTGCACATACTTTAACCTTTGAATTAGGATTTTCAGGGAGATCAGGATTTATAAGTTTCTGGTCAAGCGCACATTTACGTCCGTCATTTGTGATCTTAAGCATATTATCTACAGCCGGATCAACGCTTGCGTTTCTGACATATTCGGCACGCTGTCCTAAAGATTTCACAATCTGTTTCTGAAATTCACTAGGCTGTATCACTACATTTTCATAATCACACTCCGGCACAGGCAGATGCAGCATATCTGCTGTCTGTATGTCTGCCGCTTCCTTGAATATTGATATAAGTTCCGGCAGATTATAAAATTTTGAAAAACGTGTTTTGGCGCGGTATCCTGTGCCCTCCGGTGTAAGCTCAATCGCTGTCTTAGTTTCCCCAAAAGTAGACGCCCATGCGTCAAAATTTTTAAATCCCAGCTCCATAAGACGGTCATACTGAAGATATCTCATATTCGTATACAGCTCGGTCATGCTGTTGCTGATCGGTGTTCCGGTTGCAAATGTTATACCCTTTCCGCCTGTAATCTCATCCATATACCGGCATTTTGCAAACATATCTGATGCCCTCTGTGACTCAGATTGCGATATTCCTGCCACATTGCGCATTTTTGTGTACAGAAAAAGATTTTTAAATTCCTGACTTTCATCGACAAACAGGCGGTCAACACCAAGCTGTTCAAATGTAACTACATCATCCTTTTTAGATCTGTCATTAAGTTTTCCAAGTCTTACTTCCAAAGACTTCTTGGTCTTTTCCATAGCCTTTATAGTATAGTACTCTCCATTATTCGCCTTTGCATTGCGGATTGCGTCTGTAATGCTTTCAATCTGTGCAGCAATTACCCTCTTTTGTCTTTCCGCAGATAGTGGTATTTTTTCAAACTGCGTATGTCCGATGATTACAGCATCATAATCCCCAGTTGCAATTCTGGCACAAAATCTTTTTCTTCTTGCCGGTTCAAAGTCTTTTTTTGTAGCCGCTAGTATATTTGCACCGGGATAAAGACGCATAAAATCTCCTGCCCACTGTTCAGTAAGATGGTTTGGTACAACAAAAAGGCTTTTATGACACAGTCCAAGCCTCTTAGACTCCATTGCTGCGGCTATCATCTCAAATGTTTTTCCCGCTCCTACACAATGTGCCAGCAGAGTATTATTTCCATAAAGTACATGTGCTACAGCATTTTTCTGATGTTTTGCAAGTGTGATCTCCGGAGACATACCATTAAATATGATATTTGATCCGTCATATTCTCTCGGTCGTACTGAATTGTAAAGCCTGTTATATATATCTGTAAGGTCTTTCCTGCGGTCAGGATCTTTAAATACCCAGTCTGTAAATGCAACTTTCAGTGCATCCTGTTTTTGCTGGGCGAGCATTGTTTCTTTCTTATTTAATATCCGTTTTTCCTTTCCATCTTCAAAGACACTGTCATAAACCCTTACATCTTTCAGATTCAGTGAATTTTCGAGAATACTATATGCACCGATGCGCTCAGTTCCATATGTCGAATACACAAGAGGATTGCCATTATCCGACCGTTTTCCCTGAATATTCCACTCATCTGTCATCTCAGCAAAATTGACTTTTACTGTACCATATTTAAAAAGACTTACCGGGGTTTTTAATACTTCTCTCATGAAGTCCTCAATATACTGGGGTTTTATCCACGTAGCACCAAGCCTTACTTCTATATCTGCAGCTTCAAGAGGCTTTGGCATAACATTCTTAAGCGACTCCACATTTATCTGATATTTTCCATCCTGCTTTGCTGCAGCCTCTGCCTCTTTAAGTTTATTTCTAATGTTTCCTGAAAGATATTCCTCTTCTGTCTGCCATTCATGTGATACCGGCTCTTCAAAAATAATCCCTTCAAGATCTTTTACTATATCATTCTCTGTTTTACCGGTAAGCCTGCTCATATATGACAGATCTACCTTTCCAAGCTCACCCATGGAAACAGCAAGGGCATCTACAGATGTATCTACATGATCTACCGGCTGAGCTTTTCGGATAGTACGCTTAGTGAACATATCTGCTTTACCGATCACATTGCCGTTATCATCAAGATCTTCAAGCGATGCCAACAGACTGTAGCTGGAATCATCACGAAAAAGAGATTTATTTGTTCTTGTGTTTATATAGCCGCATCTTTTTACAAAGCTGTCATAGGTCTTATTTAACCGGTCTCTGGCTGCTATGATTTCCTCATCCGGTGCATCCTCAAGCTGTAGGTCTATAAGTCTGCCTACAGACTCCCGTATATTTATGAGTCCTGTTATTCTTTCAGCAGCCCTGTCCGATATATCTTTTTCGATCATTACTGAATTTTCCCGGTAATATATTTTGTTTCCCACATTGCTGTATGAATAATTTCTTATTCCCGGCATTGCTGGAATTGTTGCAGGTATAAACAATTCATCATCCGGCAGCTCTATCTGGTCAAGCTCATAAACAGCCTGAAATGTTGATATCGCCTTTTTAATCTGCTCTTTTAATGGTGTACCGGATTCCGGTACACATGTACTTTCCGGTCCGTGTGGTCCACTCACCATCTGCATTGAGCCAAGTACCATTTCAGGATGGTCAACAAAATAACTGTTATATTCTATTCCGTTATCATCCACAGCCAGTTCTACCCACGGATCTGTTACATCCGTTAATGCATTCCTTTTCTTGAGGAAAATTATATCTGATGTAACACTTGTACCCGCATTTTTAAATGCTGTGTTTGGAAGTCTTACCGCACCTACAAGCTCAGCTCTCTTTGATATGTATCTTCTCACCGATGAATTTTGCTTGTCCATTGTTCCTTTACTCGTAATAAAGGCAATGATACCGCCAGGTCTTACCTTATCAATGGTCTTTGCAAAAAAGTAATCATGGATCAGGAAGTTATTACTGTCATACTCCTTATCTAAGACCTTGTACTGTCCAAAAGGTACATTTCCAATGGCAACATCAAAAAAATCATTCTGAAAGTCAGTATTTTCATATCCTCTGACCTCGATATGTGCTTCTGGATATATGAGTTTTGCCATACGTCCTGTTATTGAATCAAGTTCCACTCCATAAAGTCTTGAGTCCTCTGCCATGCTTTTCGGCATGGCTTCAAAGAAATTACCGATTCCCATTGACGGCTCAAGTATATTTCCATTTTCAAATCCCATATCTTTGAGAGCTGTATACATAGCCTCTATGATTTCCGGATCTGTATAATGTGCATTAAGCGTACTTGATCTTGCCATGTCGTATTCTTCCGGTGAAAGTATTCTCTTTAATTGTTTGTTTTCCTCAATCCATTTCGGATCGTTTTCATCAAATACCTCCGGTATTCCGCCCCAGCCACTATATTTTCTCAGCACATCTTTTTCATCTTCAAAAGCCAGTCTGTTTTCAGACTCAATAAGCTTCATCATCTTGATTGCCTGTATATTATAATGAGCCTTGTCCCTCTTACTCGGATTTTTTACAGCCTCTTTCGTATCCTCATGAGCTATTTCGTATTCCAGTTTCTTTTTCCATGACGAAAAAACCATATCATCATAATTTATGATGGTAAGCCCTTGCTCTGTTGCATACTCCTGACATTCCCTTTCCGATGAAAACATGGTCGATTCATCAGGATATGCTTTTAAAAAGCCTGTATCTCCTGTAGTTACCAGTCTGTATTTTTTTCCTGTATACCCTGTAAATCCGGCTTTGGGATCCAAAAAGTCATTAGTACTCTCGATTGCCACAAAAAAAGAAGCAGGTGTTTCTGCTTCTTTTAGTGAATTATCAATTATTTCCTTCTGCTCTTCCTCTGATGGGAATACCGGCAGCGTACCGGATTCCGGTACAATTTCAACTACAGGGTGTATACTATCGTATCCAGAACTATCTCCTCTGCTCTGGCTTTGATGTTGTTGACTCGTCTGACCCACTCCATCTGATCCTGCCGCTTGAGTTCTTCCGTTACGTTCTCTTCCTTCATCATCTTCTCCATAAGACGGTCTATCTCCGCCTCTGCTTTGTGTCCCACCTCCAGACATGTATCTTCCAGTATGCCCTGCATCAGCAACGCTGTGAAGTTTCCGTGATGTTTTGTTTCCAGCCACCTCCTGTGCAGTCTCGCCATTCGTCCCAGCGGTTCGTTCGACTGCTGGTTCGGTACTATGTTCGGTATCAGATAATCCCCACTCTGCATGTAATCCAGTTCCATATTCATCGCCCTCCACTTTAATACTTTTTCGCTTTAAAGCAGTATATTCTTGTTTAGGTACTTTGTCAATACTCTGATCTGTTTGTTTTTTATCGTAGTTCAAAACAACAGCACCGATCTGACGAAGCAGCTCACATGAAGCCTCAGACATGCTATCAGCAACTTGCATAAACATAAGCTCGGACAAGCTTTTTTCAAAGGATAAATCATGTTGTGTTACATCAAGAACATCATACCCCATTCTTTCATTGACCATTATCTCGATAGAATGAACAAAGAATTCTCTTACCGCAATTCTGAACGTCTCATGTCTGCTGTCCATATTCTCAGCCTTTGCCGCCAGACTTTCATCCACAGGATAAATGTCATCTGCCAGTTCCTTTGAATATTCATCTGAAACATTATCTACAATTACTCTGAGTACATCATTTATAGAGTCTGATGCTTCCCCATACCCATATGTATCCGAAAGCTGGGATATAACCGCATCATTATGATATTCTTTAATATCCCATAGCTTGGGTTTATGTCCACCGGCACGTACTGCAACACTGCTTACATCCCATACATATTTAAGCTTTCTGGTATCATTGCGGTCAATAAGTGCAATTCCTTTCTGCCCTCTTTGTATCCAGCATCCCATATTTGTATTCCATATATTCATGCTGGCACATGCTGTAGCTTCAGGCTTCTGTGCATATATCATAACCTGATCAGCAAAGCTGTATCTGTACACATGAGCTGCCGACTTCAAAAATCTGTCCCATTCCTCAATGCCGGATCTTATTCTTTTTAGTGTATCCTGCTCCAGATGTTTGGCTTCATATAGTTTCATGGCATTTCCTTTCGATTCGATATGTACCGGAATCCGGTACAATGCTGATTACATTTTAGGACCCTTTGGCTGTTTTCTTTCCAGATCATTTGTTTTTGCCTTATAGCTGTTATAATACTCTATGCTCTTATTAGGTGTATCTGTAGCCATTGTGATCTCTTTATTTTCTTTATCATATTTATATATCTGATTAGATAAACGGTCTGCCAGAAGTGTCTCTGTCCTGTTTATATCAAGCACCATATCCGCAAGTTTTAAGGCATCATTCTGACCGGCTGGCATAACAAGCACTTCATGTACGCTTGATGGTATGATATACAGATCATCACCTATCTTTTGGCTGAGTTCATCAAACACATCCGTATTTGCTATTATTGCAGCTCCACCTACAGGAGCATCATTTTTAACGACCCATAATGGTGACTTCCTTAACATTCTTGCATCTACAAGTACATCTATTGTCTCATTATCCATTCCCTGTCTCTGTAATATCTCGCGTATCTGTTCCTCCATGGACACGGCTTTTGCAGGATATATCCTATTCGTATTTTCGCTTGCAAGATCAAACAGGTTTTGTTCTGTAAGTTCCATTTGGTTCATTATGTCATTATTTATTTTCATACTGATCTCTTTGCCGTACTCATCATTTCCAAGCCTTATCCTGTACACAACGGAAAGATCCTGAAGCTGTCTGTGAGGCGCATTTTCAAGGAACTCTCTGTTAGCTTCAGTATTTACAACAGCATACAGAATATTGTGCTGCACATTATCCAGATCAACAATATCCTCTACTTCCTTTTTTATATCATGAAGCTCTACTATCGAACCTGCGAGTTCTCTTAATATGCTCTGGATATTTTCCTTTTCACGGTATTTTTCATAATAGTATTTGATACCCACAGCCGGTGACATTTTCTCATCACTGAGTATAGCGCATATTTCATCGTAGCTCTCATTTGTCTCATGTGCTCTTCTAATAAGTATATCCGCATTCTTAAAACTGTCCGGCAGATAATCCTTTATCTGATCTTCTATGACATCTTTGAATATTTCATAATCCATCATTTTGCACTGTCCTCCGTTTTCTTTTTTGCCTCCTCAACAGCCTGTATATATCTCATATATCGCTGCTCAATAGTAAGATCTTCTTTACTGCTTGAATAAATCAATTTGTTATCTTCCATTTTGCATTCCTCTCCTTATCTTTTTCTTTTAAATTTTCTTTTGATGTTTCATTCTCTTTTATTCTTTTTACCATCCTAAGCTCTCTTCTTAAGTCCTTTATCCGGTCAGACACCATTACTGCATCCTCATCTGATGCGATTTCCTCCGGTATCAAAGTCATAACCTCTTCCAGCTCATCCTGAAGTTTTTCAAATTTATCATCATCAGGATTTTGCGACAGTTCATTTTCAAGTTCTCTCTTTCGATCAAGCAGTCTGATCTGCTCATTCGACAGGCTTTCCTGTGAATCTTTAATGTTCCATTTTTTCCGTGTCAGTACTTCTATCTGTGATTCAAGCCGCGCCTCTCTTTCTTCTATGGCATTCTTACTTGTAAGCGCATTATCACGTATGTACTTAACCTCATCAATCAGCCTGTCTATGTTTAGGATATCTTTCCTTACTCCACTCCTGACAGCATATGGATTAGGCAGCCTGTAATAACTTACCGCCTGATACATTCGTCTGTATGTACCTGTATTCTTTACAATCTCGACCGGTATGGATGTATGCTTTTTCTCCAGAAGATCAGCTATCTCCTCATACATACGGCTGCCGCTTTTTTGTTTAATCCTCTTTGCGATATCCTCAGGCGAATATCCCTGTGGCATGTTATAGCTTCGTCTTCTGTGCTGCCTGCCATCATCATCTGTGTATATATATGTGAGATAAGTTATATTCTTCTTTTTTGACTTTCCTGCTTTTACCTGATACCCAAATCTGTGCATCTGATCTATGAACTCCAGCAGCGTATCCGAATGATTTACCGCCCAGTCCACATCAGCCTGTATGATACGTGTCCATCCAATTTTCTTATTTTTCTTTTCGTTCCATGAAGCATATGAGACACCTATTTTTTTATCCTCCTCAAATTTGAGTGGACTGATACCATGCTGGATACAGAGCTGGTCAGTGATCGGCTGAATGTATTTTTTCCAGTCTCCCTTGTTATATCTGTACTTATAGCCATCAATCCGGTTCACCGAGTTAAATATAATATGTGCATGCATATGCTTTTTGTCTGTATGCACTGCAAAAACATGATCATAGCTATCTCCCAGATATTTTTCACAGAACTCTCTCGTTATCTGATATGCTTCATCCGCTGTAACTTCTCCCGGTGCAAATGAGATCACAAAGTGATATCCCTGTCTTCCGTTTTTCTTTCCAAAAAGTTCTTTTGTGTCCAAAAACGTTTTTAAAATCTCACCGCTGTCATATCCGGCATTGCCTCCCACGTATAGTCCATGCTCTGTTTTCTCCTCATTATTTTTTTCATCAAGTATATACTGGATTGCATTAGCCAGATGTCTATGGGGAACTCCTACCGCCTCCTTCATATGCATAAGTTTTGTTATTGCCAGGACATACACCCCCTTATATAAAAAACGTACCGGATTGCGGTACGTTCTAAAAAATCACTCAGATTTAAATTGTTCTTTAAATTCATCAACAGTCTTTGTAAGCTCTGTCATTAATTCCATGACATACTGTGCATCTCTTGGATCTCCATAATTAGCATTAAGTTTATGGGCGATCTGATTTATGTTGACTCCTATCTTTCTTATTTCATAATTAAGGTGGCTGAGCTCTTTATCAATTCTTACATCTGCTCCTCCTGATTGTGACAACACAAGATTTCTGATGTAAGCAGACATATCCCACCTGCCACCATATACAAAATGTTTTTCTGTCTGCTTTTTGGAATCAATAAGATCGTATTCCTCCTGCGTCACCCGAAAAGTTATCTTGCGATCCTTCATCCACTTCTTCCTCCAGCCCCGTCAGCAGTTGTATCTTTTCCTTAAAACTTTCAATATTTTCTGCGTTTACCTCACCAAACAGATCTCTTACAACATCTGCTATCATCTCATCATTTTCCTGTTTAAGTTTCTTCTCTTCAATATTTATTTTAGCGTTGAGATTTTTAATCTTCTCAGAACACTTATTGTTATATTCCTTTTGCGCGGCAGTAATTTTTTCAATTTCACTCTGCCACTTTTTTATTTTCTCATTCATCATCTGTTCCTCCAATAAAAATGGAACCGAAGTGGGTACATACCCATATCCGATTCCTCTGCAATTATATTTTATATCAGTTAAAAACTTTTATCTACCTCCACTTACCCCCGCCTGTTTCATGCTTGTTTCATGTCGGAAGATCAGGCAGATCATCATTTAAATATTTTGCCTGTTTCTGATACTCCCTGTGTCTGCGATACAAAGTATCCGTTGATACACCAAGCGACTGTGCTACCTGTCTGACAGTCATTCCCGAGTCGATCATACGATATACTTTTTCCATATCTATTGTTATGTTACGTCTCCTTTTTCCAAGGTGATCCCTGACTATCATTTTATCCATTCTCCGGTTCCTTCTTTCTGATATTCAAACGATCTTCTTCCATTCTCCGGTAAAGTGTCCTTCGCGATACCTTAAGTTTAGAGGCGATCTGATCATTTGACAATCCATCATTATACATACTGATATATTTATCCATATCAATCTCTTTTCTTGGTCTGTGCGGACATGAATTATCCTTTTGCTCTTCCATCAGGATCACCTCCTCCCTGTCCGTAAATGAACTTGTCTTTTCACATTGCTTTTACTTGTCAGACCGTTGCATACCGGCTCTGTCGCACATTATATTTTTTTATTCGCAAATGTGTCGCACGAAAGTATTATTTATGTATTTTTTTATTGCTTTGTCCTATTTTCATGCAGCATTTGTATCTCAAACGCATCGCACAGTGTCGCATTAATGGTTTAAAATGCACATTTATATACATTTTCAGGCATTCTCAAACTATATTACTCCCAAAATCCCCAATATTTATTTGCAATATTTATTTGCAAGATACGCAAACTGTCCGACAGTTCACATTTCTTGTTAAGGGCACAGCCCCTAAGACCCCGGATAAAATTATATTTTTATGTAATAAAATGCTTCAGACCATAATGCTTTTAAGCCAGTCTTTTAAGATATCCTGATATAAAACCGGCTCTGCTCTTTTGGGAAGATCTGTTTCAAACCTGTACACGGACTCGATCAGATTGTTCTGAACAGAAAGCAGTTCTTTCTGCTCAGAGTCAAGTGTTTCAACGAATGTGTACAGTTCCTTTTTTATCTGCTTTTTAGTTTCGATTTCATTTGAATGTGCAAAAATATTATCTTTGCTTGTTGCCATCATCGAAAGAAAATATCTTTGAAATTCATTAGATATTTTTTCTTCTAACATCATATTCATGTTTCTCCTAAATCTTACTATTGCCCCTGCTGTTCCTGTTCTGCCGGTTGGGCATCTGACGGTGTATCTGGAAATATTGCATTAGGATCATTGTCCGGTGAAACATCCCTTACCTCCGGGGCACTTTCCTCTTCACTTTCCTGTTGTTTGAGTTCCTGCTTCTTCCCATTAAGGATTCCGTTATCATCCTCTTTAAAAAAGTCATCCTCCTGTGTACCGGATTCCGGTACACTTTCACTTACACTCTCAGTCACATTGCCATTACCAGCCGTATGCTTTTTGTTTGCTGCAGTTCTGCTTCCGATAAAGATTATTCCGGTCACAATGACAGCCAGAACAAAAATTATTCCAAATGTGACCAGCAGCTTTTTTATTTTTTCATATGGATCACGTCTCATTTCTTCTTCCTCATTTCGCTCTTAACCAGTGTGACCGGTGTTGTATACTCTTCCACTTCATCAGCATCATACGTAAGGCATTTTGTTTTTCGTTCATATTTCATTTCCCGGATAAGCTGGAACAAAGTCAGGCCATCAAATTTTCTGAAGCCGAAAAATATTATCGGAAACGCAAATGGTATTCCGATATAACATCCTTTGTCCGGCTCTATTCCTTTTAGTACATATGCGCCTACTGTTACTGAAACTACGATTGCAATCGCAGCAACAATACAGACAGCTTCCTTTAACGTATAACCTAATATGACTTCATTTTTATATTCCACATCCGGATCGTTATTTATTGCTATGTTCATTGCTGTTCTCCTTCCGCTTTGTCTGTTATTGTCTCCTCCGGATAATCAGGAGTACCATATCCTGCAATTTTTGCATATGACAGGCTGTAATGATGTTCTTTTACATGACTTCCTTTATGGTATGGTGTGGTCGAACTGCGTCCTGAATTTCCTTCGATTGTAGTTACGGTTTTGGTTGCCGGATCATATCCCGTTACGATTCCGGTATGACTCATTCCATTTCCAAAAATGATTATATCTCCTGCTTTTGGTTCGTATCCGCTTCCTGATGATTGGAACTGGTTCCGGTTTATATACCATTGTTTCATTGCCGCTACACTTGCAGTCTTTGGCATGATTCCTGCTTCAATAAATCCGCATTGATCTGCACAGTATGACACAAACATTGCACACCAGTTATCATCCATTCCATACCAGTTTTTGTAACGGTAGCCTCCAACCGTATAGTCTGCATCACGCAGTTCATTTTCAGCGGCATCTGCAATGGCTGTGCATACGGTTCCGGTATTTTCTCCACCGGAATTCTGCGACATCATCATTGTACCGCCGATACTGACCACGGACATAAAGATCATTACCACCGCCAGTACAACCGCGATGACAGGAATAGCTGCAGAAGTATCTTCAGAATTCACTTTCATCTCTTCGGTATTTATTACAGCCGAAGCCTGCTGTGTACTGACTGCCTCCCTTTCAGCAATTCCCTGTGATACCTGTTGCTGCATCCTGTCAGTCGTTTTTTTCGCTGCCTGCACGGCTGCTTTTGAAGTGGCTATTGCCACATCAGCGGTTTTTGCTGCCACGGCTGCAGCTCCTAAAGTCGCAGCTCCTGCGGCAGTTTCCACCGTAGTCTTTGCTGCCGCGTTAACAGATTTATTAATAGTATTTCCGGCAGTATTTGAAACCATTGTTCCCGTTTTTTTTGCCGGAGCTGATCCGCCTCTCTTTAAAATGAAATTACCGGACGCTGTCCATTGCTGCTTTGACATCTGATTTTTGTAATAGCGTTCGTATTTTCTCCGGTCACGCTTACTTAATGATGAAAAGATATATTTTCCATCATCCTTTAAAACACTTCTGATATCATTTACATTACCATTGCCATCATTACCGGACATATCATTATCATCAGACTGTCTGTTTTCATCCGCATAAAACGAAGCATTCAATGAGTTAATTCCACCTGATGCTCTTCTTGAGGTTCCAAATATCATTTCTTCGCCAAATTTTAAAACAGTACCGCCTTTACTTATCTTGCTGCCTGATGCTTTTCTGATCTTCATGTCTGATGTTGTACGTATCTGCATTCATATTACCTGCCTTTACATCATTCAAGAAAACCGGTAGCATCTGATAAGTCTTCCCATTGCAGCGTGCCGGAATCCGGTACATCCTTTTGTTTTTCTGAATCTGATTTTTTCATGTCAGCCTCCTGTTTTGCCTTGCTGTGGAAATCAGTATCAAACTGTTCAAATAACGGATTATCCTTATTCATCGTTGCATCAAAAAGATATACATTTCCTCTCCACACAAGTACACCGCTTCCTACAGAGTTTTCCTCCAATGCCCTGAATTCCGTTGGCGAAAGCTCCTGTATCTTTGCAAGATTTGCTGCGTCCAGTCCGCCCTGATCAAGGAAACACTTAAACGGACAGTTCGAAAACATATCACGGAGTGCCGGATTTTCAATTACATGGGTAAGATTCTGTGCTATGAGAGTTACAATGGCTCCAACCTTTCTGTATGTCTCAATTGCATACAAAAGCTGTGAAGCTGTAGTTTCCTGTTCACAAAGCACCTGTGCCTCATCTACTATTAAGTGAAGTGCCTGTTTCGTTTTCTGGTTCGTGTCTATTCTCATTGCAAGAAAATGCATGATTGTGAGCATGCATGGCTGCCATAATTTATCACTTATGTTCTTAAGTCCGAAACCGATAAGCCTGCTGTTCATTGTCAGATTTGTTTCATGCGCAAACATGTCATATACACCTGTCGTATAGTCTTCCAATGAATCCACTATGTCCATGATAAGTCTCTTATCTTCCTCAAATTCTGCAGTTTCAAGCTGGGCTTTGATCAGCTCACGAAGTCTTGTAAGTGTAGGATATATTTTTCTTTTTGCCCTGGCATTTGGTGCATTAAAATAATCCTCATACATCTTTCTTACTGCACGTCCGATGTAATTCATATGTATTCGCGTTACAGTAATATTCGTCATTACCGTTACGCAGAATGAAGTTGAATAATCAGTCATGTCTGCGATAAACATATTCCTCACATTTGTACTGCCGTTTTCTACATGCTCCGGTATTTCATACGGATTCATATAAATTTCAGACTGCGGAGTAAGGTCAAAATACATTCCGCCCGGCTGTGCACTTATAAACTCTTTCTGCTCATTGTTAGGATCTAGAACAATCACATCGTCATCCGTAAACAGAAGTGTCTGTGATATTTCAGTTTCTTTTATCAGGAAAGACTTTCCTGCACCTGTATGTGCAACAATGAACCCATGAGGTGCCGGCAGAAGTTTCCTGTTCCCAACTATAAGATGTTTCGTTGTCCTGTTTATGCCGAAAACTGTGCCGCCTCTCTCATGCACATCCCCGGCATAAAACGGCTGGAATGCCACTGCAGATGATGTATAAAAGAACCTCATATGGTTAACCTGTCTGCCACCGATCGGGAGTACTGTGTTAAGTGCCTTAAGCTGCTGATGATTGTATACGGAAAGTCTGTAATCACAGCCTTTTGCTTTCTGTATCAGGATATCTGCCCTCTCTGTAAGTTCTTCAAGTGAATCTGCATATACCATCACCAGAAGTCCTACATATACTCCCTCCTCATCATTCTGGCTGAGCTGATCCATATCACTTTCCAGATGATCCTTTTTAGTCTGCAGATTGTAACTTGTAGGAGCACCAAACTGCTTGTTATTATAATTTCTTGTACGTTCCTGCGATATTACTCTTTCATTGTTTGCATGTGCATTTTCCAGCCGGTCTTTTACAACTCTTTTAGGTACTTTCTGCATATCTATAGTAATATATGTCGGAAAAAGTACATCGCTTAAACTGTGTATGACCTTATCCTCCTGAAGCGATGATCCATAATCCATTCCGCACAATACCGTTACATATTTTTTATTGTCTATCTTCAGGTAATCGATATCAGATTCTATTGAATTTGGCAGTATCTGATTCTTCCATCCTGAATCATCCGGTCCAATGTTTTCCGGTAAGATACATTCATCTCCGGCGCGGAGCATTCTCGAAAGCAGAAGCATTCTCTCATTTGCTGACATCTTGTATATTCTGCTTTTTAGAAGTCTGAATATATTCTGGAGTGTTGTATCAATCGTTGAAAAATATGCATCTGCTTCTTCGACCGAATGTGCCCTGCACGTTACCGTAAGCATCATCGTCTTTCTGATGTCACGCGTGCCCTCATCAATCTTCTGATTGATCCATTGTCCGATACCGTCAGCTATCATCGGATATCTTTTCTCATTTACCGGATTAAATATTTCATCGATAAAGCTGTCAAGTTCTTTCTGTTCGTTTGCTATCGTTATCTTAAATGGTCCGTCAAGTGATTTAAGCAGTTCCACAATTTCAATCAGAGTGGTATTCTTTTTTGACGTATCTTTATTTACATAATTGATGTCCTCGAAGATATAGCACTGGTCATACATTGCCTCACCGTTCATCGGCTCTATCTTAAAATTGCCGCTGCTGTATGCCCTGTCAATGCACAGGCTCTGTTTCACATTACGAGGGAGCTTTACTACAGGCTGAGACAGGGCTCTGCATTTATTAAAAGCACTATTTGCATCTAATTTTGCCATTAACGTATTGTCCTTTCTATAGTCCGAATGTTTTCTTGATCCACGAATCCGCACCTTTTATAAAAGCTGCCACAAGCATCATAAGGAACATGTTCTGTACATATCCCCCTGCCGCTTCAAGTCCCGGTGCTACACCGGTTATAAGTGTTTTCCCCGACAGCATCTTTGTGATAAGACTGACCCCGAGTATTATCGCTATTATCGAAGTTGTCTTTGATATAAGCTCCTTTACCCATGCCCCGAAACAGTTCTGTATGCCCGGTCCACCCGGGATACATGATATTGCAAGAGGTCCGGTCGCTGCTGTAAGGTACAGGTGTATTATTCTTGTGTACATCGTGATAAATACGGTTGCTGCCGAGACAATGGCTACAACCAGAAAAATAATTCCGAAAAAAGAATAAAATACTCTCTCACCTGCGCTCAGATCCATCATGTCCATACTAAGGTCTGCCGGATCAGCAAGAACACTTGCCGCGGTAGCGGATATCCCAAACAGCCACTTTGCAAATGTAAGTGCAAGATTTATTCCTGCGTTGCCAAGTATCATCTTGATAAAGATATTAAGGCCCGTTTCAAGAGTCATATTCTCTTTGAGGTTGCCGACGGTTCTGCAGAAACCGATATAAAAAAATATGTTCAGCATGGTTGCCGCTATCGCTACAAAGAACGGATTTAATGTATCAACCGTGTAGCTCCATGCTTTCGTATAATTGGCCGGTCCCATGATCCCGCTCATAAAACAGAGCGTCAGAACTGAATTCCATATATTTACACCTAATGTATACATAGGATCCATTATTACCGTAAGCCAGTCCATGTTCATGGCATATACCTCCATTTCTTTTCCTGATGACTACATAATTGCCGAAAGTATCTGTGGTGCCATTGCCATTACAAATCCTCCGCCGATTCGCTTAAATGCATTTGCCTGCATTGTTCCTTCCGATCCTTGAAATGCAATACCCCACTCTGATATTCCCCAGAGAGTTATTATCGAGCCGATTGATGATATGATACCGCCCAGCAGATTCTGAAATGCAGTAAATTTTGCTGTTACCACATTTGCTGCCTCTGTCGCATAAACAGGCGTACATGTCATCAGTATTGTCAAAATAAACATTGAAAAAAATGTTTTGGTTATTGTTTTTTTATTTAATTTTGTCATTCTAATTCTCCTTTTTGTACCACATAGATTAATTATTTTTTCTTCATGAGCGATATGACCGCAACCGCTATAAAACTAAGCAGAAGACCTCCGCAGAATAATATAATGCCCTGCCATCTTGCTGCCGCTGGTACAAATTTTGGTATAAGACGCGAAATGCTGAATGATACGATAAATGATATTACAAACGCTATGATAAACGATGCTGGTATTTTCTTTTTTCTATGCATGATTTTCTCCTTTAAAAAAGGAAAGTCCAAAGACTGCATGAGTCCTTGGACTTTCCTTATGTGTAAGTAATTGGTTTATAAAGCTGCTGAACATATTACCTTTAATCAGCCTTACTTGTCAAGCTTTTTAATGGCATATGCCTTTTTTCTGAAAAGTGTTGTTACAAGCATCATCAGTCCGGCAATTCCTGCCATGATGAATCCTGTAAACATTACTCTGTCACTTGTCTTTGGCTTAGGCTTAGGTGGTGCAAGCATTGTGATCGTCTGAGCCTCATCATTTATATCCTCATGTGATGCAATGATGCTCTCACCTTTGTCTGTTACGACATAAAGCTGCTCATATGCTACAAGCTGCTTACCAGTAAGACCTGTTCCATTAAATTTGAATGTAACATCTGCTGTACCCTCTGTGCCTTCTGCTATAAATTCTGTCTCTGCTGTGACTTCTTTACCGCCGATCACAAGGGCTTTGCCTGTAGACTTGTCAATAAGCTTACCTGTTACCTTATATTTCTGTCCCTGTACCAGATTCTGGTACGCAACAGTATCAACGATTGTAACACTCTTGTCTGCAACAGAATTATGGTCATGGCGTTCTCCGTCAAGTGCAGTTGTCTGGATCTTTGGTACATAAAGCGTCTGAGCCTCATCCTCGATGTCTGCATGTGTTGCGATAAGGTTGTTCTCATAGTATACCTGCTCGAACATTACTATTGTTCTGCCGGCAAGTAAACTTCCGTCAAATGTAAATACTACATCGACCTTACCACTTGCCTTTTCAGCTGTAAACTCTGCCTCAGATGTTACCTCCGCACCGTTTACGATAAGTGGTGCGCCTGTCTCTTTATCTACTGCTGTTCCGACTACCTTGTATGTTTTGCCCGGTACCAGATTCCGGTACGTTACAGTATCAATAACCTTGGCATCTTTCTGTGCATAAAACATGCTTGTATCTGATTTTGAATCTCTTGCAGTAGTCTTTACCTGTGGGACATAAATGGTCTGGTTATCATCATCGATATCTTCATGTACCGCAACGAGAACCTCCTGTACTTCTTCCTGTGCTCCTGTAGTATTATCCTCATCGTTCTCTTTATTATCACCTTCTACATTATCCTTTGAATCCTGTGATACATCTGTATCAGCAGCATCCGTTACATTTTCCTTTACAAGATAGAGCTTTTCAAACATTACCATGGTCTTTCCGGCAAACTCTGCAGCATTGAAAGTAAACTCAACATCAACTGTTCCATCTGCTGTCTCCGGTGTAAATTCTGCCTCTGCCACGATATCTGCTCCGTTATTCTGTAATGGTTTCTGCGTATCCTTATCCATTACTGTACCGGCTACTTTGTAAGTATATCCCGGTACCAGATTCTGGTACGATACTGTATCCTTTACCTTTACATCTTCTCCGGCATTTGAAAGATGGATGCCTGTAACCTCATCAATGGCTTCTGTTGCGATTGCAGGTACATAGATTGTCTGTGCTTCATCTTCAATGTCAGCATGTACTCCGATAAGCTTGTCCTCATAACGGATTTCCTCAAACATTACGATTGTCTTTCCTGCAAGTGCACTTCCGTCAAAGATAAAATCTACATCAACACTTCCGTCTGCTGTCTCTGGTGTGATCTCGGCTTCAGCTGTAACTTCATTTCCATCAGCATCCTTTATTGCCTCTCCTGTGGCTTTGTCCATTGCTGTTCCTGTTACTTTGTATGTCTTGCCCGGAATAAGGTTTGTATACTCTACAGTATCTTTGATATGGATATCTGCCTCTGCGAATGTAAGCTTGGTTTCTGTCTTTGTATCTGTTGCTGTTGTCTTGACTGACGGTACATAAATGATCTGCGCCTCATCGTTAATATCAGCATGTACACCGACAAGTCTGTCTTTGTAGTAGATGTTCTCATACATTACTACTGTCTTTCCTGCAAGTGTGCTGCCATCGAATACAAACTCTACATCTACAGTGCCATTGGCTTTCTCGGCCTTGAATGTGGCTGTTGCAGTTACGTCTGCTCCGGCATCATCCTTAAGCACTTCGCCTGTAGTCTTGTCAATTGCTGTTCCTGTTACCTTATATGTCTCACCCGGTACCAGATTCCGGTACGCTACCTTGTCCACAATATGGATATCCTTTTCAGCAAGTGTAAGCTTTGTGGCTGTCTTTTCATCAATGGCTGTTGTTCCTACTGATGGAATATAGATAGTCTGTCCCTTGTCGTTTATATCCTCATGAACTGCCACCGGAGAATCATTGTAGAGCATCTTTTCAAATACAACTACAGTAGTATTGCCCATGCCCTTAGTATTAAATTTAAACTCAACAGTAGTCTCTCCGTCTGCGCTCTCCGGTGTAAACTGCGCAGAAGATGTTACTTTCTTTCCGTCAACAGTAACAGGCTCCCCTGTTTTCTGGTTCATAAGTGTTCCTGAAAGAGTATAAGTCTTTCCCGGTACCAGATTCCGGTACGTTACTGTATCTGTAAGTGTAACATCACTGTCTGCAAGTGACATATGGCTTTCTGTGTCATTGTCCTTTGCTGTTGTCCACATGTTTGGAATGTGTACTGTCTGTGCCTCATCATCGATGTCTGCATGTGTTGCGATAAGCTTATCAAGGAAATATACGTTCTCGAATACTACTACGGAACGTCCTGCCATACCTATGCCATTAAACGTAAATGGTACGTCTACAGTGCCGTCTGCCTTATCTGCCGTAAATGTAACCGATGATATAAGTTCATTTCCATCAGCATCCTGTAACGGCTTGCCTGTTTCCTTGTCAACTGCTGTACCACGTACAGTATACTCTTTGCCCGGTACCAGATTTCGGTACGTTACTGTATCTGTTACATGGATTTCATCCTTCGCCTGACTTACATTGATCTTAGTATCATTGTCGGCCGCTGTTGTATGAGCTTCCGGGATATGGATTGTCTGACCCTCGTCATTTATATCCTTATGCTCTGCAACCTCCACATCCTCAAGTGTAAGTGTCTCATATACTACAAAGCTCTTTCCTGCAAGTCCTGTTGTGTCGAACTCAAACTTGAGCTTCTTTGTGCCCGATGCACGTCCTGCCGTGAATGCCATCTCCTGTGTGACAGGCTCTCCATCAACAAGCAGCTCTTTTCCTGTTTCTTTGTCCATGAGCACACCGCTTAATGTGTATGTCTCACCCTTTAAGAGGTTTGTGTATGTGACAGTATCGGTAATAACCGCCCTGCTGTCTGCAAGTGTAAGGTGGTCAGCTGTCTCACTGTCTGTGGCTGTGGTGTGGATTTCAGGGAAATAAATAGTCTGGTCTTTATTCTCCATATCCTCCTCTGTAGCTGCCACGTAATCGCCGTATGTGAGTTTCTCGCATACAACTACTGTCTTTCCGCCAAGTGCAGATGAATCAAAGTTAAAGTGCATGTCGAGCACCTTCTTTGTTCCGTCAGATGTAAATGTCTGTGAAGCTGTCACCGGATTACCGTTTACCATGACTGCTTCGCCTGTGTCCTTGTCCATGAGTGTACCTGTAATTGTATACTCTCTGCCTGCCATTGTATCTGTGATTGTTACCTTATCAACGATATCAGTATCAGCAGACGGCTTGATAATCTGGTACTGTGTCTTTGCATCAGATGCCTGTGTTGTGATAACAGGTGTTGGCTCTGAATGGTTCTCGATTGTACCTATATCAACTGTAACCTTGTCTCTTCTGATAGAGAACTCGCCATTATAGAGGATTTTTCCCCTGTTGTTGTCACAAGAAAGTTCCTCAAGTGTGTAATCCCCATAAGGCATTGCTCCAAGAGAATCATCAACAGCAGCTTTTCCGTCTCCTGTAGAGAACCACAGTCCGTCATACGCACCGCCGCCGTTTGTGTTCTTTGAGTGTGCGTTCCAGCTGCTCTCTGAGCTGAAATAACCATTCTCATCAGTTTTGATTATGTGGCTCTCACCTGTAGCCTTGTTCGTTACCCTGAATGGAATGTCACTCATTCTGTTCTGGTTGTCTGTATCAATCTTTGTCAGCTTGAAATCACCGCGCTTGATCTTATCGGCAACAGAAAATTCATTGCCACCTTTCAAGGATGCAAGGTTACCATTTTGTGTAATGTGTGTCACATACTTTCCGGTAATCTTTGTACTGCTTCCTGAAGCCTGAAGATATGCTCCATCAAGCTTATAGCCTTCCGGTGCCTTTGTCTCTTCGATTGAGAGTGTTCCAAGTGGTAAAACGGCTGTGTTTCCGAGCTTGTAAAAATCATCTCCTGATACTTTACAATCATCTCGTAAAGCTGCCACATATTTTCCACTAGCATTTTTAACAGTCTTGATAACCCATGTTCGTGTGGCATTTGCAGGAAGATTTCCTGCATTGTAATAGCCTGCATAGTATTTAACAGTAAATTCTGCATTCTCAAGACTCGCTCCGCCCTGTACCTTGTCACCGGTCTCACTGTCTACCTTGTTGATGCTTATTCTTACAGGATCGTTTGTAGGTGTATCTGATACACTGAGCGCTGTATTCTGTCCGTCTGTTACAGTAAATGACTGTACCGAACTATCAAGTGCATATCCTGCCGGAGCTGTAAGCTCCTTGTAGTAGTATGTTCCGGCATTCAGTGAAACAGCAGCTGCATTGCCGCCTGCATCCGTTGTCAATGTAGTAACCTGAGCTGAACATCCTGCATCAGAATAGATTCCGTATACAGCTCCTGCGAGTGAATAGCATGAGTTTCCTGATGTGATTCCTGTGTTAGCTGACGTCTTGCTTAATGAAACTGTACCTGTCGGTGTGTACTCATAACCAAGAATGTTCTGTGTCGCACTTCCTGTGGAAAGTATATATACCTTAAATGATGCAGGTGCTGTCGCCCAGCAGAGGATTGGTAATGTAGCCTGCCCATTTACCAGATCACCATCGGCATTATATCCAAGTACGTTCTGGTATACCCAGTTCTTGAATGAACTGTTACATCCATGCATAGAACCTACTTCATCGTATGACACCAAAAAAGACAACATTATGTGACTTAATGCAATGTACTTGTCGTCATCCATTGCGCTGCCGTCATACCATGTGGCCGGGAAATATTTGGCATCAAAGCCCGGTGCACCCCAGCAGTAGTACGCAAGATTGCGACTCTGTAGTGCCTGCGTTTCGTCTCCGGCATTGCTTACATAATTCTCTACATCATAGTGCTTTTCATATGTTCCGGACTGCGGAGTCTTTTTAGACGGCTGTACGCAATAAGCATAATTGCCACCTGCATACATCTTGTGTGTTTCGTATCCGGCATACTTGGCAGAATCATCTGATACCGTCAGTTCGACCGTATCACCGGCCGCCTTGACCGGCACTGTTCCCATACCGGTTGTGATGATTGTTGGCACAGATAAAATAACTGCCATGGCCAGCGCCAACACTCTTTTAAGTTTTTTCATGCTTATTTTCTCCTTTATTTTGTGCATTAAAAAAGGACCGACCGTTATGGTCAATCCCTGTACTCTAATGCTTATGGAGGCGCCCGCTGCATGATGTTTGGACGTGATATAAGTTTTTTCATCCTGCCCTCCTGTTAAGCTGTGTTAAATTTTTGGCTTACAATTTGTAACAAAAAAGGAACTGCACGAGACCTCTGTACAATTCCTTTATCATCAATTATATATTACACTATCATCAAAAAGATATCTACCACCACTTACTACCACCCTATTTTGTGGCACCGCATCCGCTGCATCTTTCGCCATAGACATTCTCCGTATATGCTGCCTGATCTATCACGTAAACCTGCTCTGTTACTGCATCATGGTGTATTGAACCGACCTGTACTAATTTTGAAGTATAATTTCCATCACATACATCTTCATGATCTAATAAATCTGTAGTATCATCCGTTCCTAGATCTTTACCACACTTCAAACATACATAATGATAATCATACTGTGGCTCATCATATGCAGCCTTTACCACCTTTGTCTCATAATGGCCCTCTTCCTTGTGCTGAATTGTATTGGCCACATACTTTACCCATGTATGGGTATGAGCAGCTGGCTTATTCGCTGTGCCTGATGAGCTGTCTGTACCTTTGCTGCCTGCAGCTGATGCCGGCTTGGTCTGATTTGATGCACCTGAAGACTGCGCGCTCTTTTTACCGCTGTCTGTTTTTGCAGTTGAAGCACCTGTACTTTGTGTGCTGTTGTGGTTCACGGCTGTGGAGGTACTATTCTTTGTACTGCTCTTACTGTCTGAACTGTTCTTCTTTACAGTACTGTCAGCGTTTTTACTGTCAGCAGACGAAGATGCCGCAGCATCTGATGTATCTGATTTTGATGTACCAGAACCAGATACCTTTTCATCGTCCTTTATTGTTGCAGTCATTTCTTCAGACTGCGTATCCCCTGCTTCAGATACTCTTTCCGTGCTGTTCTGCATATCGGATACTGTTGCTTCCTGTGTATTGCTGCTCTTGTTTTCGGCTGATCCACACGAAGCTGCCGAAAATACAACCATTATCGCAAGTATTGCTGTTATGATTTTTCTCTTCATGCTGTTTCCTCCATTCTATAACCGTGGGGCTTTTATGGTCTTCTGTGGTTTCTTTACAAGTGTTGTTCCCTGCAAGCAGTTATCTGCTATCCATGCCTTAAGACTGCCGTTATCGTTGCTTTCATAATAATCCACAAGCATCTGTTTAAAAATACCATCATATTTGACCGGGACATTAAATATACCCCTGCCGTTTTCTATAAGTATCTTATTGGCTGCAAACGAACCAACTCTCTTATTTCCGTCCTTGAACATCTGAGTGCGCATAATATAAAGACCGATAGACAAAGCTCTGTCCGTAATGCACTCTATTTTGTTCAGCTCCTGCAGATCCCGGTATATGGTTTCCACATCCGGTATCTGTGGTCTCCAGTCCGTTCCTGATATCATGACATCATCAACCCTCAGCTTTCCAAGATACTGGTACGGCACATCAAATCGGGCTGTCAGTTCATGTATTGATTCAAGAAACACTAAATCCACCGGTTCATCAAGATGATCGAACAGATAATGCCATCCATCCCTGAGGCAGCATACCTTGCTCATGTCAGTCGGTGTTACTTTATCTACATTTACATTGTTAAGAATATCCTGTGTCTCTGCAAAGGTCACTCCTATTCCCTCAAGATTTGCCTGCTTATATATTGAGTCTACGAGCACTCTCTTTGCACAGAATATATTTTCTTCCTTGGTCATGTTGTAAATATCTGTGATCACTTCATATCACCTCTTTCTGCAGCTCTTTTTATCTCTACCATATATCTGAGCATACGCATTGTATACTCCGGACATTTGCGCTCTCCTGCGATCCAGTGCCGGAGCGTTCCCATTGGTATGTGAAACTCGTCCGCAAACTCTTTCTGGGACATGCCGATGGATTTAATCATGTCCTTTATTGATATCTCCTCGTCATTAGATAAATGTTCTATTACTGAACCTTCATATGTAAGATGTTTTTTTTCGTTCATTTGCCCCTCCTTGTATTTATATAGTACTCCAATGGAACACATATGTCAATGTTAAAACATCCCATTGGAGTATTTTGTGAATTTATCACAAAAAGTCTGCGGTTCATTAATAGAAAATGCCGAGTTTTTCAGATACTAAATATGTAGAGATATTTTTTTCCTGTGCTGCTCATAAAAAAGAGGCATCTATACCAGCTGGTATCTGCCTCCGCTTAATTCTTTATGCTTTATCACAATTATATGGTAGCACATTCGTTTAACTGCTTCTACCTCCATTTACCTCCACTGACTTTCATTACAGCTTTTTATTTTTATATTAAATTCTCATTTTTGTATCAAATTAGCTTTTTTAGTACCAAAGAATCTAACAAATTAGTCAGCCGGTGTTTTAGTGTGAATTTTACAAAATCCATATTTATTGTGCAATGAGATGAACGTGCTGTAAAAAACGAAACAAAAAAAAATCATACTCTTTGCAAATCTATAAGAAAGGTAGGTATATGCTATGCATAATTTAATTCATACGCTGGTAATCAAATTTGCTATGAAATATGTCATAAGCAAGATCTTTAACTTGATCAAGACATATTTATTAAGACATTTGCACGTAATTCTGATCATTCATATACATATTGCAAAGTTCCATTTGGTTATCATCAAAGTATTTTAAGCTCTCATTGAGCTATTACATAGGCAAATGCATCAAATAGCTTGTCATTTGCCTTTGAGTTTTTCTTTCATTTATGGGACTAATTCATGTTATAACCTGTTAAACGATAACATGCGTCATTTAAACTGGAGCGCAGCTCCCGCAAGTCCCATATATGGGAGAAATATTAGATTTAATTCTAATTACAGAATATATGTCCATATAAGACTTAATATAAATATGGTCACATATCCTCTTAAATCCTTATAAGCACAGCGTTTTTGTGTACCGGATTCCGATACGTTTTTGGACTGGTATATCACATATATGTCAGCATTTTTAGACTGCTCTTACACCAATGTCATTGTTTTTGGACTGATATGCATTTTTATCACTGTTTTTGGACTGGTATTTTCATTTTAATTCTTATATTACTCTCCTCACTTGTCACTTTGCATTTTGCGAATAAATTTTTATGATTTTATGGTAATTTGTTTAGATGATCTTTGTAATCCCTGATGATATTAGAACGATAACTAAGCCTGCGTCATATGACCCAAGCTGTTATTTCTATATTGTAGAATTGAATAAAAGATTTTCAATTTCATTCCAATCGTAATCTCGCTGATTGAAATTATTGAACCCTTTTTCTCCTGATGATGTATTTACTTTTTTATTATCCTGATCCTGTGTATCAGGCATATGCTGCAGCAATGCTTTTAGATTATAATGAACTGTTGCTGCAGATAACTCTCTTTCTCTCCATTTAGTCCCTGCTACGCTGCTATGTATTGCTTTTTCTATATAGCGTTTTACGTCTGCTCCTTTATTTGCAAATGCAGCTCCATACTGATAAATGAGATGGACAGTATCACTCAGGCTTTCCGCATTGTACTTGATATTATCGCGGTTCAATGCCATACGGACGTACTGCTCATTATACATATCCTGATCATATTTATGTCCGTACTGCCCCTTTTGCGGCTTCCTGAAGCTGGATATTCTTGAAGTAATGCGATAAAATCCGTCTTTTATTCCAATGCTGAAAAAGTTGCATACCTTAGAGAGTGTATGCATATAGCTCCTGATCGTCCTTTCACTTACTCCAAGATACGCTTCCCTGCTCCACATTTCATAAAAGGCTTTTACTCCGTGTTTATATCCTTTTCCGGTCTCAAAGCTTCGCTTTCTGAACTCCAGTGCAAGATACTTTTCCTTGGCTTTTAGGCTCTTAAATTCCTGCGATCTGAATACCGGGTTAGCAAGATCCACGTATCCCTCATTTCTGTATGTTACCTCTTTACTGCCTTTCCATGGGTATGCATTGTCCAGTACTGTTATATCATAGTCACTGGTAGTACATGCGTCATTTCGATTACGTCTGTATGCCACTATACCCTTTTGCTTGAGACCGTACAGCGCGTTATAGAATGACTGCTTACATCTGCCATACTCATCACAATAGTTTCTGTAGTATGCTCCGTACATAGTTCCACTGCGCTCATCAGAGTGCTGCACTACCCATACAAGCAGATCCATTTCACTGTTGCTTACATTATGAAGTTTGTCCAATAACTTGTACTTCAGCTTCATTAGTTCCTCTTTATTAGTATCATTTTCTTCTTTTTTCTGCCAGTTTACGCAGATATTTAATCTGCTCACGATCGTCAACTGTACGATCTCCTGTATTAATCGCACACATATACAGCAAAAGTCCCATTGCAACAATCATGATCACCAGCACTGTAATTGATAATGTTACATATTTCATTAGTGACACTCCTATCCAATATGGTCTTGATCATTTTTTTCTTTATGCGCCATGAATATTTTAATCATTCCGAGCCCTACTACTGCTATAATTACAAATATCATCAATTCATATGATTTAGTTAAAAGCATTGTCAACAGCGGCAGAAAAAGCTCCAAAAACAATGAAAAAAATAAGTCTTCAAAATCTATGCGTTTTGTTATTACTCCAACAACAAAACTAATAAGAAATATTGAAATTGCTATTGTTCCTGATAGTGCAGATACAGACATATTTATTGCATTATACCCTATATGATATGTAAAATCTGAAGCACAGATAAAAGCTGTCCCTATAAGCAGATACTTATTTTCCAGTTTCTTTGGTACCTGTGACATAAACACATAAGCAATCTCAATTATCATTGCCAAATAAAATATCACTTCTCTCATTCAAACTCTCCTTCCCTGATCATCCGATATAATTTAGGTTTAGATGGTATCGGATCATCAAATTCAAGACTATCCGCCTTAATCTTAGCAAGAGTCGAACCCGGACTCTTTTTTTCATCTACAATTTTCTGCTTTAGATATTTATACAATTCTGTATTCTTATCCAGCTGTCTTTTAGGCCTGCCTTTTCTCTTGTGCCCTTCATCATATTTTTTTTGAGCATAATCAGCGTCATAATATCCATCAGCATTAGTTCCACGTTTAATCTCCCTGTAAATCGTAGAATACTCAATTTCCAGTTCTTCTGCTATGCCCATGATTGATATATTGCTGTTATCATTCAAAAGCTCTTGTATTTTCCGCCTGTTCTCATTTGTTATGTTTGTGTATGTTCTGGTTTTATACATACAGGTACCTCCTATCTTATGTACCGGAATCCGGCACATATAAAAAATCCATCATATCTATCTGCCCCGGCATATCATGTGTTGGAGCTCTGCTATTGAGTTTGGGTTTATTGCTGTGGCTCATGCTCATTATCTCGCTGACAGATAACTGACTATCTACATACTCTGCAATCAACGTTAATGCCTTTTTCCTGTGGCGTTCAAATGTTGTTGGTGACATATCAAATTGTTGTCTTACTGCTTCATACAAGTCATTTTCAACGTACAACTGATTAAGCATCGTATAATATGGATCATCAAGGGCAAGAAAACATGCCCATACCCTGTTTATCATGTACTCCTGATCTGATAACAGCCTGATCATCTTATACAGTTCATTTTTTCTCTCTTCTCTGTCACGCTGCAGTTTTATGACGAGATCTGACAGATCTTTCTTTAAACCACCTTTTGCAGATGGCATCATATTTATACTTACTGCATGTATGCTCTTTTCCGTTATGAGATCATCATCGCTCCTATCCAAATCCTTAATAAGCAGAATTACTTTTTCATTAATATCTCTTAACATCTTCTCTCTTTTGGATAAGATCATCTTTATTCTTTCTTCTGTGATCTGTTCGCTCATTCTCCTCTGCCTTTCCTTCTCAGGCGCGGCAGATACCATATAATATCTGCCGCTAATAAGGTTTTATGATGGCTGCCAATATATGGCAGCAAAGATACTTTCTGCATTTGATGCAACGCACGGCTATATTGCATAGCAACATAGCCTGCGAAAAGTACCATTATTCTTCCATATCTTCAGTATCCCTAACATCCGGACCTTCTCCATACTCTCTTGCACATCTTTTGGAATCAGGATAGAGATACATACATGCTCCTCCCGATACCGAACATTCATATCCGTGATATTCATCTGTTTCTATTGCATATAAACATCCCATATTATTTTTCCTCCTTAGCCAATTTTTCTAATCCTTGTACTATATACTCCTGACGTTTTATTACTATCAATGGAACTTGGGCACCTTCAGCAATCTTTGTTCTCATGCAGCTTAATTTGTCTCTCTGTTCGTTGAGAAAGTATGCAAGATCATACATCTTTTCAAGATTACTTTGAAATTCTTCTTCATCCTCATCCAGTACATTTTCCTCGTCCTGATCAAGCATGATTTCTTCATCGATGCTCATATCTATATCATCAAATGCATACTGACCTGCTATATCAACGGCATCCTGCATACGCTCATATCGGTCTGATCCTGTGACACCATCAATGAGATCAAGAAATTCTGCCCATGTAAGCAGATCAGAGCTGCAAAGCCTTATACCTTTTGGCGAACAGTCGCAGGATATTCCGGCTTCTATATGTCCTGCATGACATTTTCCATACTCGCTGATAAGATATTCCTTAAGTTCTTTCCGGCTTGTAAAATTCTGATCAGCCTTTTTCAGATAAAGATTGTAAAAGTCTTTAACCTGCTTTGGAGTAGGCTCATTTTTTATTTTTTTAGTTTCCTTATGCTGTTCAATTTCTTTCGCTGTTGTTCTGCCTGATACAAGTAATTCTTCCTGCACTTTTTCCGGCAACGTTGAAAGTGCCAATGCAGCACTTTTATTTATATTTCCTTTTTCAAGTGCCTCTCTGCCTTTATCTCCGAGATTTCTTGATATAGTGACATAATCTCCAACCGTAGTCTTTCCCATATTGAGTATACGTGCAATCTTCTCAACAGTTCTTCCACCTCCCTTCACCTGCTTAAACTGATCCGGATATGTATCAAGCAGATATTTGATACGTTCTATCTCATGGAGTTTTTCCGCGTCAGTCTTAGGCATAAAGCCATTAGTGGCATATAGTTGGAACTCTGCCTGTACATCATCCACATTTTCCACCTTGCACGGCAGGAACTCGAATTCCTTTAATCCCTCAACCTCTACGAGATATTTACAGGCAAGTCTCCTGTGATGTCCTGCAATGATCTCATATGTATCAGTGCCAGACTTACGGACAAGTAAATCCTGCAAGACCTTACCAGCAGATTTGATCAATTCAGCAAATGCTACTATATCTTCCTCTGTCGCGCTCTTTCTGTACTGGTCTGTATTGTCTATGAGCTTGGTATAATGCAGCCATCTTGTCTCACTCCGCGGTCTGTTGTCAGTTTTTTTGACATCGGTTCCTTTGAATACGTCTCCAAATTTAGCCATTGCAGCCACCTCCTACAGAAGCATTCAATATTTCATATGCCAGTTCCATATAGTCATTTGCTACCGCATTCTTGCTACGGTGTTTGAACATAGGCTTATACATGATGAGTGCATCATCTACTGCCGATGAGGCACTTACACAGGTATTTAAGAATGGATAATCATGCTTTCCTATTAAATCCTCGTATATCTTCCTCTGTGCCCTTCTGTTAGATCTAACCATTGTTGCAAATACATTCCACTCAATCTGATCACAACCAAATTCACTTATTTTCTCCTGTACAACTGATAAGTTATCTCGACAGAATTTGTTCAGACATACGGGGGTAAGTACCATGTCCGCTGCATAAATACAAGTCATTGTCAGTTGCTCGAAAGCTGGTCTTGTATCCATTAAGCAGATATCATATCTATCGGAAATGATATCCAATGCGTTCTTTAATATATCAGCCTTGCTGACATCGTCCTCCATTAGATCAGTATTTCCCGGCATAATATCTATGTCCTTATATTTAGTCCGGTAAATGCATTTTTTTACATTTTGGGATTGCATATATACATCCCTTATTGATTTTTCTGTTTTCTTGCTGAGAAAAAATGGTGTTGTATTTGCCTGTGGATCAGCATCCACAACAAGAACCTTTTTTCTAAGCTGCATAAATGAATATGCAAGATTAACTGTTGTAGTAGTCTTTCCGACTCCGCCTTTTAAGTTACTAATTACTATTTTTTTCATCATAAAACCTCTTTTCCGCATCATCTGATGCTGTATATTATATTTTGCTGTTCTCACAGCTATAAAACCTTTTTTGCCTGTACTAATTTTCCGTTTATGTAATGTTTTTGGTAGTCATGACCATTAAATCCTACATAAACATCATTTTTGCATGTATCTTTATTATAAATTTTGATCCAGTTACCAGTCTGCTGACTTGATAATTCTATATGTTCAAATTCCAGCCATTCAATCCCCAACTTTGAGTACAACATTGCATCCATATCCGGCAACATATACCCAAGACCTTTAACACGGCTATATAATTTCTCCCTGCCTATGTATTTAGCCAAATAATTCACGCTCCATAGCTTCTAATTTCTCTAGGATTTGGATTGGTGAAGGTGCCCCTTCGAGTACTCCATTGATATAATGATTAACGTATTTGTGTCCATCATAGCCTACATACAAGTCTGTTTTCTTTTCATTTTTATATGTAATCATCAACCAATCTCCACCACTTTGACATGTTATATGTATGTAACGATCATCAAGCCATTCTGTACCTTCATACTTTGTATAAATCATGTCATTCAATTTTGGTAACTGATGATTTTCAGTTTTAAGTCTTTTACAGATTTCTCTTTGTCCTATGTATTTGCCCATGATATACACCTCTCAAGCTAACATACCAACGATTAGTACATATACTTACCATTACTATCAAAATCGGCATCATCTATTTCGATTTTTTCTCCATTACTGTCTCTTTCAAATGTTTGATAGTATGCCTGTCCTGTCCTGCTCATAATCAATTCCCACAGCTCTTTGTCTGTTAAGTCTGGCTGCTGTTCTATGAATGCTTGTAACTTGTCATAATCCAAGTCTCCATCTTTATTCTGAAATTCCACATCATCCTCAGTTTTTCCATACTTTTCAAGAACAGCATGATCATACACAGAGTATTCATAAGAATTTATTATCTCTTTTTCAAGATCCAGTTCTTTAAATAGCTCTAAGAAACTCGCTGCTTCTGTTTTGCTTTTCCATATTCCATCTGTTGATCTTCCTCTCCAATAAATAGTACCCATAGTTTTTCTCCTTTGGTTTCAAATGCCGAGTTTTAAGCTTTTGGCACATAAACTGTCGATGTATTGCCCAGCTAATAATATTTTGCTAAAATATGTATATAGGGTTGGGGACTGAGCTATCTACTATCAATTAGTTCTACACCAGCTATTTTTAGTTTAGTTATGTTCCTTATCTTTAAATAAAAAAATGCGGTAGAGTTAAATCTTTTTAACTCTACCGCAAGCGGTATGTAATGCATAAGGATTAACTCTTTATGCATTTATTTTATTACTTTACATATATTTGATTTATATTTTATTTCTAAGCCCCTTAGGATAATGGTTTTTAACCTGTGTGCCATTCACCTTGCCCCAGCCGGCCGTGTATCCGTCCACACATACAAGTGCCCAGCCCTTTTTGCATTCAGCCGCCTGCTCATCAGATAACATAACTGACTGACCATTGAAAAAGCCGATAGTCTGCGGATTGTCACATGTAAGCTTTACTACGTTTTTAGCCTCACTTAGCTTAAGCGCAAGTGCAAGCGAATGCGACGGCTCAAAGCGCTGTTTTTTAAACTCTCCTATATGTAGCCCTGCTCGCTGCACCTTAAGCCCTTTAATATCAACTTCCATATCAGGCAGCCTGTAGAGCTGCTCCCCAAACATAACAAGCCTTGAGTTTTTTATCCATGCTGCCATATCCTCTGATATGGTCTCATCAAGAAACTCTGAGAGAAGCTTCATATTTTCTTTTGTAAGAGCCGGCTTCGTTTCATTTTTCCTGTTCTTACTATTTTTGTTCTTTTTGGTTTTCCTGTCAGCTTTAAGGTCTGTGTCCACACAGCCTCTTCTCACAAGCTTTGCCACAAAATGTCCCTCTCCGTCCACCTTATGCGGCCAGAAGCGCTCCATTTCTTCAAGTGTAAAATCAGGATGTCTCTCCAAAAAATACTCAATTACATCCTCATTTTCTTCCTTCGAGAAGGTGCAGGTGCTGTACACTATCGTACCTCCCGGCTTAAGCATCACCGCAGCATTATCCAGTATTTCCTTCTGCCTTGCCGCACAGATTGCCACATTTTCCATGCTCCACTGCTCTATTGCCTCAGGCAGCTTTCGAAACATTCCCTCTCCTGAGCAAGGTGCATCCACCTGTATAGCATTAAAAAAGCCTGGGAAATGTGAAGCAAGAACAAAGCTGTCCTCATTTGTCACAATCGCATTTTTGATTCCCATACGCTCTATATTCTGCGACAAAATCCGGCTTCTTTGTGTGTTAATCTCATTTGATACCAAAAGTCCGCTGTCTCCTAAATATGTGGCAAGCTGTGTGCTCTTTCCACCGGGTGCCGCACACAGGTCAAGCACTCTCATACCCGGCTTTGGAGCTAAAAGTGCAGCCGCCGACATGGCACTTGGCTCCTGTATGTAGTAAAGCCCCATCTCATGATACGGATGCTTTCCCGGACGCACATTCTCATCAAAGTAATATGCCGCATTTGCCCACGAAACCTTTTTATCTGAAGATGTTTTAAGTGTTTTCAATATCCGCATTCTTTCTTCCGGGCTTTGCACCTTTAAGGTATTGAATCTGAGCGCCTGAAATCTGTTATTGTCATAGCTGTATAAGAAATCATCCCACTCATTGCCCAGAAAGGCCTTCATCTTTTTTTCAAACTCTATTGGTAAATTCATCATCAAATCCTCTTGTTTTCTTACGAAATAATTACAATGTATCTTACTATCACACACATAGTCATGTATCTAAGCACTTCGATATTACCACATTTCTACTATCCATGCTATCAATTTTTTAAACGTAAAAATTCACCTTTAAATCGGCTATAGTGGCTGCTAAATATAATAAAATCCCGAAAGTTATAATAATTGAGACATATCACTGCTCACTATGTACACTGCTTATATCCACCACAGTCACATCCTTATAATAATATCCGATTATATCCTTATAGCTGCTTCCTGCCTTTGCCAGCTTGTCTGCCCCATACTGGCTGAAGCCTATTCCATGTCCAAAGCCTCCTCCGGACAGTGTATAGTGACCATTTGCGCCGGCACTCACACTAAAGCAGGCGCTTGGTATCATCGACATATTCTCCCTCACAGAGCCATCGTTTAATGTAACTTTTTTCTGATAATGCCCTAACGCCTTTCTTATATCATTCTCCGCCGTAAAGGTCTGCGATTTGTTTCCATAATTTATTGTGAGCGAAAGTACATAACCGGCATCCGACGTCTTATCGACAGAAATACCTGTTGCTGTGCCGTACTGAGGATCATTGTATGCCGATAAATCAAGCTCCGAGGTCCATCTGTAGTATGGCGAATTGTCATCCACCGACTCCACCTTGTGTATGAAATCCGGTGTACTCGAAGACCACACCTCCATATCCTCGGTTTTTCCGGCAGACGTAGAAAAATAATAACATGTTATTAAGCTTCCTCCACATGAGACAACCTGCCCTGCCGTAGCTTTTACAGCCTCATCGGTCGACTGCTTTGTTTCTGAAGCGTTATAGACCTGAAAAGCCGTGGTATTGTCAATATTTGCTCCGTATAGCGCATACTGTGTATTTTTCATCTGTGAATATACAAAGGTTCTTGCGCAAACAGCCTGAGCCTTAAGCGCCTCTGCATCAAATGTAGACGGCATCTCCGACGGCAGCACATAGCGCACATATGTCTCCACATCGACTGTATTCACCGCCACAATACCTTCCTCTGTCCCGATAAACTCAAAGGAGCCCGGATAGCTTTTACCGTTTATGCTGACATAATTGTCCGCTGAGCTCACCTTTATCCGGCTTTTTTGTGCATTTGCCATATATGCACCCACATCGTCAATAGCATTGCTTCCGCAGTCAGCATCATCCACATAAAGGTTAGCTGCGGCAGCTGCCGCAATTGTTGGAAATGCATCCTTTCCATCGTTTTTTATAAGCACTCTTATGTATGTAAGGTCAGGTACCTGTCTTCTGACAATGGCACATATCCTGCCGGAATCAAGTATGTAAGAAAGTGTTTCACTTCCGATTATCAGGTCAGAAACCGCTATTTCCTTAGGCGCTGCTCCTGTCTCATCATACACAGGCAGCTCGCTTGACTGCATTGGAATGTCACCCTGCCCTGCAATCTGCATGGTACCGTCTCCGTACGACAGCATCACACCTGATATATCATCCGGCTTTACCTGTATCTTTTTCACCTTCGAACCACTGATTTCAATATCACAGACCCCTGTAAAGTTCTCTTCCATGGTACCCTTTGCTCTGTATAGATCTCCATCACATATGAAAATCAGCCTTCCATCGTCATTTGACACAATATATGCATTCTCATACACCATATCCTTCGTCACAGCCCTCGCCTGTTTTACAAGTGTCCCTTTTTCCTTTTGCGCCATAACAATTGCAAAAACAATAACCACGCATACCATGGTTATCGCAAGCATTATCCAGACCATCTGATTCGGCTTTTGCCGTCTTCGTCTTCTATTTGCCAAATTTCTGTTCTCCTTAACACCCAAATAGTGGTTACTGCTCAAAAAATGGGAGCTGCAAAAACAGCTCCCTTTATCATCTGTACTTAAGAATCCTTTGTGCTTTAAAAATCTTTTGTATCTCATAAATCTTTTGTGCGTCCGGAGTTCTTTTGTACATTATTATTCTTTTGTAAGAACCCAAAATGCCGGTCCTGTAATTTAGACTCCTAGCGCTCTTGCTAGGTGGGTAACCGCAGTCTGCCTTCTGCCTTCCGCTGCATAATGACGGCCTGACATCCAACAGCTCATATAGGAATCCCGTTTAAAGTAAATGTAGGTTCTAAATACACAGGGTTGTCGAACATCTCAGGTATCTTTGTAAATTCATTATACTTTATTATGTCTCATGTTGCAATGCAAAATTCATGTTAGAATTTAACAAATTTTTCTCTGGCATTTCGTAACATATTTGAAAACCAGATAATTACTGCGACGAATATAATCATCTCCACATATGACCAGTACGGTATCTTTTTGAGGCAATCCGAAACTATCGCAACTATACTGATAACTAAAATCACAATGCCAAATACAAGTGACTTTGGATAAATATAAGCTATATATCCGGCCGTATCCTTTATCTTTTTCATCTCATCCTCAGCCACAAAGGTACTTTCAATTTTGCCGCTTTTCTTCATTCGCAGTGACACAAATATTATGTAAATTCCCAGTATCAGTGTGACCGCATCTATTATAATAAAATAGTTCATGCTTCTTTCTCCTGTATTTTTATTTATTATTCCTAAATAGTTATCACGGATCTTATATATACAAAAAATATGTTAAATCACCAAAATTAGTATAACCTCATGTAAGGAAAAAATAAATGGTAAATAAGTCCCAACTATTTCTTGAATTTTTATTATTAATGTAGTAGAATATATTTATATTTTCAAGGGGAAGGAGTTTTTAAAATGCAACTTGACGATTTAAAAATACTTATATGCGATGATTCGATTCTCGCAAGAAAACAGATGAAGGACATAATCAATTCCATTGGTTCACCAACTATCATTGAGGCGGCAAACGGACAGCTCGCCATTGATATGTACAAGGAGCATAAGCCAAATCTCACATTTATAGACATTGTAATGCCGGTAAAGGACGGAAATGCCGCTATCTCAGAAATTATGGAGTATGACAGCAGTGCTACCATCTTCGTTGCATCATCTGTAGGCACACAGTCCGAGCTTAAAAAGGCTCTTGCTGCCGGAGCATGTGACTTCATTCAGAAACCAATCGACAAGGATCAGGTCATAAGTCTGATTAAGAAGCACATAGGAGGAAATTAATATGTATACTCAATTTTTTGGCAATTTTCTCCTATCAAAGGGGTATATCACTAATGAGCAGCTTTTTGACGCACTCAAAGAAAAAGCACAAAAGCACGCAAAGCTCGGTACTCTTGCCATCCACTCAGGGCTTATGACAGCTGCCGAGGTTGATTCAGTAATAGTCGAGCAGACCCATCAGGACAAGAAGTTTGGTGAGCTTACAATAGAAATGGGCTATCTGACAGACGAGCAGGTAAAGGATCTCTTAAACATCCAAAGCCCTGACTTTCTTCTTTTAGGACAGATTCTTTTAGACAAAGGCATAATTGACAATACCACTCTCGAAAAGAGTATACATGATTACCGCAGTGAGAATTCTATTTCCGATCTTGACATGGTACTCGAGGATAAGGACAGTATAAATCATCTGATAGGTCATTTTTTTGCCAATACAGGCATAGATCCTTCTGCCATTGACATTATGTATCTTGAGCTTTTGTTTAACAGCTTTATCCGATTTGTCGGTGATGACTACACTCCGCTCTCTGCCGAGATATGTGACAGCTTTAGTGCGGACTGCATGGTACGTCAGGACATCGAGGGCAGCTATGCCATATCTACATACATAGGCATGAGTCAGACAACAGCCATCAATTTTGCATCACGCTATGTAAATGAATCATTTTCAGTATACGACGAATATGTGCAGGCATCTCTCGATGATTTCCTGAACCTGAACAATGGACTGTTTCTGGTCAACTGTTCAAATGATCAGGCACTTGAGCTTACTCTCACTGCACCTGAGCATTTTGATGGACAGACACGCAGCTTCAATAAAGCCTGCAAGCTCAAGCTGTTATACCCTTTCGGAGCCATTCACTTTATTATTGAATTCTAATATCTCCGCAAGGCAGTTTCAGTAATCTGATAATTATTTACTCTATAATTAGAGCACAAAAAGAACATCTGCAATCAGCAGATGTTCTTTTATGTTGCACTATATATAATTATATATCAAACAAATTACAATTATATGATTAAATGGGCAAAAGGTAACATTATATTATTACTGCACACCGAGCATTTTCTTAACAGTGTTTTCCATCTGATCCACATCACAGACTGTGTTGTGAAGAATCTTTGCATCCCTGATTTCCTCGATGGCATTTGGTACCTTAACGTTACCAAGCTTTGAAAGCTCATCGACAAGCTCAAAGTCTGTCATTGAATCGTACTTAGGATCAATTGCATCCATCACACTTCTTGTGAATTTGAATGGACTTGCTGTAGATGCGATAACAGTCTTTGTGGCTGTATCGCCTGTAGCCTCCTTATACTTGCTATATACACCTGCTGCAACTGCTGTATGAGTATCAATAACGTATCCTGTATCCTCGTAAAGCTTTTTGATAACATCAGCGGTTTCCTTCTCACTTGTGTAATTTCCATAGAAGTCAGAAAGCTTTTCCTTCATCTCAGGTGTTACAGTGTATTTTCCATCCTTAGCAAGCGAAGCCATAAGCTGAGCATTCTTATTTGCATCATTTCCTGCGATACGGTAAATGAGTCTCTCAAGGTTTGAAGAGATGAGAATATCCATGGATGGTGAATTTGTGAGGATAAACTCTCTGTTTTTATCATACTCTCCTGTTGTGAAGAAATCGTAAAGCACCTTGTTCTCGTTTGAAGCGCAGATAAGCTTTGCAACGGGAAGTCCCATATTCTTTGCATAAAAC
>OIZP01000089.1_pt1 | contig 62105 bp, 68 predicted proteins | sample 1588531 | NCBI WGS metagenome assembly OIZP01 (sample SAMN03283283) | human gut metagenome | biome: human-associated habitat; material: feces | host: Homo sapiens | place: Peru | collected 2012
CGTCCAACTTTATTGCAACCCAGTGAAGAGGACGCTTAGTCGGCTGCGTCTGTCCTACAAGGTCTGTATTATACAAGGCAGACTTCAATATTGAGCGACTTTCGGCAAATGGAAATTTATGTGCCTCCCAGTTCTTCTCAAAGATATTCTTCTTGATTATGACAGGTTTACCGTCCGCACCAAGGGCATTATCTACATTCTCTGGAACCTGCGGCAACTCCACGCTACGAGTAGGCTTAGAAAAGTCTTCGTCCGTCAAATCATCAACAGACTTCACCTTCTCCAGCTTCAATGTCCCGTCAGCGTTCAACGGATTGCCTTGATTATCGGTTTTATGACTGCTCTTATCAACCTCGTTGGCTCCTTCGACATGTTCTACATTCGTCTCCTGCTCACGCTGTTCTCCTACCGCTGACTCTTCTGATGAAGATTTCTGTTCATCACTGCCCTCATCGCGAGTTCGAACTGCTCCTTCGGAGTCTTCGCCTCCCTCACTTCCGCTGTTGTCATCAGTCCGTTGTCCAGATTGTACTTGATTGCCTCGATCATGTCGTTGCTCTTCTCTTGTGGCGTCATTTCCTTCTGTTCCATTGTTGTTGTTTGATTGTTGTTCTCTTCTGTTCAAGTCAGCCTCTATCTCGTCTGCGTAGCGATTATAGAATTGCTGCTCGTCAAAGTTACTGTATTTTCTAATGAGTTCGGGCATCTCTTGAGCAGAATATTCGATATACTCCTCATAAGACATGTGATACCTCTCCTGATAGTATCTCTCACGCTGTTCCTCATAATCTTCAACAAACTGCGCCTCCGCTTCAGACTGCACCTTGGAAACTCCCTTGCGTGCGTCAGCAGAGGAGAGATGGGCAATCAAGGCATCCTTGGCAACCATACTGTCACCACCGAAGAAACGGCCATTGTAATACTCTTCATCGAAAAGCGCAAGTTCCTCAGACAACTGGTCAATCGTCTTGCCCTCCTTGGATATTTTGCCAACCATCTTGCGCTGCTCGTCAAGCCCGAATCCTGTTTCCTTACGGTAGGACTCGGGGGTTATCTTGACGTGACCTTGGCTCATAAACTCAGCTGCAACCTCGCTTTCACTCTTGGCCTCATGGTCATTGCCCGAGTTCTCACGATATTGTCTGCGAGCTGCCTCGCCGCTAAGTTCGTCCTTCAAGCCTCTAGCATCAGCAGGTGTGGTGATCTTCTCAACCTCAGCCTTCACATCATTCCAATATTGAGCCTTACGCTCAGCCTCACGCAATTCCCCTTCCCACTTCTTCTTGGCTTCGAGGTATGCGGATTTGTTGGTAGAGATTTTTGGCTTCTTCTTGGTAATCTTGTCAACGGCCTTCTTGGCTGCATCTATCTGAGACTGCACGAAGTTGCCGATCTCCTCATCATCCAAAGCACCGTCATACAAGTCTTCGATGGTGGTGGCCACTGGTACCTGGTCGTATATGATATTGCCGTCCTTGTCACGCGGTACGTCATTCTTGGGAGACTGGGTTGCAACATTATCCTTCGTCTGTTCGGCAGGTTCTTTCCACTGGATACCCTGCTGATCAAGTTGATACTGGGCAAGCTCATTGCCTCCACGCGCCATCTCCACAAGTTCTTCCGTTGTCGGAGGAACAGAATTAGCAGCATCATTGCCTTGCGGTTCTACAGGTTCTTCCTCTGGTAATTGTTCGGGGACAACTTCTTCCGTTTGCTCAGCCGAAGAAGGCTGTACGAGAGCATCAAGCTCCTCTTGCGTATATTCATCCACGACATTCTTGCCTGAAGGAGGATTGTCGAACTCAACCTCATACGTTCCATCAGGAGTCTTGCCATGAACCACACCCTCCTGCGTATGGCCTTCGCCATCCACGTAGCTGACACTTTCGCCATAGCCGTATGAACGGCCTCCTGTAGGTGAACTGGCCTCCTCTTGTGAGGCCGTAGGTGAAGTAGGGGTGGACTCCTCTTGCGTAGCCTCATTTTCAGCATTTGCCACAGCATCCAGCTGTTCTTGCCTATACTTGCCGAATCGAGACTCCTGATAAGCATCAGACATCTGCTGCAACTTAGCCATGGAATCCTCCGTAAGAGGTACAGCGGCTTGCTCACCCTCAATGACGGCAGACATGGCCATCGTTGACGGGTCTTGGGCAATGGTCACCTTCTGCTCCTGACCTTCGTTGTTGAGGATGGTAAACGTATCGCCAGCACGGAAGGACAATTTCCCGTCAATGAGATCTGCCTTCGCCTTGGCTTCATTCATGATAATATCGTTAAGCTGCTCAAGGGTCTCCTCGGGGGTATTCTGCGCGAGCACATCAACGACATCACCACGTGAGATGAATCGCTGATTTCCCTCACCATCAACGATAGTAAGGTTACTGCTAGTGGCTGCATCATTGATGGTGCCGTCGTTGTTCAGGGATATGTGGCCGCTGGTCACGTAGAACTCCGCATCGCTGCCCCTCAATCTGACCCTCGTGATCAATCCGTCAGTCTGATTCTTGAACCTATCGACCTGCTCGTTGGCCTTCTGCTGTTGATCGGCCATGTCCGTCTTCATTCGGTCGGCCACACCCTCATATTGAGCCTTGGCTTCAGCATAAGCACGCATAGCGGCCTTCTGTTCAGGCGTAGCATTAGGGTTTGACTGCTCATAGAACTGAGGGTCAGAATACATCTCAGCGTTAGGTTCAACGGCAAGAGCCTCACGGAGCAACACGTTATACCTCGTCTTGGCATCACGCATATCCTCAACGTTATCTATGTTCTGCCCTTCAGCATATTCGGCACGGCAAGCACGCTCAACTTCATTGCCCTTCTCCGCATCTTCCTCCATCTCGCGGAAGGTGCCGTCAGCCACAGCTTGCTGGAATTGCTTACCGCTTGCATATTGAAGCGCAGCCCTACGCCCTTCGTCGGTAAGGCTACTATTCTGAAGCAATGCAGTAAGAATCACCTGCTTGTCCTGCTCGCTCTGAGCAGCATCGAAGGAAGATTTGAACTTCCCCCACAGACTGCCGCCCAGAAGTTTCTCACCCCTAGCATCAGCATTCTCAACCATTTTCCTTGCGCGGTAGGCTGGTGTGCGATAACCAGCAGCAGAGGAAACCGACATCGCACCCGACATCAGGCTGACACCAAGGAAGGTATCAATGTTATCGCTCAGGTTGAACACGCCACGTCCCTCTTCAGTAGAGAAATCGTTGTCCCCTACGAGGATGGCATTCTCAATATTGCCAGCAACCTCTTCCAGATATTCGTTAAGCGTGCCGTTCCAGTGAGCACGTTTCTGGATACCCTTAATGATCTTCGCCCATTTTGACTTGCTTGCATGACGGATGAAGTCAGCCGCCATCGGAGCGAAGGGAAGTCTCATTACAGCGGACGCAGAACGATTCTTGAAGGCAGAAAAGCCTTTGACTATATACTTACCTCCAATCTTGTCAAGCCCACGGCTGAATATCGCACCAATGTAGGGGAAATAGTCACCCATGAACTCAGAATGGTTCTCTATAAACTGACTGCCGAAAGACTTGGCGTAAGCCTTGAGAATATTACTCTCTTCAGGAGCGTCATGCCCGGCATAAACCACTTTACCCTCATCGTTCGTCTTGAAATTCACTTTCCCAGTCGTGCGGTTGAGCAGGTCTGCCACCACATGACCTTGACCAGTCGTTGCTGTCATGGAGGCTGCACCAATGACATCACCACCAATGCGTGCGCCAGCCCTGCTTGCAAGAGCCTTGGCCGCAATTCTTCTTGCCTCACCGCTGAGACTCTTGTTAATCACAGCCTTGGCCGTCTCGCTGATTCCCCCCTGAAGTATCTTCTTGGCCGCACCTTCGCCAGCTTCCTTGGCCAGCTTCAAACCGAACTTCTTGATGGCATATCTCGTCAACATGGCTTGCGCTGATTTACCCGTAGCAGAGAGAGGGTTAATCATCATCTCAAGCATGAAGGGAAGCGATTGGGCTGTAACTTGTCCTGCCTTATATCCACGGCCTAAATAGCTACCGAAATAAGCATTGACGGCCATCTCGGTCACCTTAGCCTTGAGCAGTTCATCTTCTGATGGTGTAAGACGTTCGCCTCTGTCAGCCTTCTCAAGTACATCCTTAAGGTGTAGACCGTTACCAATCTCAGTAATGCCCATGTCCCATGTACGTACATCGAACAACTTATTGCCGAATCCTCTAAAAGCGCCACCAACGAATGAGGTATTGCCATGTCTATCTGATTCATCCAAAATCGACTTGGCATCTTCAAGACTTCTCTTGGCTGCATTTAGGTAAGGATCACCGTAGTAGTGGCCATAGACCTCGCCCATGTTGGGCACACCGGGTGCTGCGAATGCTCCAGCCACACCTCCGTTGTAATGCCTTGAGGCATCCTTCGACAACTTATCCTGCATCTCATCGATATGGGCTATCCTATCGTCAATGTCATCGAACTGACTGCGATAAAACCCCGACCTGATGGCACGTTCCTGATCCAAGTAACGCATCTGGCCTTGGATATCTTCAGCCGAATATCCATGTTGAGGTAATGCTTCAGGGATATTCACATCTTCGATATAACGGATAAGGTTTGCCGCATCAGTGCGTCCAGCCTTATCAGCTGCATCGGCAATTTCCTTGCGCATATTCTTGGCTTCATCCGAATCATCCACCATGATTCGCTTCCAGTCCTCAAGAGAAGGTGCATTATCCCACCCATCAAGCATAGTCTCATACGCATCTGTAGCCAGACGTTCACGTGTGGCGAGATTCCGCTCACGCTCATATTGTCGGCCACCATTTTCAATCTCTTCGGTTCTGCGAAGAATAGGATTCTCGAAGGCATTCTCGTACCTATCGCTAATTTCGTGAGGTTTATTCACTCGAGGTTCACCCTCATTCCATCCAACCTCATGGACTGGAGTCTCGTACACATAAGATTCATTCTTTCTGTCAACTCGCTGTCCGCGCGCCTTCTTCGTTTTCGCGAAATTCTGACCGAGGACCTCCTCCATTCGGGGCGCACGCCCACTCTGATATTGCTGTTGCTGACGTGCAACGATGGAATTCCACGCAGTAGGCTGATACCCTTCAGTGTCCTTGGCCGCACCATGGCCGGGCTGCCAAGGACGTTTTTTAGTTGGCGCGCTCTTGGCCGCAGCCGCCTGAGCCGCAGCTCTATTATTGGCTTGCTGAGGAGCAACCTGCATGCTCGTCATGAACTCCGCATAAGTCTTGCCAAGGTTATAACCACCGCTTGACATCGTGTCGTAGATATCCTTACGATTGGCATAGTTATTATTGCCAAGGAATGCCCCTCGAAACTCATCGTAAGACTGGTCGTATCCCTCTTGACGCATTGCATCATAAAGATTCTTCAGCTTCTTATTATCTATTGGCATATGCTGTGTGTGTTATTTTTTGTTTTCGAATCTTCTGTTTTCAAATAAGCCGTTACCCTTCTTGCCTTTCTGCTTCGCTTTTGCAGCCGCTTTCTGCTTCGCTTTTGCAGCCGCTTGCTGCTTCGCTTTGGCCTCCGCGGCCCACTTCGCCTTCTCCTTGGCTACTCTTCGGCCAATCTGACCGGGCGTATATCCGTCAGTCCTTGTGCCTTTTGTTGTAGTCACATGACCCTTGTCGTCAGTACTAGTGGATACATATTGAGTCCCTTCTGGCGCATCGTCTGGGTACCACTCTGCGTATTTAGCTTCCCATACGGCCTTGTTCTTGAAATATACGTCCTTATGCGTTTTGGGGTCGGGTAATGGATATCCTTCTACAACTTGATCCCCACCGCTACCGCTAGATCTGCGGTCAGCAGCGTATTTCCTTGCGTCCGCTTGCATTTTGGCAATCTCCCAGTCTTGAGCCATCCTCTGCTTGAACTGCCTATCCTTCTGCTCAAGCGCGTCCTTGCGATAATTTTTGTTGTCATTATTCATTCTTTCTCGCTGTTCGTAGTTAGACACGTCCATGTATCTCTTCCAAGCATCGTCATTAGCCTTCTCGCGAGCCTTGCGATCACGCTCAAGGTCATTCTCATATTGCTGAGCATCCAGTTGCTGAGCACGCGCAATCATCTGACGATAAGCCTCCTTGTTCTTGTCTCGATCCGCCTTAATCTTGTCATAACGTTCCTTGACCTTCTTGCTCATGTTGTTGGTAGTCACGTCAGCAGGAGAGGCATATCTAGTCGTGGCCGCGATGTTGGCCATGGCCGTCAAGGCATCCCCAATAGCAGCGATGGTGGTATCACGCTTCTTCTTCCGTTTGATCCTCTCCTCTTCTTCTTTTCGCTTTTTCTCGTCCATCTCTGGATATATCTGACGGATAATATCCTCGTAGGTCGTGCGACGTTTGGGGGCTTCCGCTGGCTTTGCCGTCTGGGTAGGCTGAGCAGGAGCGACCTCTTGCTGAGAAGGAACTTGCTGAGTAGGCTGTGCCGTCTGAGTAGGCTCCAACGGAGAGAGCCACTGTTGCTGTTGTTGCGCTGGCTGTGCCGCTGGTTGTGCCGTCTGAGTAGGCTGAGCAGGAGCAGCCTCCTGCTGTGCCACCTGAGTAGGCTGTGCCGTCTGAGTAGGCTTCTTGTCCTTCCCCATTATATATTCAAATGTACTTCCCATAGTTTAAAAAGTCGCATTCTGCGCTCTCTTAGCATTATCGAATAAAGACATGTCCCACCAATAATCAGGCCTCTCTCTATTATCCCCATGAAATTCATTCGGCTTGAGAGGATCAGCCGCCCGAGCTTTGAAAGCCTCGATCGAAGGCTTGGCTTCAGCCGCAGCTTGTGCCTGTGCCGCCTTGGCCGCTTCTTCCTTCTTGGCTCTTCTGTCTTCAATAGAGCCGTCGAGCGCGCTACCAAGCTGAGCAGCCGCACCAACAGCCTGACTTGTGGCATTGGCGATATTGGCCGAACGCTGAGCCTCAAGGGCAGATAACTGCCCGGCAAGCTGCTGGTCTTGGTTGCGATAAGATTCTTCAACAGAATCCTTGCGAGCCTCGCTTGCCGCATTAATCTGGCTTGCCGTATCAGCAAGTCCCTTGGCATTGGCTTCTCTTGTGGCGGCTACAGATTCATCGCTACCGCCCACAACGGCCTGAGTTGCAGCCGCCTCACGGTTACGCTTCTCGTACGCCTCGCGGGTCTTCGTAAGGAGTCGCTGTGCATCACCCCTCTGCGTGGCATCCTCATTGTAGCGCCTCTCATACCAAGCCTTGTTAGCTTCTTTCTGTCGGGCTATCTCATTTTTTTGCTTTCGTGCGGCTCTAGCGGAGGCAATACCTCCGTATATTGAACTGGCCAACCCAGTTGCCGCTCCTACAATTGCTCCAATCATATGTCAATATATTTTTAATGGCAAAGATATTAGGTGGTACACATATCATCTGTGTATTTTCGTCTCCATACAGACATAAAAAAACTCCCGACACTGTTGTGTCAGGAGTCGAAGACCCTAGATGGGTCAGAGCGTTAAATAATAGTACTAGGTGTTACGGAGATGGTAACAGCGCAAAGGTAAGCATTCCTACGCTTCCACCCAAGAGAACCACCGAATAGAATAGCAAGTTGTAAACTCTCCTTATACGAATCTACTTGTAGACATTCGCCTTTAACACCTTCAGTTCCTAGGATTAAATTTAAAGTGCCTTAATCCTACGATTAAGGCAGTCCACATAGCTAATCATAATGCGGTACTGCTCCATCAGGAGATCACGTGAGTAATCATTCATCTTCATAAAGATGTCAGACTTGAGGAAGAGGGTCAACTTCTCCATCTTCTCAACGAGTTCGTCACGTTCGGAAACGAGACGTTCTAGGAAGGTTCTGTTTTTCGACCTAGCCGAATTGAACACATCTTCTGGCATCCACGACTGATATCCATTCTCGTACCGAACGAGTGCACCCGTCATGATACCTCCCTTGCTGAGCATCTTCTCGGCATCTATTCTGTTGAGATAGCCCTTCTCTTGTGCTTCTCCCATCGACATGCCCTCAGCGAGGACAGTCATCTTCAGAATGTATTTATCCATATTCGTTTAAATGTTAGTTGTTTTTTACTCCGCTGCTACCAAGACCATTCTCCCCACGTGAGCTGCTTGACAACTCTTTGGCTTCCTTGAAGTAGAATGGATCAACCTTCAGGATGACGGCCTGCGCGATACGATCTCCAACGTTATAGTTGACATCAAGCCCCTTGAAGATGACGTGAATATCCCCACGATATCCCGAATCGATTACGCCAACACAGTTGGTCATAAGTGCATCATGCTTGTATGCTGACGAGCGAGGGAAGATGAACATGGCATAGCCGAGTGGAATCTCAACGGCAATGCCGATGTTGAAGATAATGCATCGGTTGGTTCTGTCGATTTTCTTGCCTACTGCTGTTAAATCGAAACCTGCATCACCGGAGTATGCGTGAGTAGGCGTAACGGCATCGGGGTGCAGCTTCTTGAACTTGATAGGCGTAGCATATACCTCATACAGATGTTCTTTGGTCTGCGGATATACTCCGCGGATCTTAATCGTTGATTTTGTTTCGTTGGGTTGAATGTCATTCTTGCTCATTCTTCTTGCGTTTAATTGGTTCGTAATACTTTTTAGCTTTCTGTCCCCACCCTTGGCAAGGGTGAGACACACCATTGCTGTAACCGTAGTCACATTGTGGTGTCATGAACTTTGCACATTTGGCGCAAGGTTCAGGCTGTAGTTTACCGTTGTACATGTTGATCGCATCAAAAATTCTGCCTCGGCTATCTGGTGTTATCGTGATAGCAATTGCGAAGATTTAATTACCCTACAATTGCCCATTGTCGGGGTAATGTCGGGTAATGTCGGGGTAATGTCGGGTAATGTCGGGGTAATGTCAATTAACCCTATTTCCGTTTCCTTTTTCCCTTGCTTCGCTTAAAGCGTGACATGTTGTCACGCAGTTGTCCGAATTGCTTCGGGGTGAGCTGCTTGTCGGGCACGGGAAGGAGAAAGTCCTTCTCGGTGTAGTAGTATGGGTCTCTGTTAATATCTAACATGTGTCTGTTATTTTGATTATTCTTCGATTACACCGAAGGGGGTGCCGTCTGCGAATTTGTACAACTTAAGCGCAGTCTCGAAGCTTACTGCCTCGTCTGAGGATATATATATCCCCACATTATCACAGCCGCTCGCAATAACGTAACAATCAGATGATTGAAGCCAACAGAATTGTCCATGTTTGACCATCCCATCAAAGCATTCCTTTGCTGATCGGAAGGGTCTATACTTAGGCATATGTCGAACTCTGTATCTAAAACTAGGGTCCCATAAAGGGATTTCTGTGGTCACCCATTTTTCGTCATCCACATCGTAGAACTCAATCTCCTTGCCATCAACATAAGCTTGCATGACGGCAATGCGTTCTTTTGTATCTTCTTTAGTCATTTTCTTCGTTTTAAATCAGTTCGTTAATATAATCCTTGTAGGAGGCTGTAGAATCAATTAGTCCGTAGGTGTCCTTGGATAGCGGAAGAAATTCAGGAAATTCGTATTCCTCGTTGTCGCTCATGAGGAACATCATACTTCCATACGTGGTCTTCCCCAAGAAGACGCACACCTTCCAAATATCACTTTGTCCTTCCCTTGCCAAACATGACTGAAAGAGTGAAGGGGTGAAGTCGGAGTAATCCTTGTACCTTGTTCTAACAACAATACGAAGATCTTTTCCTCTGTCACTGGGGTGGGTTCCGTCTATATTGTATAGCTGCGGTGTCTCTTTTCCATCGAAATAATCAACTAACGCTAGAATTGGCTGTCCTCCTACAACGTCTGTAGCGACTATTCTAATCTTACGTCCTTGGCTATCCGTTATCCTCCCCTTCATCTCCCCATTCATAATCCTCTTTGCCTTTTTAAGGTCAAATGGGATAATCTTTGTTAAGTTTTTACGCATAGGAATGGAATTTTTAAATTGTACATTTCTTTTACTCTGTTGAACTGCCTATTGAGAAATTCATTATTGTTGATGCAGTAGATGATCTCGTCTTCAGTGCCATTCTCAACAAGGACAATCGTCTTACACCCTCCTCGCATGTCATCGGGGGAGAAGGGAACACCAAACCCGAGGAATTCATCGAAGCGGAAGAAGCCATCTGGAGAGAGTTTGTCAACATTGAATACCTGCTCATATTCCTCACGAGACAATTCACAGTTGATTCCAAGGGGGTAGTGTCCTGCGCGGCCACACCCCTCTGTACAGAAGTAAATAACTCTTCTGTTCATATCTGTGTGTAGAATCTGGAATGAAGCCAGTCCTTAACCAATGGTTTCGGACTGGCATAGATGTTACTTCGCCAACATGATCTGCGGAACGTTCCCGTAGACGGGGAGCTTGCCGTCCCATCTCTCAATCCACATTTTCTTGAGGATCGCTGGAGTAAGTGATGCGGATTTCAGCTCATTTGCCTCTCGCTCTGCGCGAGCCTGTACGAGCATTTTCTCCGCTTCAGCCTTCTTGACTTCGACCTCGTTCAGCGCACGCTGTGCTTCCTGAATGGCTTTGTTCTTCTGGTTCACAGCATCCACAATCGACGTTGGATATTTCAATCCGGATGTCAGCTGCTCAAGGTGAAAATGCTCCTTGGCAAGCGCCTCGCTCAGCTGCGCCTCAATCGCACGCTCAACAATATCACGGTTGCTGACAATCTGGTCAGTGGTGTACTTGTTGAGCTGGATTCGGAAAGCGTCCTTGACATAGTTGAAGAGCGTTCCGTTGATGATGTCACCCAAGTCCTTGCGATACTTCTTGAAGACCTGCGGTGCATTACCATCAATCATCTTCAGGGATACCGTAGGGTCAACGGTGAACTCCGAGCCATCCTTGGCATTGATTGTGAATGCTGGATAGTCGATGGTCTGGACGAAGGTCGGATACTCATAGACCTCTTCTGTGAAGGGATTGTACCATACACGACCAGTGACGAGGCTCACATCATCAACGCCCTTGTCAGAGCCATAAAGGTTGACGAGGATACCCTCTGAACCTGCGTCAATACGCTCGCTGCAAGATGTCAGGCTCAATCCTGCAAGAAGCAGGAACGACAAACTCAAGATTTTAATTTTTCTCATTTTTGTTATTTTTAAATGTGAAACAATTGGTTGCAAGAGATAGTAGCACCCATGCCAACAGGGCAGCTGCGCTTATCAGGTTGGTTGCCGTGTCGGCCTTACTTATGCCTCTCATGGTGGCGCTGACAACGATGAGCGTTGCGACGATCCAACCGATAAAGGCTGTGATTCTCCATTTGGATATTTTCATTTTTGTTTTTTGTTACTCAATTATACAAAATGTGAGTTTCGTTATTTAGTTGATTTCTTTTTTGAGTAAAATCCACCCAACTGAATTTACCTTGTAGGGCTTGTAGCCGATACGCTTGTACCAATCCAAGACCCATGTCGGGGAGAACGTTTCGTCATATGCTAATGCCACATACTTACACCCTTTGGATTTGGCAAGCATTTCGGCCGTCTCAAGGAGGAATTCCCCGTCCCCATTTCCGCGATCTTTCTCTGAGACCCATAAAGAGTCAATGATGGCAAGGTTCGGTTCACTCCTCCTTATACTGACACGTACACTTGCATCGACGTGGTCGTTGATAAGAAGGAATCTATCGAACTCCTTCCAATGTTGTTCTTGCACTTTCATGTTTTAATCTTTCTTTGTGCCCGAAGGGCTTGACTGGTTGTCTGATTCTGACGTATACACATTGTCAAGAAATGCTTGTGCAAGTTTTTTACTTGCTCTCAGACGGTACATGCCTTTGAGGTCTTTTGCTAGCTGAAGGAAAAGCGATTCCATACGTTCGCTGTCAATCAGGTCGCAACAGATCGTTTTCTCTTTATGTATAAGAAAATCGCTCCATCGGGGTCTTCTATAATACCCGGTGATCATTATCGGCTTGTCGCGGTTGTATCCCTTGACTATGAATGTACAGAGATAATAGTCATCCACCACAGGCGGCAAGATTTTCAGGATTTGCTGGGTTGGCTCGCACCATCTCCAGCATGATGGAGACGCATTGACGAACTTCCTTATATAGTCGAATTCCTCGGTCCATCTTCTGATGTTCGATTCTTCTATTTCCATTTTTCGTATTGTCATTCTCTTTTATATAATCAATCGAATCTACTATCGGAGAAAGGCTGAATTGTAAAGGTCGGCGAATTGCTTGCCGAATTGCTCGGCGCGCGCGGACGATTTGAAGCAAAGCCGAGAACCGAAAGACGCAGACGCATACGAAGCCGCATAATACGTAGACGCACAGACGAACCCCGCAGCATCCTTATCATACATGAACCAAGGGAACCACTTTTCTTGTTTATAATCCGCGAAATCTGGTACAAACCCATCTTCCTTGTTCCATGCTTCAGCTATGGTGAACAACTTGCTCAATGCAATCAACGCTTCAATGTGTTTGGGGTTGACACACGAAACAAGTCTTTTGACCTTTCCTAACTCAATAGGGTTTTGCGATGAAATATCCTTAGGTACGATAAAGTAACCATTTCTTTCGAGGCCGAGGCGTTTCATTGCCTTATCAAATGAGTCAATACACTCACTTGTATCACATTCGACTTCTTCAATTTTGAAGTCAAAAGGAGAACGTGGGTTGTCATATAGTTTGATGTATTCAATCAACCCTCTGACAGCTGACTCTTTTGTGTCGTGGATGGCCAGCATCTCATGCTGGTCGCTTCCATCAGCATACTTTATTACATATTTCTTCATGTTGCTTCTTCTGTATATTCAATAAGTAAATAAGGAGTAGTGTTAAGCATGACCGCCAATGGCCGTCCGTCTCGAAGCCCACCCTTACCAGCACACTTGGTGATGGTATTGCAGATGTCCTTCAGGTGGTATCTCGTAACTTGTCCTAGACTGTCATGGCTTCTAGTCCAACCTATAACCTTATACCTTCTCTTCATATTCTATGAACGTACATAGGCTCTCGTTGGCCATAATGGCCGAAGCGATGTTGCCGTCATCCTTGGTTCTTGATCGTCTGTAGACGGATGAGGGATAAGAGGGGTCGAATACCCCACCCGATACGCACACGGCATACCCCTTATTGGTGGCTTGCCTGACGTGCAGTATCAGCCTCCCATCATCCCCTACAGCCGTATCAAGGAAAGGTCTGGTCAACGGGTAAGGTTTCTCATTCTTGCTCATCTACGACTTCGAATGTAATCTTCACTCTAACCTTATTGCCTTCCTTGGGAAAATCGATTCCATCGGTGAGTATGAAGGTGTGGTGGTTAGGGAACTTACAAGCTCCGACTGTTCCAAGTGTGGCCACCATTCCTTCACCGAAGTAATCACCATAGGGAGTCATTTTAGGCTCCTTCAGGAATATGTTGACCACACCGATTCTGCTTGTGGCCATCCATGCCATTGTTTCAACTTTTCTCATTTTCGTTTCAATCATTAATTGTCAGGTAATGAAGAGCCTCTTCCGCTTGCGCCTTGGCAACCCATTCTTCGTCATCGTAGAATATCTGAATGGTAATCCAGATGAACGGCAGAATCTGATACTGCAATGCGTAGTCATAGAAGTATTCGATGTCGGGCAGGCTAGCCTTGTCCCACATATCGTAGGCCAGATGTCTTCTGCGCTTAACGCGGAAGTCCTTATTCAAGTTCGTGACGAATCTCTTCAGCATCGAGTGATAGTATTAGTAGGTCAATAGCCTTGATGTAATGAATCCTTGCGTTGCGATATTTCCGGAAGAAGTCGAGCGATGAGCGCATTTCTTCGGCTTGGTTGTCGAATCTGGTGTCATACGTATTAACTTGGAATACAAAGCCGACGTTGGTGATGACCACAATGTATATTGCACCATCCTCACTACCCATCTTAATGTCATCCAAGTCGGTGCTCCATTTCTCCGACAACATTTTTCTTGTATGAATGTCCATCAATCTGTCATCGGCAAGAACCTTGCTTGCGCTATAGATCGAGAATGCCAGCGCGAAAAACAAAGCAGCCGCCACGAAACTGCATAAGATTGACAATATCACAAACCCCATAAACGTACAGAGAAAAGAGCATAAAAACAGAGTCCCCGCCAAAAATGCGATGAAGGTCTCTGGCTGGAAGTTACGCCAGGCATATTTATAGAGTTTCCACACTAATGCGACATTCTCACGTAAGGTATTCCATCTGTTGTTCTTAGTCATTCTCAATCAGTTTGTTAAGAGGTATATCCCTCATCTGTTCATTAACATATTCTTCGTAGGAGATATCCTTACCTAGAATCCCGATGGTGTTGGCCGTCATGGGGATAGCCTCAAACTGGCTTGCAATCCTCGCTTTACAGCTTAACCAGACTGGGGTTAGGTCGGGATCGTTACCTTGCCATCCAACACATACCGACTCGCACCATCCACATACGTCTCGCACAAGGCAAGCCTGATAGATGGTCGGTCTGAAGTTCTTGTAATCCCGATAGATTGTTTTGACATGAATCACAAGGTCATAGTCGGAATATTTGGAATCTTCATAGAAAGTGCCGTCCCGGTAGAACGTGTCAACAGTCTCTGTTCCATTAACACAAGTCACGGCAGCTGCAACCGGCTTAACGTCATTGATGTCGGTCGCAAGAAGTCTGGCCTTGAGTCCTTCGCGCGTCTGCACTTCGCAATTCTTGGCTTCGCCTCGGAGAATCATCTCGGCCAGCTCCATGGTGAACGGAATCACCTTGGTTACATAGTCTCCCATGGTCTACTTCTTTTGGTTGCGGTATTTTTTCTTCCTCAGATCCGCAGGATATTGCGGTTTGTCGCATGCTTTGGTGAACGCGCTCAGCAGGAACTTCTGCTTCATCTTGCAGAAGGGTCGGTTACCCTTGTCCTCGTGGCAGAATGCTGCACATTCGCAGCATAAGTCGATTTCGTTCTTAACGATGGGTTTCTTGATGATGTCCATAGTCATTGTAGGTTGATTGGTTAATATTGTTGTTAGTTATACCACCTTACGGGAGTGCTTCTCGATGGAGTCAACGAGCATTCCTATCTGATAGAATCTCCCGACCACATCTCTTGATATATTCTCAATGACCTTGCGGTCGGTCGGTGTGAACGTCACCCGGCTGTCCTGCAATTCCCTGACCGTATCGAATTCCTTCTCAATCTGGAGGAACGCATCGCGAAGCTTCCTGACGCTCATGGACTGGCAGTGCTGCACGTAGTCGCTGTAGCCCTTGAACACCTTCATAACACCACCGTCATTGACGAACGAGATGGATTTGATAACTCCGATAAGGGAATCCTGCTCCATGTCGTTGGCAAGGTGAATCACCGAAGAGGCCGTAACCATCGCAACATACGCTTTCGTGTATGGATAATCTCCGCGAAGCAGAATCTTGTTGATGGTCTCCCGATAGCGTGTAATGCTCTCGCGGATATGCTCCGTGTAATCATCACACACCTTGTTGATGAAGTCCAGCCGATCCTTGTCACCGATGAATCGGCAGATTCGGTCATCACTCTCAATCATCAGGCGGTGAGCCATGTTGTATAGCTTCTTGCCTCGGTGCTTCTGGAAGTAGGGCACACGCATCAGTTGTCCCGTAGCCTCGAATGCATAGCCAAGGCAAAGCTCCATGTAGATAGTCATGAGCAGTTCAACCGGTGCTATTCCCAGCTCCTTGCTGCATTCGGCAAGTTTGTCAATCTTCAATTCAAGTTCATTCTTCATATTCTTCTGTTGTTGTTTCTTGTTCTTCCTTGTAGGAATAGTCGGGGTAAATCACCGTATCTTCGGACAGTGTTTCAAGCTGGTCGTGTAGTTCGCCCTGGGCGATGTGCCTGTCAACAAGTTCGCACAGCCCGAACAGCGGAGTAAGGCATACGGATGTCTGCCCAGTAGTCGAGATTCTGATTTGCCATTTACGCAGCTCCATCACTCGAAGGAAGAAATCCATCCTCTTCGGGATTTTAACGCCTCTACGGGCATTATATGAAATCCTCGGAGGTGTTTGGCAGTAGGATAGATCTCCGTACCCACCGTTCCACCTCTTGTCGGGGTCATCCTCAACCAATCCTGCCTTCCTGAGTGCGGTCACGCCACGTTCGATAATGGCATCCACTCTGTCGAGTATCGCGTAGAGTTCTTGCTTCTCGTTCCTTGTGCCTCGCTTCTCTTCGTAGAACTTGCGTTGCAGGAATCGCATACGCTGGACAAGAGAGAAAAATTCACACCGTGCCGCAAGCCTTCCCTCAAGATCTTCCTTGCTGATATTCTTCATCGTCTGATGAGTTTTGGTTTTTCAAATTCGGGGATGAAGACGATGTCATCTCTGCCCTTGAGGGTCGGGTGCCGCCTCAAAACCTCCTTGCATACCTCATCCAACTTGTAGAACGCAGGATCAATCTCCACCTTCTCCGTGCAGATGAACCTATCCATGTCCATTGTCATCACGTCAACGTATATCGTCTTCATATCCTTTTCGTTTGTTTTTGTTGGTTCTATTTTTGTCACCGATACGACGCATGCCTGAAGGTTATCACTTCCAGCATCTCGCGGAATCGGTCTGCAACACGGCCACCGTAACGCTCCTTGATCTGTTCGGGAGTCAGATTGGTCGTGATGATGGTGAACAGCTGGTCGGCATAACGCTGTTCAACGATGTCGGCCACCGGACTTAGGATGTTGCCGTAGCTCATCACCTCACTGGCTTCACGCCCCATGTCCTCAATGCATAAGGCACATTCGGTCTTCGCTAGATCCGTCATGGCATTCGGGTTGGGTGCCAGAATGGCGAGCTGCTTGGCATCAATGATCCTCACGCCCAGCCTGTCTCCGTCAACATAGCCCTTGTCACGAAGGAAGTTCAGCGTAGCCTTGAGGGCTAATACAGTCGTTGTCTTGCCATTGCCGTATAGGCCGTTAAGCATCAGGCCGTTCTTCTTCCTGGTAGTCGATGTCAGAATCAAGCTGATGTCCCATAGGATGTACTTCGTTCCATTCTCGTCATCCAGCTCTGCCCTACCTCCGCGATATTCGACTTCAGCATTGTAGGCCGCAACGAAGACTTTGTAAAAGTCATCCGGGTGAATCGGAACGTTAAAACCCTCGCGCGAAATCTTCTGCTGTAACAGCATCGCTTTCAGCCCGTCCACGCTTGGAAGGTTCAACCTTCCGTTGTTGTTTTGATTTGTTGTCATTGTTGATTTTTTCCAGTTGAATCCTCAGCCAGTCGAAGAAGTGCTGTCTGTACCGACTGAAGCTGTCATGCCTTATGCCCTTGCACACCAATTCTTGCCCGAATGGAATAACATAAGATTTGAGCTTATCAATGTCGAAATGGAAACGCATACTTGCCGTTTCCCAGAATTCGCCTTGCCTCAAAAGTTCAGCTTGGAAATCCTCGCACGTACACGCACACGCACGCGTCTCTCTCTTAATATCTTCTTCTCTTATATTATTGGCATCGTTTTCGTATGCGTGACGCATGCGTTCCGCATCGTTTTTGCATGCGTCACGCATGCGTGACGCATCATTTTTCAGTGCGGACGCATCGGGGGCTGTCCCCCATCTTGCAAGCGCGGCCTTCCGCGCTGCTTCTGAGCGACTGCTTGCGGTGGAACCTATTGAAGCCATCCTGCGGCTGAAAGACTCCGAATGAAACCACTTACCATCCTCTGATAAGGTGAACAAGCCGAAGTCCTCAACGACTGACTTAACTAGACCCGCGGATTCATGAAGGTTGTAGCCTATCTCATTATAGGTAGTTTCGCTCATGTAATCCTCTTGCGAGAATAGATATTCCAATAGCATGAAGTATACTCCATACCCCGCTGATCCGTGCCTAACGCGTAGGCTAACGATTTTAGGGTCTTCTCGGGCAAAGGCATCGTGCTGGAAGTAATATTGTCTCAGCTTCTTTGCCATGATTGTCCTTGAATTAGGTATCCCTCAGATAATCCGTGACCTCTTTGATGAAGTCTTCCGTTCCGTGGCATACCACATACTTGTATTCATCCGACCTGCAGAGGTCGGTCTCCCATACCCTCTGGCTCTCGCTCTGTCTGCCCTTCTCCGTCTTCATCTCGATGAGTAGGGCACCATATTGCGAGTTAGGCTTCAGGAGAATCAGGTCGGCAACTCCCGGCAGAGCACCTTCCGCTTTCAACTTCCCGGCGGTAACAACATCTCGCTTGCCTCCGTTGGGCACTGCGAACAACCGTAGTCTGAGGCTCGGATACTGAATGCGGAACCAGTTGACGCACGCGACTTGGATTCTGTGCTCCTCATCGCCATGTCTCACCCTGATGTGGTGCTTCTGCCGTTCAGCTGCTATAAGTTCTTCAAGCCTTGACATGCAACGAACTTGATGACCTTACGCGCGGGTACCACAATCGATTCACCCGTCTTGGGATTTCGTGCCGTATGCTCCTTGCGTTCAATGATACTGAATGTGCCAAGGCCGTTGATTCTTACGGACTCGCCATCCTTGAGCGCGGCTGCAATCAATCCGATGAAGGTGTTCGTCAGGTTGGTAGCCTCATTGATTTTCGTTCCGTTCGCCCTTGCGGCTTCCAGAACAATGCTTTTCTTCGACTTCATAATCTGTCTGATATTAATCGGTAATGTACTCCGTGATCTTAGTCTCCTGAATTCCGACAACCTCGTAGTCCATCATGGAATTTTTATACGAATCAGCGAAGAGCTGCTTAGCCTCATCGAGCGTATTCGATTCAATGTAGACGAACTTCTTGGTCTTCTTCTCGCGGCCATTAAGGTCAAGAGTGATGAAGTTGAACGACACCTTGAAAAAGCCGACTCCATTACTGTTGCATATCACATCCATGACGGCACTCTCCTTGATGGCCGTAATGTCGAAGTTCGACATAGTAAATTGTCCACAGAACGCCATGGCCCTCTGTTCGGCTTCGGCAAAGCTGATGGCCTGTACGAGGAAAACTTCCTTACCGGAAACTTCAAGGCCATTCTCATTCATCTTCTTGTAAGAAACACTTGTTTCGTAAATCATAATCTTCGTTTTTTATTTTGTTTTTAAAAAAGAGGTGGCGCGCCCAAAAACGCCTACAAAAAGTGCGACATCGCTATGCCGCCCGAAGGCGCGCCACCAGGGAGTTAAACTATATAGCGTTTTTAAATTTGTTCAATGTTGGCCTTTTTCATCTTGGCCTCCACCTTGGTCTTGAGTTGACGGATAAGCCGAAGCTGGTTGGCGTAGGTCGTTGTCTCATGCTGATGCTCGTCAAGGATGCGCTCGGCTTTGGCCAGCATACCGACAATCTTGTGAATCGGATTCTTTCCGAAGTCATCGCGGAATATGATGCTCATCGCACTGGCGGACAACCTTGCGCATTCGGCCACAAGGCTCTTCGGCAAAACCTCAGAAATCGTGCAATGCGAGTAGGAACGTATCCCTTCGCTCGGCATCGGGGATGAGTCTGTCAAAGATGACTCTGATGGTTGCCTCGTAGAGTTGTCGGAACTCATACTCTCCCATGTTTTCGAAGCAGATGCTTCGTGGCACTTCATTCCATTCTCCTGTCCTTGCGTTGTAGACGGGGTCGGTAAATCCTGCGAGCAATGTAAGACTTCGCCTGAAGCAGTCGAGGTTGTCTCTGAACAGCCTTCGCTCTCCTTCTGCCATGCACCCCCATGCGGTGTTGACAAGCGCGAAGTATCGTCTGTGCATTCGGATGCTCCTTGCTTCGTGAATGGTGATGAAGACCGGCCGCTCGGCTGAGAGGCTTCGCAGCTTGTCTGCGTCATCGTCGTAGCATGGGAGCAGTGAACATCCGTCTCTAAGGGCGTACAGTTCCATCAGCTTCTTTGGCTTCCTCTTCGGGAAAGGTGAAGCGGTGAGCCTCCGCATTGATCTTGTCACTGCACTTGCAGAAGAAGATGCCGTTGTCGTACATCCAGTTGCCCAAGGCAATCAGCTGCTCCTTCGAGCACTGCACCAGGAACGTGCGTTCCATCTTCTCTTCCTGCGTGCCGTTGTTGTTGTTATTCTCGCTCATTGTTTGTTTGCTTTTGTTCTTTGATTGATTCTTGGACAGAACTTTGGAGTCCACGTAGGCCGCACAAGGGAAGTCAAGTGTATCGCGGTAGGTCTTGCGTCCTTCTTCCGTCTGCAACTCCTTGAGGTTGCTCACATGTTGCTCGCCCGAACCGCTCAGGTAATGAATGGCTGTCTCTGTTGTAATTCTCTCGTTCAGCAATGCCTTGGCACATACCTTCTCGAAGGGAATCTCATTCGCCAGACCCTTGAATGCCGTCACCCAGAATTGTTCCAGAATCTCCTTGCGTGTCATAGGCCAATCATATTGCGCGCCAATGCGTCAATGTATTTGTTGGCCTCCTTAACGCGCGTCTCGATCTTCTTGACAATCTCATCGTCCCAATGGACTTCCATGCTGAACAGCGGCACCTTGTTGAATGGATTGTATACAACCCAATAGCAAGTAGTTGTACCCGTAACCATCATGTGTGAGAAGAGCTGCCAATAATAGTTGGGTTCAGCCTTCTTCAAGGCTTCAAGCCTCATGGCCTCCGTGGGAAGAAGAATGATGCTGGCATACTTGGCGAACGCCTTGCCCTGCGGACTCTTGATCTCGATGCAGCAACTCTCCCCCGTGACCGGGTTGGCAAACATTCTGTCTGGCGAACTCGCGAAGTGTTCAAGCGTGGGATGCTTGACCGATGGCGGCTCTTCAAGGACAATCTCCTCGTTGCACTTGGCATTGGGTTCATAGATCTGAAGGAACATCGCGGCAAACAGGTCTGCTGCAGGACCCTCCATCTTGTGTCCCCATTCGAGAATTTTGGATTTGACCTCAGTGATGCCGACATACTGACCGAATAGTTCATCATTGTTGAGAATCTCCTCATCCATCGTCCGCTCGAAGGCGAGCTGCTGCATATAGCTGACAGCCGTGGCTGACCAATTGCCACCTCGACCTTCACCCATCAGGTTGCCGACCGCGCTACCCGTTATCTGTCCGATTCTTGCGCGGTACCAACCTAACGTATTCTGTTCCTGGCCGTATTCTGCGTTCATAGGCTAGAGCAATGAGGGGCGGTTATTCTGATTGGCCGCATTCTGCTGAGTTGCTTCGGCCTGATCCTTGGCTTCGGCCTGATCCTTGGCTTCGGCAGGTTGCTCGAAGGGATTGCCTTGCGGTGCAGGAGCACCTTCAGTCTCTTCAGCTTCAGCTTGATCTTTGTGAACCTCCACTGCAACGGCCTCTTCAGCTGCGGCCTCGGCTTGAGCGATGGCTGCAGGTCTCTTCATGCGCTTCATCGCGAGGGAACTCAAGTCGTTGTCCTTCACTTCCTCAACATATACGGGTTGTTCGCCCATGTCCTGAAGTTCTTCGGAAGTACTCAAGCCCATACTGATTTCGGGGCAGTTACTGCGCTGGAAGAAGGCGGCTGCACGATAGATCAACATCTGGTCGGGCATGGTCAGCCACTTGCTGCCGTTCTTCGTTGTCCAACCTTCCTTCTTGGCCATGCCCATTGTGACCCAAGTGCCGTAGATGGGTTCCTTGTGCTTCACGTCCGAGGTCTCATAAGTGTAAGCGCGACACCCGTAATCGTCCGTGCCTTGCTCGCCCTTGAACTCGTAGCGCAGCGGAGCATAGCGGCCACACTTGTTGATGCAAGCAATAAGAAACTTGGAGGAAAAGGAAGGCTGGCCGTGAACAATGTAAAGATTCTGCATGACCATGAGGGGGTCAGCGTTCATTCGCTGTGCCATGTTCAATGCAATCGTGCAGTTGGCGTAAGTCTTCTGCATAGCGGCCTGAACCTTCTGTTCGGGGGTGCCGAACTCCTTGTTCGGGTCACCCTTGAGAGAAGCCGGTATAAGTGAACTGGTGGAATACATCTTCGCGATGCGTTGCGTGGCCTCGAACGACCGCAACATCTGACCTGCGGTGGTCATGGCAAATTCCGCGTCCTGCTTGGCCTTGATAATCTGTACCTCAGCAGGAACGACTTCCATAAGGTTACTTTCAGAATTGTCCATAATTCTTCGTTTATTCGATTAGTAATGTGAATATCTCATAGTGACTGAAGGGGGAATCGAACCCTCATCTTCCCCTTAGGAGGGGGATGCTCTGTCCATTGAGCTATTCAGTCCGTGCCCGTCTTTCCGGGCTGTCAAAAACACCATTAACAAAAACTCCAAAAGCGGTGGGACCTGCGAGGCTTGAACTCGCGACCTTCTGATTATGAGTCAGCTGCTCTAACCGTCTGAGCTAAAGTCCCGTCCCCCTCGCTTGGGGGCAACATCAACTTAAAATCAATCATGCGTAGGGGCTAACACACCCACGTTGCTTAACCATTTAACCATTATAGCGTCGGGACTCGCGGAGTCGAACCGCGTCAGTTGCCACAAGGCTTAAAGAGCTACCCAAACAACCCTGACCAACTGTCCCGATAGAACTTGCTATTCTCGCGAACCGCAAGTACTGTCTCAGATAGAGATGAATTTATGAAACTAATGTTTCGTCACTGTGCTTGTATCAAGGGATGTGGGAGGGAGTCGAACCCTCATGTAATTCACACGAATTTTCAAACAATTGAAACGAAGCAATCATCTAACTTCACAGCCGTAACCGTTAGGCTGCATATCCACATCCAGTTTCCGCATAGCGGCTTATACGCTGGCGAGCCAGATCATTGCGATGCCGACCACCATAATGAGAACCCCCATCACTGCGACCTTAATCTCTTCCAGCAATTCAGAATTAACATTTGGCTTTCTCATACTTCCGAGTTTTTTTAAGTTGTTGAAACGTGTTATCCTATTAACCCATCCGTGTACCATTTGCATAGGTCTTTCGTGATGAGGGCTTTCTTGATGTCAAGTTTGCTGTAGTAAAGTGGGGAGTTGGTGCTGTTCCCCTTGCGGAACGCCTGAACCAATCCCGTCTTCTTCAATCGATTCCAAGCGTCTCGGCTGACACCGATAGCCAATAACCAGGAATTGACCTCTGTCTCTCGAATGTCGCAGGACGAAGGCTCGAAAGTCTTCATGGCCTGCATGTAGCCCACTTGGAAGGACTCCTGCATGAGCTGCTGTATTGCTGATATTGTCATATTCTTCTTTGTGTTTGTTGGAGTCTGTCTTTATTTGGCGGGATTCAGTGTGATTGTCTGGAGTTTACCGCCATACTCCTTGATGGCTCTCTCGCGGATGTTCTCAGCCAACTGAGATGAAGAGCAGAAGCGGAGCGCGAAGGATACCGTCTCACGTCTAATACCGAAGGACTTTGCGAGCTTCGTGATATTTCCGTACGGAACTACGATTTCTAGTCTCTGTTTTTTGTATGCCATTATTTTTTTTCGTATATTTGTATTCTCAAATGATTTCGGACAATGTCCGATAAACTTTCGAGGGCAAAGTTATGCAATTGTGTAATACAAGCAAAGCGATTGCTTATTTTATTTTGCCGAATTAATACTTATTAACTATGCAATTGCTTATGATGACCATCAACGACAGAATGGAGATGCTTGTAAATGAGCATTTTAACGGCAATAAAGCCGCATTTGCAAAGTCAATTGACATGCCACCAACAAGTATGTCTAGTTATCTTGGAACTAAACGAAGGAGCAAGCCTTCTGTGGATATGGTAGCCAGAATTATTCAAGTATTAAACGTTAATGCAAGATGGTTGCTCACTGGCGAAGGAGATATGCAAAACCCTACCGCCATTGTAGCTTCCACCATAGACAAGCGACGCATGCTCGAAGAACTCATAGATCATTACGCAGACGGCAACAATGCTAAATTCGCCCGAATGCTAGGCGTTGCGCCTCAAACTGTGAGTACATGGGCATCTCGCGAAACATTCGATGCAGAGTTAATCTACACGAAGTGCGAAGGAATCTCAGGCGATTGGCTCCTCTCGGGAGAAGGACCGATGCTCAAGGAGGATATGCCAACGACCTGCCAGCCAAGCCACATTGAAGAACTCGTCTTCAAATTGTTCGATGAAGTCCACAAAAAGCGGAAGGTATGAAGTGTATGAGAAAGAAACCCGAATTTAATGCTGAGCATCTTGATGACATTCTTGGCCGAATCATCAACAACTCAATCAGCGATAGTGAGCAAATTCAAGAAATAGCCCCAGAGTTGAACTACCTCATTGAAGAAGGATTTGTCTTCTACTCCAATGGAGGAACTGAACAACAACCCTCAATCCGAATCACTCACACTGGATACCGACACTTCTGTTGTGGAGGCTTCACCGAACTTAAACGGAAACGCATAGAATGCATAAGACAAACGATGACAGCGATAGCAGCAGTGCTGACACTGCTTGTGTCACTAATGTCACTTGTTGCATCAATAGCATAATTCGCATACTCTCACGTCTTTTAAGCAGTTGAACATCGCGAGCAGAGGAAGGCATCTCGCAGGAGCCATCTTTCCTGAAGCGAGCCTTGATGGAACACGTCCACCACATTTTAACGCAAGCCCAGAAGTCGAGGAGATACTGGGAATAGATAATACATACCCCATTAGCCATCTCCCATGGAGTGGGTGTTCGCATACTTCCATCTTCAAGAACGATCTTGGCGAAGTAAGGCTTTAACACCGATACGAATAATCTCTTCTTCATGTTGCTTCCTAATTTTTAATCAATGAACCAATTTACACCTGAACAGAAAGACAATGCTCTAAGGGAAATATATCTCCGCAGATGGATCATGGAAGACACCTTTGCTTCCAATTCCGACCTGATTCGCATACTTGCCAATGACGGCTATGTCAAAATCGACAGTGTAGATTTTCCTTCTAGAGATGTGCTTCACGCAGAAGCCACACCACTAGCAGAATCCTTTCTCAAGGAAGGAGGATATACAAGGCGAGCAGAGCACCAATCAAGACACCAGAAAGAAGATAAACGACAAACAGAAGAGGCGAAAATGCGATATCTACTGATCGTGTATTCGACTTTATCTGGCTTCCTAGGTTCTGCAATTCTTGCTGACAACGCACCAGTTCTCGCGCGTTGCATTGCAGGTATTGCTCTACTTTTCTTTCTGGTATGCCTTTTGGTGATGGCAAGCAGAGTCGATAAGAAGAATAAGACCTCTGATAACTCCCACTGAAGTGACTAGCCTCAACAGAGAAACTCGTCACGTATCTTCGTAAACGATTCTTCACCATATTTTTAACGTGTGAAACGTGTAACTTCCCAAAGGTTTTCGTACCTTTGTTTTACAACCTTGAGCGGACAACTCTCGGTTGAATCACTCGTAAAGGCCGTTGCTGAAGAACTGAAGAAGACTTCTGAGCCTAACGGGTGAGTTGGATTCGGACATTGTCCGATTGATTTCTGATGCAAAAGTAGGTAATTACCTATATAACACCTACCCATTTGCAGGAAAAAGATATAGGTATACCCATGTTTAACCTTCATAAACACGAATTGCAATGTACGATATAGCAAACAACATCAATGTATTTATCAAAAGTATTAGATTGACGGCAAATGCTTTCGCAAAGAACATAGGTATCGATCAAGCCAATATGAGCAAGATGCTTAGAGGCAAACAAAAGATTTCCGACAAGACAGTAGACAAGATATGCGCAGCATACCCCGAACTATCTAGGAATTGGCTGCTCACTGGCGAAGGTGAAATGCTTCGTCCACAACAAGAGAGGCAGGTGAAGATACCTGCGGTTGGGGCGAGCGTGGAAAAACGCAACTTATATTCGCCCGGTGCAACCATGTTCGCCACGAATGTCAATCATAATAATTATGCAGAGAGGCGAATTGAACCTATGGAGATTGAGGATGCAGGAAGCAAGGTGCGGCCTCTCATCCCCATGAACCTGTATAAAAAAACAAACACAGATGTGTATAAGTCAATAGTAAACAAGAATCAAGTAGGAGTTGAATTGATACCCTATTTTTCGGGATTCTCTGAATATCAGATGTACATGGAAGTGCAAGATGAATCGATGCTCCCAGACTTCAAGGTAGGGGACAAGGTTGCCATCAGCGTACTGTCCAAAGACACTTATATCCTCAACGGTAACATATACGCGATGGATACAATGAACCACGGATTGTTCATTAGAATTCTGATAGACAGGGGCAACGAATACGAATGCCAGAGTACGAACAACCAATCACGTTACGTCTCCTTCCGCGTACCCAAGTACGATGTCATCAGATTGTATCGGGTAATGGGATTGATCCGAACGTGCATATAGTGATACAATTAGTCACCCATCGCAAGGTGGGTGACTATACTAATGAGCACCTTTGCACACAAACGACAATGTAATTTTAACCAACGAAACATGGATGACATTACCAAAAAGAAACAACAGAAAGATGATAATAAAGGATGCCTAATGACGGTGTTCTGCATTATTGTTATAGCCCTATGTGTTATAACTTCAGTCTCGATAAACAGAATATCTCACCGACTTGACAAGCTCTCCACCAAGGCTGACTCAATCTGCCTGATGTTGCGCAACAACGGAGATGTTGCTGTCGATTCCATGTGTGGTCCAGATTCTGCTGTTGCAGACGTACCATATGATGAAGAGGATGAAGAGAATGAAGATGGCGAAGAAAGGGTATTCATATGCACAAGCCCCAATGCCACAAGATATCACTGTGAAGGTGATTGTGCAGGTCTTCTTAACTGTTCATATGGTATTGTAGATATCACAAAGTCACAAGCTATTAAGATGGGTAGAACGCCATGCCGAAGATGCTGCTACTAATATGGGCATAGGTTTAACTTGCCAACAATAAAAACAAATTCAAATGAGTAACACACTAGCAAGAACCGAACGAGATAAGATCAGGCGAGAAAAGCTTTCCGCCTTCTTCTATGACCTAGCCAAATTGACTTATGGCGGAATGGTCATTGGTGGTTTAATCAACATAAAACCAGAAGATCCCAACAGCATACTTATCTCGTTAGCCATGGTTATACCCGGCATTCTTTCCTCTTTTATTCTATCATCAATAGCAAACCGAATCTTAAAACAATAACGATATGATTGTACTAATAATGCTTTACACAATAGTATCTATTATAGGTGGTTGCATACTCCTATGGTTTAGGACTCCAAGTGGCAAGAAATGGTTACGCGGTGAATAGACCCAACAGATATGAAATCCCTATTCAAATTGCTATCCATGTTCTCATGGGCGGCACTATTCATCGCGAATGTCTTCTTCCGAGAGATGTTATGGGGAAGCAGTATGTCGTATTCCCAGACGAAGACACCGAGCGCCTTCATCGCTTTCATCAGCGCATGGTGTGTGATCATCTCTATCGAGACCATCAACAGACTGTACCTCACACTATGCTTCACGGCCTTCGTGTTGTCCCTCTTCATGGAATCCGTTCTAAGCACGGAGGACTCCCATCTAGGATTCAACATTGCACTAACGCTGTTTCCCCTCATCATGGGAATCATCATCAACGTGAAAGAATCATATAAACGTTCAGATTAAAAATCCACAACCATTCAACCGAAATTTTTCCAATATTTTTCCATTTTACCGGTAAACCAAACAAACAAGGCTGATTATCAACGGCTTATGTATAGATAACGATAGCATCGCAATCTGATAGCCTAGGGTTTTACCCCCTGCTGAACTACATAAAAAATAAAGGTTGATTCTCAGGGATAAAGCTGGTACTCAAGCTGATAATCAAGCATTTAGCTATACATTTCTGTAACGCTAAAAAACGAATGAGGGAAACTTGTAGACGAAATATACTACAAGTAACCAACAAAGGTTTGCCACAAATTTTTCCAATAGTTTTCCAAACACTCAAAACGAAGAATTATGGACAATTTTAAATTGCTCGTCCGCAAGGACAGAATGAGAGCGGACGGTACTTTTACTGTGTACGTTCGCTACACACATGGCAAGCATGTCACTTATCTGCCGACTACTATGATCGCGCAGATGAAGAAAGACCTAACTGCCTCATTCAAGATTAAGAACCAGCAGATTCTAGACAGAGGCGACGACCTTATCAGAGAGTATAGAAGGAAACTCAACACGCTTATGCTGGAGTTAAACGACATACCATTCGATAGAATCGTAGAAAGATTGAAGATGAAGGATGAGTCTACTGGCATATACTTCACCGACTATTGTTCCAGATGGATCTCAGAGAATGAGAGTAAGAAGGGCATACTCAATTATCGGTCGGCTGTCCGTTCGTTTATCCGCTTCCACGGAGGCAGAAAGATTCTCATGAGCGAAATAACCGTCTCACGTATGAACGACTACGTCAAATATCTCGGTGACAAGAAGCGTGCGAGATCTCTATACACCCATGCCATTATCAAGATATTCAACGATGCAAGGAACTATTACAACGACTACGACAACAACGTGATCAGAATCAAGGAGTCCTTGTCTGGCTTCAAGCGGCCTAAACAAAATGTGGCCGAAAAGCGTGCAGTAGAAGTTGACGTGATCCGAAAAATCATGAACCTTCCCCAGCATGGAAACAAAAGTCTGTCCGACCAGGCACGCGACTGTTTTCTCATATCGTTCTGCCTGATGGGTATTAATGCCATAGACCTATACAATCTCACCGACTATGACGGAAAGACTATCACCTATCACCGAACGAAAACACGCGACAGAAGAAGTGACGGTGCAAAGATGGTCGTTCACGTTCCTGCTATCATCAAGCCTATACTGGATGAGTACTTGAGCAAGTCTGACGGAGAGAATGTATTGAACTTCGCTGACCGTTATTCAACATCCAAAACCTTCAACGATGCCCTAAGTTACGGCTTGAAGAAGGTTGGGGAGGAAATCGGTGTGGACAGATTGCAATTTTACTCTGCTCGCCATTCGATGGCCACCATCTCGGTCAATGACGTGAGGATACCTATATATATAGTCAACGACATGTTGTGCCACATAGACGAGTCCATGAGGGTAACGAATCTTTACGTCAAGAAAGATTACTCAGCGATCAATGAAGCCAACAAGACTCTGATAGAATATGTATTTGGCGAGGGTAGTTATTAGAAACAAAAAAACCCCACGCTGACAAGGCGTGGGATTCCCCCTCTGCTTACGCGGAAGGAAACGAAGAATATGTTGTTCAACGTGATGAGAATGCCGAACCAACAAACGCTGCAAAGATACGAATTTAAAACAACTTCCGCAAGGATTCAAGCACCCTTATTACGCCCACTATCTTACATGGTAAATATTTCAATACTTTTATGGAGATTTTCTTGGTTGAAAGTAAATAAATACTTACCTTTGCAGCGTTAAATAATAGTTTCGCTATGTGAGAAAATACAAGGTAAAAGAAATTATCAAGCTGTTGTTAGACGATGGCTGGTATCTATGCAAAAGAACAGGGACATCACATCGTCAGTTCAAGCATGAGACGAAGAAGGGTCGCGTAACCGTTAACGGCAAATTAAGCGATACCTTTGGAGAAGAACTAACCCACAGCATTTGGAAACAAGCTGGTTGGAACAAGTAAACTAAGATATGGGTGTGTTTGCGCCCATATCTTTAACCCTTAATAAAAATGGAGAATATCAAGATTATTATAGATTGGTGTGATAAGAACTTCTCTGCCGTCACAGAGGATGATCGTTTGTGCGGTATGGTCATTGCTACTGGCAGGACTTATGAAGAGCTTATCTCTAATCTACGTGATGCCATATCCTCTCATGTGGAAGGATTATTGGAAGATGGCGAACACTTGCCTAAATGGTTGGTGGATGGTGATTATGCTTTCGTTGAAACATTAAGCACTGCCGCTCTGATTCGCAAGGCTGAGAAATATACGACCCTGATAGCTATATCTAGGGTAACTGGTATCAATCCGGCTTTGCTCAACCACTACGCAACTGGATTGAAAAAGCCAAGAGAGAAACAACATATTCGAATATTAGAAGGTATTCGCCATATTGGTGAATATCTATCCATTATAAGATAGCACCTAGTACTATTATTTAACGCCAAGCCCCATCATGGGCTTAGACTCCCGACACAACAGTGTTGGGAGTTTTTTATGCACGTATTCTAAATCAGAACTTGAGTTGATTATTCTAATCGTGCATGGCAAGCATGTAATGTTGCAGCTTCATATCTGGAGCATCCTCATCAGCAAAGTAAAACGAATGAGCTGCGCGGATGATATCCGTATCGCTCAGAACCTTGTTGGTGTCAGCGTAGAATGAATTGAACGCCACATACACGTCCCATTCGGTAGTCCCGGCAGGGAATGACAATCCCATGCTTGAAGCATATTGCTGGCATTCTTCAGAAGTCCAATGAGCACCTTGGTGCTTCATTCCTTGTCTGTCGGTATAGCTGATATCATCAACTATCTGCGCGGCTACATCATGGTCATAATGCCGAACATGACTATTGGCATGCTCGCACGGCTTGTATATATAGTATTGTCTCATGATTGACTCTTGTTAAAGTTGCTGATAAATTCACGCACCAACGTGCCGAGGTTCTTCACTTCATTCTCTATGCCGCCAATGCGCCTCTCTTGTTCTCGCTTCTCGGCAAGTGCAGGATTCCATTCTTCCAGAAGAGCATCACACTTGTCCACGGCATCACGATAATGCTCAACCTTGGATAGAGCATCCTGAGCTGCGGCCTTGATTGATTCTGCTTCACGCACCACACCATCTCTATCCGTAGAGATAACCAACGTGCCTGCATAGGCAACGGACGAAGATTCAGGTATGGTGTACGTCCTTGTCGCTCCTTCTGCCTCGATCGTTACGTCCACGACCATACCGCTAGGCTGCGATTGCTGGCCGAAGATAGGCGCATCGTATCGAGGTACGGCCACACTGACGACCTTACCTTGATAGCCCCTCACTGACTCCTTGTCAAGGAAGTATACAGTGTACCCTTGCTTCATATCATTGAATAGCATAATGTATATCTTTATCGTTGTTAATATATAATGTTGGACGCAAACTATATATATTGCGTCCAACATTCAATTCTTCACACCAACATTAAGGGGTAGCGGTCGTGGTCTTCGTGCCAAGTGCAGCGATGAGTGCTGCATTCTGCCTCTGCTGTGAAAGCTCAAGCCTAGCATCGTTGTAACGCTGCTGCAGGTCGGAGTTCCAATGCTGGTTCAACACGTCAACAATTCTCTGCGTATTGGCATTGGCGTTGGTCTTGAGGTCACATGCCATCTGTGACATCTGGAACCCGACGTTAGAGAATCCACGTTCCATTCCCGTATTGGTGTATGAGAATCCTTGCTGCATACCGTTTACGATATCCTTCTGGCCAAGCTGATTCTCGTATCCCATGCGGATGATGTTCTGCTGGGTCTGGCAGCAACAGTTCTGAATGGCCTGAATGACATTGGCATCGCCCTTCTCTACTGCATTGATCACGCGTTCTGCGCTGAAGCCTACCTGACCGCCCACCTGCTCAATGGCTGAACGTATGGCGCATACTCCCTGCTGCAACTGGTTGAAGTCACAGTTAAGGTTGGCACCCAACGTGGTAAGAGCATCGTTATTCCCCTTGATTGCAGACATCATCAGGTCGGCATTGTGGTTGTCGGCCATCTGTGAACGGAGGGAAGCAATCTGATTCTGAATCTCTGCATTCTGAAGTCCACCCCTATTGCCGAAGCCGAATCCATTGCCACCGAAGAGCGCAAGGAAGATAAGGTACATCCAAGGACTGTTGTTCCAAGAGTTCATGCCGCCATTCATTGCGGCCATCATGGCCATCGGGTCTTGCTTGTTGGCCATTGCTGCGTAGGCCAATGCATCATTGGAACCTCTGTCGCAACAGATAACTTTTTCAATTCCTTCCATAGTTGTATGGTTTTAGAAGTCGTGTCACGCACCATTGCTTGACACCGCAAAGATCTGGAACAACAATGTGTATACAATATGTGATATGTGTTAGTTGCTTGTATCATACGGCCAAGGCATCACCAACTTCCTTGCGCATCATCTTGCCAAGCAACCCCTTGAGCCTATAGCGAGCAGAGTTCTTGAGACGGTTAACGCGTTGTTGGCTCATGCCACTCAACTCCATAATCATCGATTCACTCATCCCGGCAGCCATAAGCACATCCACAAGAACGACTCTAGCCGTCACACTCTTCTCATCTCTAGAGGTTGCAAGCCTGTCAAACGTCAGTCCGCTTGCCTCCAATGTGGCTTCCACAGCCTTGCAAAATATGTTATACAACATATCCTTGGTTCTTTTCACTCTCATAGTTGGCAAATTTAAAGATTCTTTCTTACCTTTGCCCTCAACTCAACTACGCTACGCACATAAACAAAACGCACAAGCACAGCAGAATTAAGGACAAACCCCGTCCCCGACACGCTGTGCTTGTGCAAACATGTGTAGTTAAGAATGTAGTTGAGCCTTCATTTCTTTAAAGTGTTGGGGACGTTTTTTTATTATCCCGTCATGCGTTCTAACGCATCCTGCTTGTCATCCTAACATCAAAACCTACGCTACATCCATATAGGCTGTCCTTCTGAGTCATCTGCGGAAGGAATGCGAAAACGCGAAAGTACTTGTAGCCCGATCCTCCGAAGCCCCTCATCACTGAGGTTATGCTCGATCGGATGGGGTACCAGCTGACCATATCCCTAGAGCCATACAGCAATTGCCCTACGGCATCACGGCCATGAAGCTGCCCTCTTTGGATCAGCGTGCGTATAGTCTTGTGATAGTCTGGAGCGCCTAACTTCATGGCGCGCGTTGACAGCCATGCAGCCATCTCTTGCTGAACGTCATCTGTACTGTAGTCATATACCGTCTCATTGTCGGCATCCACCATCAGACATTGCGCCACCGGGTTGAGATGGTCAGTGAATTTCCTGGTAAGTACAGTCCACTGCTGCGTATCCATATCCATCAGATAACTATAAGCGTACTGAGGGTTGAACACAATCAACCTTCTATTCTGATAGTCGAAGGCGATTCTTGCACCATCCGTCAAGTACTTGTAGAGGTTGGCCATCGATGGTATCGTGATAGCAGGATAATGATTCGTAATCACTGCATGAACGGTATCGCTCTGTTTGTTGTCATCGAATGTATAAGTTGTATTCTTGTCAGCGGACAGCAACATCTTGCGCCCCTCATCCCCAATAGACATAACACCCGAACTGCTCACGAACACTATATCTCGTCCAACATTACACAAGCTGACGGCATCAGTAATGACATCCGTGCTGTACGGCACGCAATTCTGTATGGTACCATTTCCGCCTACACCTATAGCATACACGCCATCAGAGCAGAATGCGAAGATAGGGTATTGTCCGAACTGGCCTTGACTGATAGGCTGCGTGTTAGCCGCAACGACCTTCACCTTACCATTGCCACAAGTAATGGAATTTCCGTCTTTATATATCAATGGATTGTTTACTTCAGATTCTTTTACCTGTGATTGGTATTTTATCTCATCTGTATATCCTACATCGACAGATTGCGCCTCTATGTTCGATGAAACAGAGTCAACACTTTTGGCATCAGCATAATAATACGCAAATCCAACTCCATCCATGTTATTTTTAATAGGTACAGAAATCGCCTTGCTGTCGTTGACGAAAAAAACTTCACCAGACTCAGCATTGTAATTCATATTGTATGTCAATAACAATGGTATGTAGCCCACATCTAATGACTCTACATGTTGCACCGTACCTAATGACCCAGTAAACCTGAGTGCGATTTTGGATGTCCCCATTGCCGACTTATACAAACCGATTCCATTATCCTTGTCATACTTCTGTTGGTAGGCATATTTCCCGTCATCTTCAATAAAGAAGTCTCCCCAGTATATCGGAGTGCAAAGATAATCCATACCAGCTAAATCGGGCATAATGCGAGATACATCAGCTATCACCAACCTGCTATTGTAAACTAATGCGCATGATGCCCTAAACTCCGAATAGGAATGCATACTCTCATCCAAAGATTGTTGGCTCGTAATATTGTGCAACGTATCAACATTGTCGTCAGATATTAAATTACCACCATTTAGTTTTATTAATTCATCAAACGTCACAGATTTCAGTAGGTATAATGGGCATGACAACACGTCTCGCTTAATCTGTTCGTCTGTTTTCTTGACTAGTGTAGGAAGATATCCATAATCTCCTCCATTTTTTTTCTGCCAACGTCCGTAGACGTATTTTGATTTATGATTGACAATGTCTTCGGAAATAAATATATCAACTCCAGCCCATACTGTACTATTGGATAGTTCCTTGAAGTAGTCTTCATCAAAATCCACATAAAGTTTGTAGGTGTTGCATAATATATACAACTTATTAAGTTGCGTAATGTAACCATTATTAGCTATAATGTCGTCCATGGACTTTCCTCGAATTGCACTTGCAAACCAGTTAGCTTCTGTAGTTGCACGAAGTTGAATATCCGAAAAATATACAGAGTCCCTAACGGGATAGACAATTATTCTGGGCGAAATCCATGCATAATCTCCCGTATATGTACGTAATGCATATCTGATTACTCTTGGGTATATGAATTCCTTGATGGACAACTTCTCCTTGATCAGCGAATTAAGCTGCGCAAAAAAATAGTCGCTGGCCTTGTCACCATCCATTGCCGATGAAGTAGGTTCTGCATATTCCGTCAGATTCGTTTTTATCAATTTCAGATGGATGTCATCAGTAGCTTTTCCTATGTTGTAATATCTGGAATATTCAAAGTCGGTTCTTTTGAATTCAGATGTATTCTTCGTAAGGACATTGTTTCTGGTGCTAACATCTTTATAATCAAGATGCGCTGAAAATTTTAGAATCGGAGTAGGCGTGCTCGATTCGAATACATACTTACCCAGCTTGTGAAATGCAACATGGATACGTCTGTTGATTATAAAACATATCAGATTCCCAATTGCGCAGAAACTTTTAAAATCGCCGACATTGTCTGCTACTGGCGCATTCTCAATATCCAGTTCTTCAAACGTATCCCTGTCACCCGTTATATCGCATGCGCCAATCGTATACTTGCCAGTCCATTGAGTGTGTGAGCTGCCTTCTCCGTCAGGGCTGACGACCTCATACTCCTTGACAATGCCAAGAACAATCTCCCTTCCATCACTCGTATTGTGAATGAATCTGGGCGTGAATCCGCTGTTATGGAACCACTTACTTCTTGGCATGCGAGCCGCATGCAAGCTTCCATCACGCATCTCAAGATTGACGGCCATATTCAGATTGCCGTCCTCAACCAAATAATCAGACGGCTGCGAGGCCATACCCTTATATTGTATCGTCAATTGCTCCATAGCCATTATTCCTTTTTATCCTCAGTCGTGGATGGTGATTCATATTGTGAAGCGAGATCACGCAATTGTGCAGCAAAGGAAGGTGCAACATTGGCCGTGGCATTCATTTCCACCTTCTGAGCTTGCTGCTTGGGTAAAATATATTGCGCCAAACGCTCCATCACCATCAGTCTGTCCTTTGGTTCAAGCTGAGCCATATCCGCAGCAAATTCATCGGATTCGAAGTATTCGCCTACAGTCTGAGTGAGTATGCCGTGTATAATCTGTTGCGAAGGTTTCTGCTTGTTGGGAGTCCCCTTCTTGCGTCCACCGGTCTTGCGTCCTTCCATATTATTGCATCAATTGTAATGTTATGATTCGCTCCAAGTAATCTTGGTGTGCTTCTTGTCGTTGCACACAAGCACACCAAACTGCATCGCATTCACGCGATTGTTCCATCCTTCCAGATATTTTTTCTTGCGCTCATCCTTCTCGGCAAGGCCGGCGTAGTAGTTAAGCCTTGCCTTGCGAATCTCGGCAAACAACACAGAAGGCTTCATCGCGTTGATTCGGTTCAAGGTCTTCGGACCCATGATCCCGTCAACAGAGATACCGGGAAGAATCCGCTGAACATACTTGACAACCCTCTTGGGGCCTGAATTGATAGCCCAATCGGCCATCATCGAAGCAATGCTCAGGCTGTGGATATGGTCACCCCACACGGCATCCCAATATCCGTTCTTCATGATTTCACTCCACTGTTCCTTGGTCATGGAGCGAAGAGTATGCGTAGTGGCGCGCATGCCATGCTGACGGCAATAGTTAGTCCACGCAGCGATGGTCACACCACACATCGTTGCGCCACCGCTGTCATCCTTGTCATTAACATACCCACCTTCCCACGATTGCAGAAACTGGGCGTAAGTATTGAAATTTGCCATAATTTATTAGTATTATTAGAGGAAGTCAACCATCACGTATATGCCGTTAAGGAATACCGGATTGTTGTAGTAGATCTTCTTCCATAGCCAAGGAATAGGAAGGTAAGTGTGCCAAGACCTTCCATCAAGATTCTTATAACCCTCAGCGATGTTCATGTCTAAAAACCTCTTCACAATACGCCACTGAGGCTTCTTGACCGCAATGTACGCCAGTTGATATCGAAGATGACATTCTTTGATGAATCCGAAATCGTATAGCAGCTGGTTGGCATACTCATCCAGTTCACCCTTCTCAATGGTAATACTGAAATAGGCATCCTCATGCTTCAAGAAGAAATCCAATACTTCTGAAAGCGTAATCTTAGCCGTCCACATTCCATGGCCGCACACCCATCTGCCGTCTGCCCGCAACCATGTACGAATGTCGAAGAATCGGCATCCTGCATCATACTGCTCTTCCAACGTCTTGCTCTGACACTTGGAAAATGGAGCAACAAGGAAGGAGAGCAATCCCTTGCCCTTCTCCCCCGTCACACTGTTATGTGTTGCTATCCTTCTCATTTTTACCTTCTTTTTCTGATTCATTTAATGCTTGCTCTACAGCCTCACCGACACCTTCGTTCTTCTGCTTGAGCCATGCCACGAAGATTCGCTTCAGGGATATACGCCTCTTGATTCCATGCAGGTCACAGAAGTGTCCATATATGCTGTCAAACTCAGCAATGAAGCCCACGCTTGCGCCAATCGCGCCACCCATGAGGTCACTGCCAATACCGAATGGCTCAATGCAAGCCTTGACTAGCAATACACCGAACACGATGTAGCAGACATACTCCAAGAACTTAGTGGTGGTTCTTCGCAATGCCCTACTGAAGCGGAAGTCCTCCCCACGTACACGAACACTGGCAGTCAGGCCGAGCCAAAAATCCGTGAGAACAAGAATGCCGATGAAACCCACCGCCCATCGCAGGTCAAAGATCACCTGCAACATCTCCTCGTAGAACACGCCAACACCAACAGCCGCACCTGCATTGACTGCCATGTTGCCTCCGCTTGTTGTTACATTGATCATTACATTATTCTTTTAATCGCTCAGAACGAAGTTTGGTCACCTCATCCTGCAACTGCCTGACACTCTTGATAAGAAGTGCCGTAATTCTAGGGTCAAGATAATTGACATACCGAAACGAATCAGGATCATCCTTATCAACATGGCCAACCATATCCTTCAACTCCGACTGTTCCACATTCTGGGCAATAAGGCCATAGCTATGCTTGCCGTCAGCCTTATAGTCGAATTCATACACATCGCCCAACTCGCGCAACTTCGCCAACGCGTCAAAGTCTGCATTGAGATTCTCCTTGGCTCGAAGGTCAGACGTACTAGTCTGAACCAATTTGGTTGCCGTCAGAGTATGGGCCACGGTCACATCACCATTATTGACCAATGTCATCGCACCACTTGCAAGCGACATCCACCCGTTGGTCATGTTGATGGTCAACGGTCGAAGGTCATTCCATGTCGATCCGTTCTTGTTGGACATCATGAGGTAGAAGTATTCGTCTGTGGGCTTATACAGATAGACTGTGTAACCATTGTTCTTAAGGGTGATTCTATCAGAGGTGGCAGCCAATGAACCACCGACTGTCAAATCACTGGTGGTGCTGGCCTTGCCATATACCTTGAGAGTACTGTTCGTGCTCACGTTGCCGATTGTCACATTTCCATGCAAACTCGTCAAGCCATAAACATACATATTTCGTTTGGCTGAAGTAGAACCAACATTCACGTTACCCGTAAACGTACCGCCCGACTTCTGCATATAACCAGAAAGGTCTGCATTGCGTTCGGCAATGGTCTCTCCGTTCATCACGATTGCGCCATCCATGCAGATATGCAGAATGGTATTGTCCGTTACGGAAAGCGCGCTGGCCTTGCTTGTGCCAACATCTATACGAAAAAACTTGCCTTCAAGGCTGCTCCATGATTGGTTTGCCATATGTTCGATTTATTTATTTATATTCATTTAATTGGTGGTTACGTCAACTCATTGTAAGTTTTTCCGTCAAATTAGTTACACCCCCTTTACCCCATCAACAATATTCACATTGGTAATCTCAATGCAATTCATCAATCGAAGAATGAAATCATCCCATTGCTTCTTGTATGGAACAATCATTGTATCCGTGATATGCACCTTGTTGAGCGTACCGATAATGTTACGGAGATAGCCAATGATATCAATGGCCTCGAACATACCCTTGTCATGCTCGTTAAAGAAATCCACCAGATCAAGCCAACACAGCCCCTTGTAGATCAAATCCTTCATGAGGTTCGAAGTGTGGGTGAGCGATTTGGGATTCATGCGATACGTGTATCCGATATTGTCCACGTAAGCAACCTTGTTCGCATAGAACATGATAGGAATTATCGTGGGCGTATCCTCAATGTATCGCCTATTGCAGTAGGGAACGGTTTCGTAAAGGGATCTTTTGATTATTTTGTTATTCATGAAGACAATTTTCTCGCCCCAGAATTTGGTCACCTTGTCGCGGCCTTCCGTGATGCACTCTCCGTAAGAGGTCGCATTCCATGAACCATCTTCGTTCAATATGCGGATACCGCCACTGACAATGTCGGCACCCGTCTTGTCAGCCTTGGCAACCAATTGCTTTACAAAGTCTCTGTCAATGTAATCATCTCCGTCCAGAAGAAGAACGAACTCTGACGTAGCATGGCTGATGCCATCCCTACGTGATTGGCCGGCGCCTTCGTTACATAAGTGATTCACCAATTTGATCTTCTTGCCATACGAAGCAAGAATATCCTTTGTATTGTCAGTAGGATCGTCGACCACAACGATAACCTCGCAAGGTTCTGTCTGATTCAGCGCGCTGTCTACGCACTGCTTGATGTAGCGGTCAACATTGTATGCTGTAATGACGATGGAGCACCTTGTCTTTCTCATGTGTAGTTTGTTGTTTATTTAAAAAGGGCAGCACCCCACAAGGGGATGCAGGGTGCTGCAATTGGTTATGCAAGCTTGAGAAGGTTCTCAAGTGCGGTGATACGATTCTCAGCGGCCTTCAGAGCAGAAGTGGTCGCATAACCACTGACAAGACTCTGATTGCAGAGCACAAGACCATCTGCGGTCTTCATGTACAACTCTTTCGTGGTGGTCTCAATGAAGAGGATATTCTCATCGTTATACTCCACTTTACCCGGGTGACCAACAGCATTACCCCAACTAGAGTAATTCTTCATGTTAGACACCACGTAGAAAGTCTTGCCAGCCTTGCTGTAGTAGACCGTTGCCTCGCCAGTGAGAGTAATCGAACTCTGTTCAAACGTCGGAGTTCCGATTTCAATGCCGAACGTAAACGGAAGAACAACAAACTTCTTGGTCATTTTCTTCAGTCTGTCGACATCCGAACCCTTGGCGTAAGAAGAGAGGTCAATGTTCACGGCCTTGTTAGCAACGGCCAATGCCGAACCATTGACTTTGACAGATTCGATGACGTTCACCTGAGCCGAAGAGGCGATACCTGCAAGCTTGGTCTTCTCAGCACTCGTATAGTCGTTAGATGACAAGCCCTTGCCTGACTCCTTCTGTACGTAGCTGTTGAGGTCTTCAACGTTGGCAATCTTTTTAGAGTATTCACCAGTACCGATTTTAAGGTGATAAGCACTTGCTGTATAGATTTCAACGGCATTACCGATAACGACACCATCACCAATTTTGATATGTTCTGTTTGGGCATCCGTTCCAACATCCGTTCCTACAAACAACTTAACCGCGCCATTGAAGATTGACACGCTCTTGTCGTCGCCATATTCGCTATTCAAGTTGATTCTCTTGTCGAGTTCCGTTGTCTGTGCATAAGCAGTGAGGTCAACATTCACACTCTTGTTAGAAACAGGAAGAGCCGAGCCATTGACCTTCACGGATTCGATGACATTGGCCTGAGCGCCAACACCCTCCAAAGAGGAAACACGAGTATTGATCTTGGTGATTTCACCTGCATTGGTGGAAGCAGCTGAACTTGCTTCATTGGCCGTAGCCTGAGCCGTGCCGACCTTCGAGGTGAGCGTTGACACATTGTCGGAGATGGACTTTTCAAGGTTGCCCTTGATGGTGTTCACCTCGGAAGTCTTGGCATACGGAGAAAGGTCTACGAATCCTGCGAGCACGTCCCAGTAGGTCTCATCGGGAGTGACAGCGGAAGAGAATGACTTGAGGCACGCAACATTGGAACCAGCGGGATAACTCTTGGAACCAAGCGTGAATGCGTCAGTCACATTGTACACGTCACCTGCTGTAGCCGAAGTCAAAGCCTTGAGTCCTGCGAAGGTTATGCTACCCTTCGGGCGATACACGCTTCCTGCTACAGAACCGATGTTGTTGTTAACGGAAGAGATCTTGTCGTCAATGTACTTCTTGACATTAGTGTTATCGCTTCCTGAGATGGCAATCTGCTGAGCCTCGGCCAAGATACCCTCTTGGCTTGTGGCTTTCAGGCGGCCAGTAAATTGAATATAAGTTTTATCTGCCATAGATTAGATGCTTAGATTGTGATTGAGTGAGAAGATGCAGCCTGCGCGTTGGCGAGACGGAACACATCATAGGACACACTACCGATTGAGGCCGGAGTCGACTGCTTGATGAACGGAACGTCCGAAACACCTTCCACCGCGTGATAGAGGCCGTCAGCACCAGCTGAGGCGAACTTGCCTCTGGACACACCTTCAGGAAGAAGGAAGTAGGCATATTCGCCATTGGCGAACGTGAACGGATAGGTTCCTGCAGCACTTGACTGGGGACCCTTGGCCGTGAAGCCGCTTGAAGGAAGAGATGTGATGCTGCTTGCCGTGGACTGACCAACGTAGAACTTGTAGTATGCACTTGCAGAAGAAGATGCCGTCTTTGTGATACCATTATAGGTGGCCGATACGCTGACAGAGAAGGAATTGCTCTGCGTGGTTGTGCCGGTGTAGAAGTTACCGGTGCTACTCTTGGTGAGTTCAATGGTTGATCCACCGACTTTGCAGTTGATATTGCTCTTGCCGGGATCTACATTGGCACCGTCCCACTTCACGTAGACAGTAACCGTCAAGAAGTTACTCACACCCTTCTCAAGTACGTTCTTGTTGAGAGATACGCTCACACTCATGCGTGCGTTATATTCTTCCTGAACCTTCTTGGTGAGGTAGCCAGCTTCCGCGTCACTAAGGCCGACTCTCTCACCGTTGAGGTAGAGCTGCTTAGTCTTACAGATATCCACACGATTGGTAGAAGTATCTGCCTTGGCCTGATCTTCGGTCTTATTGGCACTGAAGCCAATCATTGTTCCCGTAGCAATGTCTTTAAGATTTGCCATTTGATTAATTGTTTTTTTGTTTGTTATTTGTAAAATGTAGCTACATTCTTATTTTTGATAGTCATTATGCCATCGTGAGAAGTTTCTTAATTGCAGCCATCTGAGTCTCAAGTTCCACTACGCGAGCTTTAAGGGCGGAATCAGAAGAGCCTCCTCCACCCGTACCTCCCTTCTCCAAGGCAGAGATTCTATCCTCATGGTCGAAGATGAATTGTGAGTTGGCCTGACTGCTCTTCTGCGCCTCGTTCGCCATCTTGCCCACTGTGGATAGATTTTCCTTAGTGGCGTAGATTGATGGGATAGATTGATAGGAAGTCTCAAGGGATTCAATCCTCGCGGCATGCGCATTCTCAATGGCCGAGTGCGCTGTATCTTGTCGCTTGAGGAAGTCAATATCGTTAGTTGCAGTTTCCTTGAACGTCTCAAGAGCAACCACACGCAGACTGAGGTCATCCGCAATGCTATCCAACTCATCAAGTCGCTTGTCGTGCTTCTTGTCGTTTTCCTGCAATTCGCCAATGCAGTTGATAGCATCCTCCATCTGGGTATTCAGCGTATCAACATCATCCCTAAGTGTGCGGATGGACTGCTGATTGTCGCTGATAATCTGTCCCCATGATTCAACGTCAGTCTTCAGAGATTCAAACTCAGTCGTACTGACAATGTAAGAGATACCATTGAGCACGATATGTCCATCCGTGGTGAAACAGATGACAGCCGCATCCATGCTACTCGACATGGCTTCTGAGAGACTACTGCCTACGTCTATACGTACCTTGTAGCCTTCTATGTCCTTCCATTCTTTCTTCATTGATCGCTTGTATTATTCTGTTCCACTTGTTCTGAACTGTCAATATGAATACTCCCTAATTGGCGAGCCGTAGCCATGAATATCTGCGCACGGCCAACATCACCGAATGAGGTGCAAGTAAGAGCTGCAATGGCATAGAGCGAAGCCTCTTCCAGTCGGTGGGGAAATACAACTTGGTCAGACTCATTGATAGCTGGCTCAGGAATATACTGCGCAACGAGCACAGTGTCATCACTGTTGCAGCCATACGCCTCAAGAGTAAGTCCTTCCTTGCTGTATGCCTCTGCAACAACAGGTCGTTCTGCACAACCTCTGGCCATTCCAACCGTTCCTCTCTGCATGGCGTAACGTGGGTCTTGCACACTGATGGTTCGGCTCACGCCAACCCTCCATGAAGACATACAGAAGTAGACCAGCCTCAGATAATCCTTCGGCATTTTGAACACCATGCAGTCATTAACGAGAGGATCAGGCTTGCCAACCAACCCCTCACTGAAATCCTTGCCATTGCCAAGCAGCATGGATGCGGCCCCAATCTCAACCATGCGTATACCGGGAACAATGTTCTCCTGAATCACATCGTCAAGTTCAAGTGTGTCAACATCCATATTGGCACTCAGCTGACCATCTTCCATATTCTGGTCAATGATGGAGCGAACCCTCCTCTTGATATCCATTATATTGTAAGTCTTCATTGTGCCATCTGATTAGGTTGTTGAACATTGCCGCTATCACCGCTTCTGATAAGGTCGTAGATTCTGTCTGCTGTGCTCGGATTGCCCTCTTGGGCTGCTTGCTGCATCACAGACGGGTCAATACCTTGCACCTGCTCACCATTGGCCATCTGTTGCTCCTGACTTTCAATATTCTGAAGCAACTCGTCTCCGAAGGGGAATTTGCCGACTTCAAGCAATTGCTTGAGCGTAATCTGATTGGCCTGCCAGAACTGGAGAAGCATCTGATTGGCATTGTCCCTATAAGCTGGTGAAGTAGAACTTTCCGTAATGCTGATGTCGCATTCAATCTGTAGAACCTTCTCAGGGTCCGCACTGAACGTCCGGGAATCGTCTCCAGCGATATTGGTAACACGCTTGGCATCGTAGAACTGCTGGATATTCTTGATGTCCTTATAGGCAGCATCAATCTCGAACTGCGAGAACGAATCAAGAATGTCTAGCAAGGAGGTCGTTGCGTTCTGTGTCTGTTGGGCGTAGAGAGCGCCACTCTCACCGCTTACGCCCTTGCGGCCTTGGAGCGCGCCATGCACACCGCTAATGTCTTCAAAGAACTTCAGCTGCACATTGAGCAGGTCACCAATACCGACATTGGTCGAATTCTGGGCAACCTGAGTAGGTGCAGGAACGCCCGGCTTGGCCTTATACAACACGACTCCATTCACACGTGTCCACGAATCAGCGAACTGTTCGGGGCTAACGTCATCTGGAATACAGTCGTCAGGCACAAGAAGCACGCCCTTTGCCGAAGCGCGTATAACCCAGTCATAAAGGGTGATGAGTCGGTTGGTGTAACGCTGTTGGTCTATCACATCAGCAACGAAAGAATGTATCTCGCCATCAATGAATGGATAAGCCTTGAACACGTAAGGGTGACTGCCATGGGCGTAAGGTGTCTCTCCTTCACCAAGCACATCGCCAAATGGGCTGAGATAATAGAAATACCAGTAGTTGTCAACGTACCACTCCGCTTCAATAAGAGGAATGTCATCCTCATCCATGCCTACGCTCTGCCCCATCTCAAGCCTACGCTTGTTCTCCGCCTCCACGACTTCCGCGTAATCCTCCACGTCAATCCGGAACATCTGGCCGGTGTTCCAGTCGTGACAGCGGTAACGGGGCTTGGTTTCCTTACGCCACACTTCGATGACCCTGCACAGCGACTCATCTTCGCTGAAGAGAAAATCAAAGCTATTGGTGTTGGGCATGCCGAACGTGTTACGGAACATAACGCCATTGGGCTTCATCTGATGAGCCGCATGGTATATCTGTGAAAGTTGCTCATATTCCTGCGGATTTGTGGCGAAATTAGAAGCGAGTTCACCAAACGTCACATCGTGAATCTCACCCACACACGTCACATCCCATCCTCTCATGTCACGGGCATTGGTGTCAATGAAGAACCTTCTCGGACTGACGTTATCCGTCCAGCAGTCCTGACGGCCATCCTTCCATCCCCACCACTTCTTGTGGACAATGAAAGCACCGATGAGAAATTCCTCCATGGTGCGAGCATACATCTCACTCATGCGGTTGGTCTGCATATTGTATTGCAGGATGGTGCTGAGCGTTTCTGCCTCCTTCTGTTCATCCCGGTCGCGCGCAATACATGTAGGTTCTTTGTCCTGCGAACGGTAAACGCCAATCACGTTACGAACCAAGCGTCTGATGAGGTTGTTCTTGAGGGCTACATTGCCCATACTGTGAATGTACTTCTCTTCAGACATGCGCACGCCATCAACCTCAATCATATCATCCCATTGCTTGCCGAAGTTGTAGTTCTTACAACGTTCGCGCTCCTTTCGGTAGAAGTCCATGTTGTCCCAGTAAGTCTTCGCTTCGAGAAGAATGTCATAGGCACGGGCAGGTCTGCGAGCCTTGGCGTAGGCCACGCTGTCAATGTCGTTCTCTTCCATTGAGTCATCAACTCGAACGTTCTTAAGGGAATGAAGTTTCTTTGCGTTCGCCATGTTTGTCTCGCTTAATCGGTAAACGTAACCTTAACGCCCTTCGCGCGAGCAGCCTTCGCGACTGCGGCCTTGGTGATCACGCTGCTTTTGTCAATGCCGTAAGTGTCAAACAGCCATGCACGTGCGTCACTCAATGAACCGAATTCCTTCTCTTCGCTGATGGAAGGGTCTTCTGTCTTCTTGGTGCGGTTAGGGGGCAGTTCCACTGAATCCTTGTCTTGGTGAGCTGCACTGTCATTGGCAACCTCTTCCACCTCATCACATTCCTCCTGCTGGGTCGGTGCGTCAAGCGTGTAACGAAGAGTGATTCGTCCGCTCTTGAAGTGCGAACTGTGTTCGATGATATGCTGCTCTGCGGGGTTTGCTGTCTTGTATGTTGCTGGGGTAATACCGAATCCACTGACTGAGCCTCCAGTGAAAAGAGGACAGAACGTGGCTTGGCCAATGTGGATGACTGGCTTCCATTCGATGAGACCCATCACGCCATACACCTTAATCTTTGCCATTATGCGTATGTTTTATTGAGTTATATTAGCGGAGGCGAAATCCGAACATCGCCTCCGCTAGAGTTATACCTTATGCGCGTGCGCTCATCACCTCACCGTTGTAGGGCACCCAGCTTGTACCGTTCCACTGCCACATCGTACCGCTTTTGGCGTTGGTACCGATACCGGGGCAGTCCTTCATCAGGTAGTACACCATCTTGTCCTTGGCAGGTGCTTCCTCGCTATCCCACATCTTCATGGTCATTGCGCTGACACCATCACTGGCAGTGCTGGCACCCTCACCGTCAATCCAGATATGGCATGCGCCCTTCAGTGCAAGGCCGTCCCAAAGGATCAAGCCCTTGCGCTTGGCTTCTTCACCTTCAACGTCCTCGTTGAATTCATGTTCATTGGAATACTTGTAGTGTACAAGACGACCCATGCCAAGAACGGCTGCGGAATTGCTCCAGCCGAGTCTGTCAAGAGTCGGTTCACGCTTGATTTGCAAGTCACCGAATACGGTGTGGAAGTTCGTCACCTCCCAGCCAACGGGGTTGACCTTGGTGGTAATCTGGATCTCGGGGTGCTTGCTGTAGTCGATACACTGGATATTCTCAAGGAAGTTCTTACCAGCGAGGATGATACCAGTTGCAGGTACGTCTTCACCCGTGTAGAACATCTTGGCAAGGGCAATGAGCTTCTCGACAGTCCACTTGCCTTCATGCTGCAACTCGCGCTTGAACTGCCAACGTACACCCTTGGTGCAGAAGACCGTCTGCTGACCCGTACCGTTCTTGCCCATCACGGTGAACTTGCCCTGCTGACCAGCCCACAGCGTGCGGTTGTTGCGAGTCTTGAAGTTCGTGAGCATCTGTTCTGCGATGATGGCGTTGTTGAACGGGATACGCTTCTTCTGATGGTCGAAGTAATCAGAGATGATCTGATTCATCACGCGCTTCTGAAGATAGAGCGTCTGAGGCTGCGGAACAACCATGTCGGGGTCAACGTGCTTCTGGGTCTCGTAGCAAGCGTTTGAAAGCACAACCATCTCCGTACCGGCAGGAATCTGGGGAACGGAACAGAATTCATCGGAAGCATCCTTCTTGGGGCCATTGACAGCCATCACCGTAGGCTTGTCGTTGTTGCTCACCACGAAAAGCATGAGAGCCTGACCGGGCATCTTGGTCTTGCCGTCTGCGGCATAACCATCAACACCCTTGACGAGAATAGTGCCATATGCAGCCGGGATACGTTTGTCAGCAGCACTGAGGCTCAACTCGAAGGTGTCTGCATCGGTATTGGCTGCAATCTCGGTAAGCTGGGTGATGGTATGCTTCGGCTCGTCAATCATGTAGTGCTGGACTACGGGTGAGTCCACCTGAACGGCCTTGGCCGTGAGCATGAGCTGCATAAGAGGCGTGTCATCGCTCTTGAACATGAACAGGTCTTTGTCAAGAGCGGAATCAAAAAGGTTACCAGCGTTAATGCCGCCAGTGGCCTCTGCACCTGCACTGACGGTTACGGCCTGACCTTGAATCTGGCTCTTCACGCCAGCAGAACCCTCGGAAGGGGTAATAGTGGGGTCTGCCACAGTTTTTACTTCTTCTCCCATAATTCTTTTATGTCTTATTTATTTGGATTAATAATATTCTTATCGTGCTCCAGCCGCAATATCGAAGATGGAGCTGCCACCTTCCTTGCGAGGCTTGGAACCTGCACCACCGCCAAGATGGGGCGTACCATCTCCCTTCTTGCCCTTGCGGAGCGTATTGGTAATTTTGGCGTTGCGACCACGCACCTCTCCCTCTTCGCCAGCCTTGGCCACGTCATCGTCATGACTGTCTCCATCGTTAAGGAGTCGGATGGACTCGGGTGAAATCTTGCCGTTGATGGCATCGTTGACGATGTCGAACACCTTCTTGAAACCGTTGTTGACAAAATCGTCATCCCAACCGTTCTCTTCCTGAGCCTTGTCAATGGCATTCAGCGAAGATTCAAGATTCTTCTGATAATCATCTTCGAGCTTCTTCTCGTTGGCCACACGTTCGAGATATTCCTTCTGTGCTTGGGCAAGTTCCTCTTGATGTTCAGGATCATCCATATATTCAAGGAAGTCCATACCGAACTTATTCACAAGTGAGGTGACTATATTCTTGCCGTTCTTCAGATCCTGAAGAACGACAGCACTGCGAGGGTCTGCATCAAGCATATCGCCAAGCTGACGTTCACGTTCGCGATATTCGCCAAGCTCCTTATCGGTGGCATCATAGTCATCGCTAATCTGTCCAGCGAGCACCTCATCGTCATCGAAGTTCTTGTCGGGATACTTCTTCCTCAATCTGTCACGCAAGGCATCACGCTTGGAGGGAATAGGCGCACCGGCAGGTGCTTCCCCTCCTTCCGTATCCTTGGCAGGAGGCAACTCAGGCGTAAGCTGTTCGGCTTTATGCTCGGCCTCTTCCGTTTTCTTGTCCTTTTCGTCCATATATATGTCACATTATTTTACGCAAAGATAAAAGCATGCTTCCGAATAAAAATCGTATTTCCGTCCTCTTGAGTAGTATATATTGATTACCTTTGCAACCACATCATATTCCCCTTACACATGAAACACATAGGTTCTATTTTTCCCTATGCAGCTGAGCGAGAGAGAGAGTTGCTGCATGCGTTTCGCGTTGTGATGGCCACAACTAAACATATCATCATGAATCAGGTATTCTCTGAAGTTGTATCCATGCCGTGCTCACGGTTCTGGGTGTCTGAGGAGCGTGCCATAACAGTCATACGCACAATGATGGCTGGGCGTTACATCTGCACGACCGGGGAGAAACGTGATATGTACGATGAGATCTTCGCTCGTGTCAAGGATTTGCGAATCTCCCACCCCGAAGCACCGCTACAACTGCTTGTATCCATCGTGGTCAATTCTCCTGCACCACGATTCTATCTGTCTGCATCGCAAGCCAAGTCCATCATCAACCGTGTAAGACGCACTACATGACGGCCTCCGTCACATTCTTCACATGGCTTGCGACACCTTTAAGTCCATCGTTATTGGGATGAAGAGTAACCTGACGTGGCAATGGCATCACATTGATATTGTATGCTATCCATAATCCGATAGCGCGAGTCATCAGCAAGTCATCGTGCTTGCCGGCGATGGCACCATATGCACCATTGGGCTTGAGTTCATAGGTAAGCAACTCGTCAAGACATTGCTCGTCTCGTTCAACCCATCCCTTCTCGCGCACCATCTTGATAAGGTGGCTGATGATCATCGGCTTGGTTGACACATTGGTGTGGAAGCCATATTTGACTGGAGCACCTTCACGTATGTCCGCTTCGCTCTGTTGTCGGGCATACAGATTCGGGTAGACAGACTTGACTTGATTCAAGATAAATTCACTTTGGTCTCCTTCCACAATGCGTTCCTTGTCTTTTGTTTCGAGTGTATTCGACTCGATGACAAGCAATGCATCATCATACCATGACGATATCTGCATCGCCTTCCATGCAAGCAAGTCCATGTCAATGTGGCCATACCATTGTGCAACGACTTCGGGATGGCCACCATCCATCAAGGGCAGTCGGTCAATGACGACTATGACAGACCAGTCGGCCTTGGCATGTCGGCCACCGATGTCAACCACAACCAGATATCTGTCGGTAATACGAATGTCCGTGAATATCTCAGGCTTTTCCCAAACGCAAAGCAATCCGGTTGAATCTTCCTTGAATCGAAGACCAAGCAAGGCTTTCCTGCCTCCATCCGAATTGCCATACACATCCCCGACGTAACGCGGAGGACGGCATCCACCTCTGAGCTGCTCCACAAGAATCTTGTCGAAGACCTTGCAGCCTGAATAGGTGAATGCTTCATCGTCATCAGTAGGATACTCCGAAGCCATATCCCCATGGTCGTAGTACTTCTTGCGTTCTTCGATATACCATGCGATGGCCTCAAGTGTAGCACCGCATTCCCACAGATACCACAGATACCTTCCCGGCTCGCTTCGGTCACTGGGAGAGTAGGCGTTATTCTTGTTCTTCAGAAGGCTTGCGGCAAAGGCACGTTTGTTTTTGACCTCAAGCCTATATAGTTCAATCTCGAACCACGCAATAAACAAAGCTTTGTATTGGGAGTCATTCTTCTTGGCATCATGGTATTCCTTCTCGAAGAAGTTGCCAGTTCCGTTGGCCGTGCTCTCATACACAATCATCGTGTATGGCTTGTAGGCCATACCTCCACATGCCGAGCGAACGACCTTGGCCGCAGTCTTCTTGTCAGTTGATTCCCACAGACCGACCTCCGTGCAATGAACCAAGTTGTAGTCACCACCACGGGCAGACTCTGGCTTCTCGTATGAGCCAATCTTTATCTTGCAATTGCGTGCAATGATTCGGGTGATATTACCACTGTTGCCAACACCCTCTATCTTTCGTTCTGCGGGATCATATTGTTCGTTGAGTTCATGCAGCATCTCTGCCGGATAACTGTTGATCATACGGTCGAACATATCCTTGACCTCATAGGAGGCATCCTTCACATGTCCGACAATGAGAGAGTTAAGGCCGACTTGGTGAACCAGTTGCAACCAAGACATATATATCTGTGTGGCTGTTGAGCCACCCCACTGACGTGCCTTGAGCAGGATAAGTCGGATGGGCATACCTGCAACACGCATCGCCTCGAATGTGGATATGAGTTTGCGCTGTGGGTAATTCAGCGAGAAGTGTATGTCTGCACCACCACCCTTCACCTTGATCATCACGTATACCACCGCCCAGAATGGAAAGTCAAATCGGCATCGTATGCGTGTCATCTGCTTGATGACGCATTCAATCTGATAAGGGTCGGGTCGTGTTATCTTGCCTCCGTCCTCGTCATGCAGATATCTCTTGCAGAATTCAACGACACTTCCTGCCTTGACAAGCCTACGCACATAGCTGTTGCTCATCATCTGCTTGGGGATATACTGCACTCGAATCGGGAAGTCAGTAATCTCTATACGAACACGCTCGCCTATACTGCCCTCTCCCGTTACCGGGTTGAATGGGGCGAATAGGCGAGCGTTACGTTCTTCGTTGATTCTTATGATATCATCTTCGCTCATAGTCTAATCAGAATGGGCGCAATGGGCGTGTCAGAATCCCTGACCTAGCGCGCATCACGCTCTTGGCCTTGTCCAATACTTCGCTTGCCCTAGCCGCCCATAATTGGGCTGCATCGGGCTTGGTGATCATCAGCCAGTCGCTAAGTACGCGTGCAACCATGAATTCATGGATAAGTTTCTCAAGAAGAATGGCGGTCGTATGGCTGAACTTGGATGGAACATCCATCTCAATGCGGTAGCAAGCGGTCTCCCCGAAGTCATCAGTCAGTTCCGTCCCGTCAACGCACTGAGTCTGCGTATACGGATAGAGCATCTCCACACACAATGCATGGGCAAGGTCAAGCATGCGCGTCACGCGGTCTATGTTGCCATCCTCGGCAATATCCTGCGTCTGATGACCTGCATGTTCCTCCATGCCACGTTTCTCTGAAGGATTCATCACATCGCCCTCGACATAAGCCACATTGCTGATATCGTATACAAGCGCATCACGCTTGAAAAGCAGTGTGACATGGCGTGTGTCCTGATTCATTTTCCTCAGCGCATTGGCCTCCATCCACTCAACCAAGTCTGATGGTCCGATGAGCCATCCGTATCTTCCGTATATAGCTTCCGTCTTGTTTTTGTCGTTACTCATATCTCATATCGTTGGTGTGTGGTTCGTCTGCCGATGGGGCATGTACGCGTGTGGGGCGTTGGCGCAGCTGCAATGCCGTCTCAATGCCCTGCAGGTCATCCTGCACCCGCTGAAGATAACTTGCGGCATACTCTGCATATGGAGTCAATGACAATGCATCCGCAACGGCATTGGACACCATACAGTCGTGCATGCACTTGGTGATCTGTTCCTTCACAGACGTTCTGAAGTTGGACGGCACGCGGAGCAACGTAATCAATGTATTGTCAACAATTTTACTCTTGTCTTCCACGGGCTTACCCTTGTAAGAGAAATACAGCGTAAGAGACTGGGGGTGCTTGGTCAGTTCCATAAGCACATTGTCAGCGAGGTGTTCATCCTCAATGAGATATTCGCTCAGTGCAGCCTTGAGCGTGCCGTATGTGGAAGTGAACGAGCGAAGCATGCCTAGCTTGCGTTCGTCACTGTCATCTTGCAGGAGCGTAGATGATTCGGGTACATCACTGCTGACGGATATGCCCTCACCGATGGTGTAAAGAATGCGTTGCACGTCATACGCCATCTCGCTCATGTACAACCTAATCTCTATTGTGTGCTTCATCTTGTGTCCTTACTCAAAGTTAGTTGCCTCTCTTTCCAGTGTTTTAGGCACTGTCCTTGTCGGTGGTGTACGCCTTGCGAGCAGTCGTGCGAATGCCGCATAACTCTCGGCAGCTCTACTGTTGAACAACTCGACATCTGCCGAAGCGGTTGAAGTCTGGGCGTACCATCTTGCGATAGCAGTGTACATGGCGTAATCCCGAAGATTCTTGAATGCGACTTCCAATGTATCATCATTGTGATTCTTCGCGATATCCAGCGTGACACCGATTGAGGTATCGGGGTTATCTGCATCAAGACTCACATTGTATCGTTTGCTGCACATGGCCACAGCCTTACCAAACGCCTCAGAGATATATTGTACAATGAGAGGCAACGTGCGCTCCGTTATACTCATTCGCAGATAGGCTCCGCCATCAGCATCTGTGAGGGCTGAAGCACGAACCTCAACCTCCTTACGGATATCGGCAATCAAAGCCGTCACATCGCATTTGTAATTGTATTCCATTGTCAATATAGTCTATATGTCACGCCAACCCCCAAAAAGGGCGAGAAACCATGTTGTGTTATTCCCCATCCACCAACAATGCCCAATCCGAATCTCCTTGTCTTCGAATGAGCTTCATCAGTGGGAGAGCGTATGCGCATTTCCCTAGTAAGGGTCTGTGTGCGCGAATTGATACAGATGGAGTCAAGGCTCGCATCGTATCCGCTCACCCAAGCCTGATACGATATTCCATTGTGCAGCGTATCTGCATAGACGTGCTGAACGATGGGAATATTCACGCTATCACGTGAAGCCTCTGTTCCAACAACATCGGAGGCTGTATCGGTCATGGCTGTGTCTGGACGCATCGCTTCGTTCACGACAGGGATTGTCTTGTATCTGAGCACAACACTATCGCGTACTGTTGGCGAACCCACTTGTTCCGTTCGCGTAACATATAGGGTATCCACACGTAAGGATACATCATCCGTACCCGAATGAAGGCGATAGTTGCGATATGTGTAAGCAATGCAGATTATGAAGAGTATAATCTGCATCACATAAGCGATATTACGCAATATGCTCGTATCTTCGTTCTTATTATCCATGTCGCGAAGTTAGGCGTAGATAACCATAGCGTTGCCGTATTTCCGTCCTCGCGCAACAAAAAATCCCCCACCATGAGGCAGGGGATTCTTCGTTGTTATTCAATCGCTCCGATCTTCTTGAGATTTTCTTTGCGTTTCTCGTTTATCTTGGCTTGTATGGCAGCCCTCTCTTCCGTGGTCTTGGCATTTGCCAATTCAAGGTTGAGCTGGCTCATATCAAGATATACACCCATCTCTTCAGCTTTATTGAGACATTCGGCCATTTTGCGACGCACCTCATAAATCTCAAGCGTGACCTGCTTCTGAGCATCCTGCGTAGTCTCTTCCTTGCGTTTCTGGTTGAGTTCCCGGATATCCTTGAGCCAATCCATATAGTCAATCATCTGATACATCTCGTATTCCTTACTGCTTACGAGCTTCTTGTAGTCATCAAGATTCTTGGTATCACCCGATTCAATCTCCTTCTCGAATCCTCTGATCTGAGTTCTGACATCATCCGCGATAGCCGACCAATATTTGAATTCGGCATTGCTGACTTGGTTGCGGCCATAGTCATTGTCTGTTGATGTCATGAATCGGCTCAGGAATGGCACATTCCGCATGTCGCGCAAGTCCTCGTAGGTAATCATGGCAACCGTCTTGCCTATCTTCGTCACAAACTGCAATGGACCGCCGATATATTGGGAAGCCACATAACCTGCTGCCGATGGATTGATATTGATCCAGCCCTTCTTGTAGTCGTTGCCGCCACTGATATTGTTGAGCCACCTAGAGAAGGATACCAACTGCGGAAGGGTATCATAGCTGACACGCTGAAATTCGGGTTTGTCATCATTGAAGTCATTTTTACCCGTGATCTGTCTTCCCATGAAATCCTCGTCAAATACGTATGCATCTGCAAGAGGTGAAAGGAGCGTAGGTATAAATGCCCTGAACAAGGTCTTGCCGACAGGGTGATCGCTGTCGCTTCTGTTGAAGAAGTTGCGAGGATCAAGGAAGGCAACGGGTGAGAACTGCATAAGCTGGTCACCGATGGCAGCAGGAATGCTGCTATGATTCATCCTGCCCATTGCGGCCTCCATGGCGATGACACCAAGACCATAAACAGCTCTGATTTCTGGAGGAAGTGCAATGCGTGTCCAATTTCCATTACCGCTAGGTATCACAATGTAGTTGTGACGGACGTAATCAGACAAATCCCAATAGTTGCTGTCAGGATCACCGCCACCCGGTGCGACCATTCTGGCGCAAGCAAATGCCATAGCTGCACCAAGAAGGATGGTGCCGCCAAGCATGGAGAGCATGGCCTTCGGGTGCTTGGCCGTCAGTTGGCAATACTGCACAATACTCTGCACGGCAGGATTGATGAAGATAATGCTCTTCCTCAGCCAAGCGTTGCCGAACCCTCCTGCACCATGGAGATTGAAATTCGTACTCGCTTCCTTCGCATCAACGATGGCTTGCAGCACACTCTTGCCGTGTTGACGGCTTGTCATGTATGCTGCGAATCGGCAGGTGTTCTCCACACCCCTATTGGCCATCTCAACGAAATCAGCAACTGCATGGCCAGCATTCTTTGACCATTTCACAAAGCCTTTGTCTCCAAGTGCAGACTGGATACGTGACTGATAGTCCTTAATGCTGAGCGACTGCGTATAACCTGTTTCGCCACCGTGCTGCATAAACTCAGCAAAGTAACGTTCCATCTCGTTGTTATTGTCAAGGTTTCCTGACTTATACTTGCTGTAGAGCGTATAGATACCTGCTGCGTTGCGGTATTCCTTCTTGTGAGACATCGTTCCAGTGAGCACGCCAAGTCGTTTCACGTTGACAAGGAAGTCCTTCGTGTAACCTACACCATACTTGCCCGTGCTGATGAGGGAAGCGGAAGCGAGGTCTCGCTGGAAGTTGCTGATGACGAATTCGGGGTTAAGGCTCGTCACGCTCTGAGCCATATATCTGAATATCTTCATGAAGCCATCCGTGAAGAGGTCTTCGGCCTTGTCCAGAATAGTCTCCGTTGCCTTGTACGGTTTGGTGACCTGATTCCCAAGTCTGTCATTGAGTGCTTGAGCTGCACGCGGATTACCATTCACCCATACGCAATATTCCTTGCCGCCACGCTGCACGCGGATACAATGCTCATCTGCCTGCCATTTCTGGGTGCGGAGATTCAATCTGAGATTGTCGCTCATGCGATGAACCTTGCCCTGCTTGGCCTGCATCTCCATCGTATCCTCCCACTGTTCAATGGAATCCTTCTGCTCTGAAGGAGTCATCTGGTCGTTGATGGGCGGCTCAATGGGTACGTCAAATCCGTTGGCATCCGTCTGATACCATGTACTGCTCACAGACAACAAAGGACTCTTGGCGTTAAGCGCGAGATTGAGGATCTTCTGCTTCATGAGATTTCGGTTTCCCTGGTTCACGGCAGAATTGGCCATGTTCATCATGGTGGCAAGAATATCTCCAGCACGTGAAGTACGTCCCTTGGCCTCCTTCAGAAGCTGCTGAGTCCTCGTTTCGCCTCTTGTCACATACGTGTACACATCGCCAGCAACCTCTTCGTTGAAGCCTCGAAGAGGCACATACCACTGGTACATCTGTTTCACGCTGTCATACTGGCTCTTGCTGATAAGCCCACTGAGATAGGACTTGCGAAGTGAGTAGTTGTTGAGTTCATGAATGTTGTCCCACAGCTTGGTCACGTCCGCTACGCCCACTTTGTTCTCGAAATCATCAACACACTTCTTTGCCTTATCTTCCAATTCCGAAACGGTGAGATCCAGTCTGTCTCCAGTGACCTTATCCTTCGGGTCGAAAATATCCGTAAGGCCTGAGTAATCCTTCTCGCGGTTCTTTAGATAGAGTTCTTCCTCGCGGTCATTCATGCGTTGTTTCACATCGTCAAGTGCGTCAGCCGCATCTTGGTCAAGCGGATCTTTGGCTGCGGCTCGCTCTGCCTTTCGCAACTCGTCCTTGAATTCTTCATTGGCTTGTTTCTCCGCATCCCTGCGAGCCATCGCTTCGTTACGTTCCAAGCCATGCTTGCAGTTGAGATACACCTCAATGTCTTCCTGAGTCAGGTCATGCTTCTTGCATATATCCTGAACCGCCTCGATAAACGGCTGGATACGAAGATTCATCAACTGCTCCATCTCAGCCGCATTCACACTGCTGAGAGTCACGGCATGCCAATAGGCGTTCTCAAAGTCTCTAATAGGCACACCGCGAGTCTCGGATATGGCCTCCTGAAGACGTTTCACACTGAGCAAGGAGTCATGCCATGCTTCATCCAAGTCAAACTTGAAACCATTCACAGACTGCTCATAGATAGCTTGTGCAATATGGTCTGGGTAGAGATTGGGCGTTCCTCTGCGAGACTGCTTTTCTGAATCATTCTCCAATCCCACCATTTTCAAGTCATTTTGTTGTGTATCATGAATCAAATCACTAACTTTGTACTCAGATATGGTTCCGTTTGGATGAGTGGGTAGCACTTGTTGTGAGACGCTTTGGGCAAACGGGGCCATATTTCGTAATTGATAGTTGTACAAATGCATTTCATCAATCACATTTGATCCTTCAAAATACGTTTTGACCGTAAGCCTTGCAGAATATTGTTTCCCTGCAACATTAACTGGGCAATAGTATATCGAAATAGCCTTAGTCGTTTCCTTCTCATCATCCTCTACTGGTACTTCTCCAATCTTAACGGCTTCCTCAGCAATCTTGTCGATTTTCGACATAGCCTTGATTTGGTCAATATTACGGAAACTCATGGAATGCCTTGCATCCCTTTTGCTTACATAAATATCTACACCTTGATCTTTATTCTTGAATGGCTGTTCCAGTGTTGAAAGTAAGGATAAAGCTTCATCACGAGTTTGTGGTACTTTATCTTCAGAAGAAATGATCACATTACTTACAGTCTTATTAGCGATTCCTCCATCAATTCTATGTGAGAACTTCATATTCTTGTCATCACCCTGCCGGTTGTCCTCAGTAACCCTTTCCCCACCATTGAACACGCCCTCAAGCAAGGGGCCGATAACGCCTTGCGAGAGTTGTGCAGGGATACCATTGCCAACAATCGTGTGGGCAAGGTCATCCGTAATAGGCATGCGATAATCGTCTGAAAGGCCAGTCACGCGAGCAAGCACCCTAGGCTCGGCTCGCAACACACGTCCGTCAGGCATGATGATGACATCGCCACCCTTCGTGCGCAAGGTCGGAAGCAGCTCATCGGCAAAGGCATGAGGAACAGAATTCCTGTTGTTGCCTTGGCCGAACACATACAGCGGTTTGTCAATGTTGTGCCAATCAATGCCTTCTGCCTTCAATCGGCTATCCATCCATTCGGGAACACCGCTACGCTTTTCGTGAAGCGTTGGGATAAGGTCTGAAACGGCTTCCATCCATCCCTTTTTTCTGTCCTCTTTGGCAATGGCCTTCGGCTTCGGGGGTAATTCACAATCACGCACGGCACGCACAATGAGTCGCTCACGTGAGGTGTACCCACCGAAATCAGCAGCATTATACACGTCCATATCCCAATCGTAGCCCTGACGACTCAGTTCGTCCGTGATGATCTTGAGAGCCTCGCTGTCACGATAGCCTTTCACGTTCTCAATCGTCACCACCTTGGGATGGTTCGCCTTGATGAAGTCAGCCGTACTGCGTGCTGTCTCTTTGTCCAATTCAACTTCTCCAGCCTCCCTCTTGGCTCTGGAGAAATTCTTGCAAACCGGGCTGGCATGGAAATATTCCACGGGGCTGTCGAGCTGCCCGACAAGCGTTGCAGGGTCAACGTCACGAACGTCAGCCGTGACGATATGCCTTCCATGATTGTCAGCGTACACGCCCGAAATCTTGCTGTTGAATTCTACGGCCACCTTCGGGTCAAGATAGTTCTTCAGACCCTCCTCGAGCAATCCGCCACCACTGAAGTAACTACCGCTCTGAATGAACGTGCCGTCACGGAGAGACTGTTTTATTTCCATGCGCTCGGCCTCTCGGGGACCTGCTGAGGGTTTGGTCGGGGCTTCGCGTTTGGTCACAACATCATGTACCCTTGCACCACCATCACCAAACACTTGTTCAACCCTTTCAGTATAAGCCTTGCGCTCCTTCGCATCATATACGGCACGCAATGGCATACGGCCAAACTGCTCTGCGGTCAAGCCATCAAGATCCTTCTGAGTCCAACGAGCGAAAGCCGACTTCACACCTTTCCACATCTCGCTCAACCACGACATGGCCTTCTGAAGCCAGTTCTTGTCTGTTATTCCAGTCACCTCACTGATAATCTTTTCATTTTCAGCACCAGTAAACTGACTCATGCATTCACTGAATATCCGATCATCAGTAGGCTCCTCACCCAACGCTTCAAGACCACGCTTAGCCTGATTCCACAACGGTGTATCACGCCAAAGCTCCATACCACGGTTATACAAACGGGGGTTCGTCGCCTTCAGCACTTTCATATACACATGCGTATGCTCGTGCATAGGCGTGTTGGCATTGAACAAATCTTCATTCAACACAATCCTGTCACCGACAGCAAAACCATACACCGTGCCACCATTGTCACGCAACATTTGGGCATGCCCACGATCAGTCACATCATCAAGAGCCGCATCAAACTCACGCGTAGCCAGCACCTGAACATTGCCCTTGCCATAGATTGAAGTCAGCAACTTTGTCAATGTGTCACGCTCACCACTTTCTATCGAAGCAAATCGCGTCACAGCATTGATTTCATTCATCAAGCCCTCATCAAGCCTAATGTTACCAACCTTGCCACTTAAAGAACTCTCCTGCTGCAAGTACTTGTCAAGTATCACCTGCCAGTTCTCAGGCAAAACAGCCTTTACCGCACGCTGCCGAATGCTGTTGCCATCTTCATCATACACTCTGAAGTCTGTCAGCAACTTGTAATACTCCGGGTGCGAAGTCGCACGCTCACCACTCATGTCCACCACACCATCGTAGCAGAACATCGGTGTGAGGCCATGTTCCTTGCAATAGTCAAGATACACCTGAGCTGCCTTGCGCGCATCATAACCATTACGGCGCAACAATACATTCCATTGCAAGGCACCACCATGAATTTCAAGCCCTGTTCCAGGCACAGACAACTCACTTACCACCTTGCCGTTCTTGTCATACGTATGGTAACCATCATCCATAGCCTCCGCACGGTCGTAACCTGTGAGCGACTTCATCAGCGGGTTCGCACCACTGGCATGATAAGCCAGCACCATATGAATGTCAGGGTTATCCAATGCCCATAATATAAACTCGCGGTTGGGGGCCACCACCACATTGCCCACAGTGCCTTTGTAATCCTTGTTATGCACATTCTTCATCGCAATGTCCACGGGAAAACTCTCAACACCCCAATTCGGCACAAGCTCCGTACTGCCCACCTCATACAGGGTATGTCCCTTGGGCAATGCACCCCTTGGCACAAATCCAGCATGCGCAGTCAACCACGCATCATAATCCTTGTCCGACAAGCCAAGAGCCTTCTTGTGCCATTCTTCACCACGCCATATGTCCACTATAAGGCTCTGGTTCATCATGGCACCTGTACGTCCAAACATCTCCGGCATAAACGGACGCTTCGTGTAAAGGTGTTCTGGAGCACGAGCACCCTGCATAACAAGGAACTGCGTATAGTAGTCAAAGAACATTACAGCACGCGCGTCCTCATAACTGAACTGACGCACACCACCCAAATTCGCAAGAGCCACAGGGTTGTACATCCCCGTCATGAGGTCGCTTGGAATTGACTTAAAACTAAACGGTGAGGCTTCAAGCAAAGCCTTGCCACGACTCTGACCCTGCGATATGAACTCCATCAATCCCGTATCACCGAACTTGTTATACATCTCAGTGTACGAGTTAGGCGACATCAACCATTCATAGTTCATGCGCCCTCTCAGCTTCGCACTGTTAAGCATGAGCTTCGCTATCTTTACGATAGTGTCTTTCTTAATGCCATCACCGCCCTGCGCTGCAAAGCCCTTCACCGAACCAAGATTTTCACCGTTGGCAAGTTGCTCCAGAGCATGCCTCTGCTCCGCGCCAAGCTCGCGTTCGGCACCCATCTCTTCCCCATTCAAGCCTACTGTCTCGGCCACGGCATTCCACTTGGCTGCCATCTCCTTGCTCTGCTTGTACACCTTGCGCTTGGCTTCAACATAACACATCACACAAGGTGTCAAAAAACCATGCTTCTGAAGCACCTTCTTCAAAGCCTCAACCTGAGTCACACCTAAATGGCTACCCTTGCCATCTGCCACAAGTGCCTCCATCACAGCATTCAAGGCATCTTTCTTGACACAGTTGAACGAATAGTCAAAACTCAAATAACCTCCATTATTGTTTCTCAATATAGGGCGGTTCGTAGCTGCCACCTTTTGCCATGCACCAAACAGAGGGTATTTGTCGAGAAGTCCACTCATGCCACTGGCTATAGTTTCCGCCTGAGCCATCATCGCATCTACAGCTTCTGGCTCAAGCCCGCCATCTAACAGCGCATCACGCACCTGCTGCTTCTCATCTTGCCAAGTACGCAGGTTCAACTCCACCTTGCCATCGTCTGTCTTCACCACTATAGGCTTGCCATCAACGTCAAGCAACGGGGTGTCCTGCGTGCGAAGAGACTGCCTTGCGGAACCCGATTCGTTTGAAAGTCCTTGTCCCTTCTCCTTCGCAATACGCTGGGCGTTCGCCATCGTTTCGCGGATAGTAGCCTTGGCACTATCAATAGCCTCCAAGAGTCCGTTCTTCTTGGAGTCAATGTGCAGAACCTTCGCAAGGGCATTCCTCACCTTATTCATTGCGTCATGGATAGCCCACAGAACGCGATGGTTCATGCGTGAGGCAAGTTCCTGCGTCATGTCGTTCCTGCCGCCAATCATGAAACCAATGTTGTCGGCAATAAGTTCCTCTTCCAGAGCATCAAAGTCCAAGCCGGTGTACACTTCGCCATAAGCCTGCACAGCCTCATTGTATTCCTTCTCGGAGGAATACAGTCTTCTTACGGCATCCTTCAGGTTCTTGTAGTCTGCTTCAGAGAGATTGCGCACAGCATGCGTCACCTCATGCCCGAACGTGTTGGCAAGGGCATGCTCGGAGTCGCGTGCAATGGTGATGGTGCGAGTCTTCGGATTGAACGTACCATTTTCCTTTTCCATCGTGTCGCGCCATTCGACCTTGAGGCCAAGAGCCTTCGCTACGGCCTCAATGGCCTTCTGTCGCTCACCGGGCAATGCCTGTTCACGCAAAAGCCTGTCAGCAGCCGTGAGTGCTTCCATGCTGGCATCAGGGAATTTCTTGCGGAGCATCTCAATGACCGCGTTGAAAGGCTTCTCCTCAGCCATCAACTCAGCATCGACTACATCCGCCTTCTGCGAACGCACAGAATCTTTCTTACCATTGACATCACGATAATAGTATTTCACAGATGCCCTGCTGATAGTCATATGGTCTATAATAGTCTTATCGTTTACTTCATATAGTCCACAATCCAGTCGACTTTTACCGACACCTTCTACTACATATATAATTCCGCGCTTGTCTATCACGACATCACCAATCGCCACCCCCTTGCTACCTTTCGTCACAACAAAGCCACGATCCTTCAATATATCAAATAGGTCATGTGTAGCATCAACCTTCCAACCATCACGAATGTTTTCATTGTCAAGGCTGGTAATAGTACGTAAGACCATGCGCATCAAGCCATAAAGGGCATTGCTGTCCATACCATCAATGATGTCACACATGGCTACATGAGCATCATGAGGAGATGTCTCATACAGCCTCATAGCTGAAGGAACAGAAGTACGCCAGTCTGCTACTTTATTCTTACCATAAACATTTTTTCTCCCAACACTCCCTTGTTTAGATGAAACCTTTTCTTTACCTTTGCCATCAGAAGACAAGTCGCTTTGAGGAGTGGAAAGGCTTTCCACCTTATCCTTCGGGGATAACATAACGAGTTCG
>OIZP01000090.1_pt1 | contig 61869 bp, 38 predicted proteins | sample 1588531 | NCBI WGS metagenome assembly OIZP01 (sample SAMN03283283) | human gut metagenome | biome: human-associated habitat; material: feces | host: Homo sapiens | place: Peru | collected 2012
ATTCCACCAAAGATAAGTGTATCATCATTTATGGGATATTTAAAAGGAAAAAGTGTACTTATGATATTCGCCTTATGATATTCGATAAACACGCAAACTTAAAGTATAAATTTGGAAAAAAAGCCGGAATCTTGTCACTATCGGCTCTTGAAATGCCGGCTTTGTGTTGTTATACTAATATTCGTTGTGTTATGCCGTTTGCCTGTAAAAGATATACGGATTTATGTGGGATTTAACGGTAGCAGGTTAGAAAATTATGAGGATGAAAAATGAATTTTATGAATAAGTTTACAGATGAAATATATTCTTCCAATTCATCGAAGTTGGGAGAGCATGTATTTCAGATCATGCAGAAAACAATTCAAAATAATGGTGGTGTTGGAACAATTACAGGATATTTTGATTCTGAATTATCTATTTTGTCTATAAGTGATCTGCTGCTGCATAATCTGGGATACAGTTATGAATCCATAATGGAGCAGACAAAGGGTTCTTTGAAGAATCTTTTTTATGGGGAAAATGTCAGTTTCCTTGAGGCTGATCGTTTCCGTCGGATTCAGGGCAAAGGGGAAGGACAGATTCTCACAGCGGATGGAATCCCTGCCTATGTATGTCTTTACAAAGAAAATGCAACAGATACGGATGGAAAACCAATCTGGATCATGTCAGTGAGGATGAACTGGGAGTATGAGAATCTTGCTCTGGTAAATGAATCCATAAGTTCAGCACTGTGGTATTTTGACTGCAATAAAAACAGTGAGATCGTAAATGTGAACTGGAGTCATGCTTTCCGGCGGATCCTGGGCTATCATGATACATTGGATTTTCCGAACAAACTGGACTCGTGGTCAGCACTTCTGCATCCTGAAGACACGGATCATGTAATGAAGCTGCTTCAGGAAACAATTGCAGATAAAACAAATAAAACAAAATTCCAGGCAGAGTATCGGCTGAAAACAAAAGATGGGCGATATCATTGGTTCCGGGCTTCTGCGGAAGTGATACGCCGTCTTGACGGTTCAGCCAAGCGGATTGCAGGAATCCTCAGCAATATAGATGAAGAAAAAAGAAGCCTGATGCAGGCGCAGCGGTCGGCCGCTTTTCACCGTGCATTCACAAGTGCGAACATCTGTGAATACTATGTGAATCTTGAGAAGAATACATTTGACACATTTAAAGTAGAGTCCTCTCTGATGACTGCATTTGAGCAGAGCCACACATGGGATGAACTGGTCAGGTTCTTTGTGGACAATTATGTTATTGAAAAGGATAAAAAGGCTGTAACAGATTTTTATAATCGTTCGTACATTACAGAGAAATTAAAGGGACTTGAGACAGAGTTATGCCAGGAATGCAGAATCATTTTAAATGGGGAGAAACGATGGGTCCGGAATGTGATCATGCGCGGCGAGATGGAAGATTCTGAGTATGCAATGATCTTTCTGCGGGATATCACAGAGTCAAAAGCCGAGACTGCAAAGCGAATGCAGATGGCATCTGACAATGCATCCATGGAACTTTTGATCCAGAGTATGGTGCGTCTTGTGGATCGATTTGTTGTCTGCAATCTTGAAGAAGACCTATATGAATTTTACACACTGCAGGGTGAAATGGTATACAAGCCATTTGGAACATATCACGATTTTGTAGAGCAGGTACTCGCAAAGTATAAGACGCTGAAACCATTGGAACCGCTGGATGTCCTGATGTCTTCAGAACATATACGGAAGAATCTGACAGAAGAGCAGAGCGTTTATAAATTCGAATATTGTTCCTTAGATGAAAATACCTATAAAATTGCTTCATTCATTCCGTTGGAGTGGAAAGGAGAGAAATTAGTAAAGGTGTTGTTAGCATCCATAAATGTCTCACAGGAGAAAAAAGTAGAAATCGAATCCCGCAAGGCGTTGAAGGAAGCGTATCAGGCAGCGGAGAATGCAAGCCGCGCCAAGACAGAATTTCTCTCCAATATGTCCCATGACATCCGGACACCGATGAATGCGATTGTCGGGCTGACAGCGATTGCAGGTGCTAATATCGAGAATCAGGAGAAAGTGATTGAATGTCTTGGCAAAATTACAAAATCGAGCCGTCATCTGTTGGGGCTGATCAATGAAGTTCTTGACATGGCGCGGATTGAAAGCGGGAAAATGTCTCTTGCCGAGGAAGATTTCAGCTTGCCGGAGCTGGTAGATAATCTGCTCACACTTACAAAACCGGCAATCGATGAGCACAAACATAATTTAGAAGTTCATATCGATCATATTGAACACGAAGCGGTCTGCGGTGACAGTCTCAGAATCCAGCAGGTGTTTGTCAATCTGATGAGTAATGCCATCAAGTATACTCAGGATGGCGGTAATATTACATTTACGATCAAAGAAAAAAAGAATGGTTTTTCCGAGCTTGGCTGCTATGAGTTTTCTATTGAAGACAATGGGATTGGTATGACACAGGAATTTCAGAAAATCATGTTTGATCCATTTAGCCGGGCGGACGATCATCGGACGACCAAAGTGCAGGGCACTGGTCTTGGTATGGCAATCACCAGAAATATTGTCAACTTAATGAATGGCAGCATTAAGGTTGACAGTATCCCGAACAAAGGAACGAAGATCACAGTAACCGTATATCTGAAACTTCAGGAGAGTGAAAAAGAACAGGAAAAAGAACTGTTCGATCTTCCGGTGCTGGTTGTAGATGATGACAGGATCTGCTGTGAAAGTACGGTTGCAACCCTTGAGGAGATCGGCATAGCGGGCGAATGGGTACTTACAGGTAAAGAAGCTGTGGAACGCTGCTATGCACGCCATGAAAACAACAGTGATTATTTTGCAGTGATCCTGGATTGGAAGATGCCGGAAATGGACGGTATTGAGACAGCTCGAAAGATTCGGGAGAGGGTAGGTAAAGATGTCACAATTATCATTCTTACTTCTTTTGAATTCAGTGAGATTGAAGAAGACGCAAGAGCGGCAGGAGTAGATGCATTCATAGCAAAACCATTATTCCGTTCGCGTCTGACAGCTACGCTGCGACAGTTCACTTCTGAGAAGAAAGAGAAAAATGCACGGAACTATCTGGAAGAGTTTGCGAAAGCAGATTATACGGGCAAAAGAATCCTTCTTGTTGAGGACAATAAACTGAATCGAGAGATTGCAGTTGAGATCCTGGGTATGACTGGCGTAGCAATTGATATTGCCGAGAATGGAAAAACAGCAGTCGAAAAGGTTGCGAATGCTCCCGAGAACAGATACGATCTTGCATTTATGGATATACAGATGCCGATCATGAATGGATATGAAGCAACAGCTGCAATTCGTGCACTTCCGGGCAAAAGAGGGAAAGTGCCGATCATCGCCATGACTGCGAATGCGTTTGCTGAGGATGTGCAGCTTGCAAAGAATACCGGTATGAACGAACACATTGCCAAACCGCTTGATATGACAAAATTAAATGCTGTTTTAAAACAGTGGCTGTAATAGACAAACTCCCCTCCGGGCATTTCTTGGTGATATGTCCGGGGAGGAGTTGTTTGCGTTGAGAATCTTTGAGCTGGGAACTGTAAAATTATTGAAAACCTATTACTATTGTAGTATTATTATAATTGGATGATTAAATCAAATAATTTGAATAATATATACAAAATGAAACAATAGATCAATGGAGATAGATGCCTAATGCAAGAAAATCTCGAAGAATTGAAAAAGGAAAAGAAAAAACGAATTCATCAGATGATTGTTTTTGTCATTGCAGCAATCGCTGTGATAATCGCACTTTGTATCGCATGGTTTGTGAGTAATACAAGAGTCCGGGGAACAGGCGCAACAGTCAGTGCGGATATGAAAAATGTAGAACTCAAGACGTATGGAAGTGCCGGTATCCATGATGATCTCTTGAAGAGGATCATGAATCAGGAGAATCCAACCGGAAGCTCCTGGTATCAGAAACTAACGAATGATTTCCTTGAGACATCTCCTGATAAATATTCCGTAAACTGGTTGTTGAGTGACCAGAGCAAGGTAGGAAACTACAGCAATGCACAGAATTGGGAAGAGTATTGGACGGATTCCAATCATAAGCGTGAAGATCAGGCAATTGAGCCAGGAAGCAGCGGAAGGTTACAATTTTCTGTAGTGCCAAAAACAGCAGGAAATATCACCTTAAATATGCAGTTGAGTCTGATTCCATACAAGTATCAGGACAACAAACTTGAAGAAGCAGATGATACAACCAAAACATTTACTTCCGGTCACATTTTATTCTTTTTAGAAAAAAGTGAAAGTTCAAATGTAGGAAATGCATCGGCAACGAATCTTATTTGGCTAAAGGATGGCAGTTTCACGCTCCATATTCCGGACGCACAAAAAGATACAGAGTATTCATACACATTATACTGGTGTTGGCCACAGAATTTTGCGGAATTCACGTTGGCAGAAAAAAATGAATTCTTAAATGGCAGGAATCCGATTTTGTCTACATATGCGAACGGAGAAGCGATGCGTAATGCAATTGCATATGCGGATACACAATATTCTATGGTGAAGTGTCCACAGCGATATTTTTACAGCAATCTCACACAACAGCCATTACCGGTGGGACAGACTGAATTGTCAAAGATTCAAAACATGCAAACAAATTTTTCTGATAAAGATACAAAGGATGCTTTTGTAGCATTAAGTTCATATTATAACCAGGCAGACCAGTATATCGGAAGCCATGCAAACTGTCTTAGGGTAAAACTTGAGATGCAGCCAATGATTCAAAATTAGGTAAAGAACCAAAAGAAAAGTTACTGTTCACAGTACTTGTAACCAACAACAAAGAAAATACAATTATGAAAGATAAAGTAAAAAAAATCAAGAAAAAAACAGTACTGCTTTTTACACTGGCAGCAACCGGATTAATATTAGTTGGAGTGATTGTCTATGCCTGGTTTTTCTACAAACGACAGTTGGACACACTCACATGGATAAAGACACCGATCCGACTGGAAATCGGAAGCGGTAACAATCACGATATTGCGTATCTGGATATGGGCTCTATCGACGCCGACACACCAGAGCATTCCATGACTTACGTGTTTTGCGTATACGGAGAACCGATTGATACGTATTCGCTTCAGTTAGCTTATACTACAAATATCCCATTTTATTATGAAGTGTATCGTGCTCAATTATCCACATCCAGCCAGACAACATCGGACAATATTGTAACTGTTCCATTTACATACACGGATAATAGCGGAGAACATACTGAAAATTTTACTTATGACAAATCATCAACTCCCGTTATTTCAGCAATGCCTTTGAGTAAAATGGATGAAGCTGAAATAAAGAAACATCAGAGCCACAATCTTAGTTATGGTGATGAGAATGGTCAAAATGCTGTAGATAGTAGTAAGGTACAAAAAAATGCAGAGCCGCTTTATTGGCTGGCTAGTGAAAATAATTTGGATATGTTGAATCCTAAAAACAAAGGGAAAAATGCATTTGGAGGCGATTGCTTCTGTGATTATTTTGTACTTCGTGTTTATTGGGATGAAAATACAGTTAGTAACGATAAGGAGACGGACATGGTTTATCTGACCGTCAGTCGATAGAATAAGGAAGGAGAATCGCATTGAAAAAAAGGACAAAGCTGATAGCTGTTTATCTTTTTCTGATTGCAGTCGTTGCGATTATTGCATATTCGCTGGCAGCATATACGAGTTTGAGCAGTGCCAAGCGCGTTGTCACAGTGCGAGGCTCCGAACAATTATTTACTTCAGATGTGCTGGTGCAGTATGATAGCACTTCAAAATTATCGACAAAAGTAAAATCATTCGGAAAAGACGAAACAACAAGAACATTTTCCGTAACCATTTCAAATCATTTGCAAAATGATGCAACAAAATTTGATAAAAATCAGATTAGTTATGATTTTGCTGTTGAACTTGTCGATGCCGGTGGAAATGTCGTTACAGACGAAAATATTTACAAAAATATTACAATAAATAATACGATACAATTAAAAAATGGAGTATACACAGAGAGCGGTACACTTGCTGCCGGTACGGCACAGGACAAAACCTATACATTTGTTCTCAAAGGAAATGAGATTCTGCCATATCAGATTAAGATTACTGCTGTGCCGACAAATCGCACTCAGTATAAACCATTGGGACGACTGATCGTATTGACAACGGATACAACAGAAACACACTGGACAGGCAGCTTTTTAGAAACAGAGAAATCAGCTGTAGAGAAGGATGAAAAATTAGGTTTGTTAAACTACCGCATTTCAGGGCACGTAGAAGAAAATTGTGTTTTAAGCTGGGATTCCTCCAAAGTGGAAATTGATAAGTGGTTTTTAGAACAAATGAAAAACCAAACAGTTTCAACAGCAGAAGATGGAAAAACAAAATCAGTGACACTTCATTTAGGAGCGGCGGGAACTCCGCAGCAGTACACGATCCAGTTTTACCGGACCTATGCTGTAAATGATTTAAAAAATGAGGATTGGAACACAATCAAGGAGTATATTCATTTTAAGAATTCCAAAGAGGAATAATCAATGGTAAGACAAAAGCTAAAGAAAATATGTGCCGGAGTTCTGGTGGCATCAATGTTATTACAGACGCTCCCGGCGCAGGTACAGGCAGAAGAAAAAGTAAATACAACTGTTACGGCAAGCGAGGGTCAGCAGGACACTCAGACACCAAATGGCAGTGCAACTCAATCCAACGGAACTACTTCTGAAAATGAATCAGGAAAAAACGATTCAAATGAGACAGGCACAGAGCAGCCGGAGGATACATCGGAAAATAATTCGAAATCCGAAGCAGAAGAAAATCAGCCGGAAAATGAATCTGATAAAAGTGACTCTAATATAGAAGAATCTGCTCAGGAGAATACAAAACAAACAGACGCAGAACAAGAAGCAACTGCGGATGAGGCGAATCCAACGGATGTAACTGGAAATGAAATTCAGGTAGTTGATAATAAAGTAACACTTACGAGTACAGCTGATTTTATCAACCTGTCTATTCAACCTGCTGAAAATTATGAAACAGCTGAGATTACAATTACACGTGGAACGAACACTTCATTTGATTTGACTCAAAGTATAGATGGAAAAACATTTCAAGGTTTTGGAAATGCGGATCATCCATTCAAGGGAACGATTAAAATTACAAGTCAGGAAAGTGGCATCGATATTCCAATTAATCGACCATTTTTCAACTACCTTGACCAAAGTGCAACGATAAATACGGGTCTGTATCTGAAAGCAAAGGGGACTGTAGACGTGCCTTTGCTTGCTGCGAATTATGTAAATAGAAATTCAGCAGAAGCAAAAACGATTTCTCTTATGATTGGAGCAGAGAAAGCGGATAATAATTTGCCGAGTTTTGGTGGTATTATCGGTACTATGGATAGCAATACCAATCTTTCTTTATCGGTAGTAAATAAAATCACAGAAGCGAATACTACGATTACAGGCAAAGGCAATTTAGGATTTTTCTGTAATACAATGGGAGTAGGTGCAAATCTGACAATTGCTTCCTATACAGATGGCAACTCTACAAACAGCGGTTCTACAGGTAGCGGAACAGCTACGATAGGCTACAACATTTCAACTACAGATGGACATGCAGGCGGGCTTGTAGGAGAAATGCAAAATGGATCCAATTTAACTGTAACTCCGGCACTTAACCTGACAGGTAATGTTACAACAACCGTAACAGGATTCGCTGCCGGAGGTCTGATCGGTGCTGCTGAAAATCCAACCATCACATTGAATAATTCAGTGACTCGCAAAGGAACGATAGAAGGTACATCGGAAAGTGGAGGTTTCATCGGGAAAGCAGTTTATAATTATAATAGAACTGATAATACGGAGTTAGAGCTTGATTTAAGCAAAATCAATGTCTCAGGAATCACGATTTCAAATGGTAATCATGCAGGTGGATATTTCGGTGTGCTTAATTTTGATTCTACTGCTGGGGGCACAATTACAATAAAAACCAACTCACAAACGGATCAGACAAATTTAACACATACAGGAACCAGTTGGCAATTTGGAGGCGTCATCGGACAGTACAGTGCCAATTCACAGAGTTCAACACTTAAATTAGAAAGCCCAAAAGTGACTATAAGTAGCAATGGCACTGTCACAGCACTGGGCGGAATTATCGGTTCTGTTGCTGGAAATGGAGCTGATCATGCACTTAAAGATGCACTTGACAAGGTAACGTCTGCCTATATAGAGATTAGCGGTGCTACTATTGCAGCGAATTTAACAACAGATTTAACAACAGACGGTTATTTTGGCGGTCTTGTCGGTGAACTGGGTCAGGCAGAGGGACAGGGACATTTCCTGTCTGTTTCCGGTACAACCAAAGTTTCCGGCAGTGACAATGGAAAAGCAAACAAACTCGGAGGCATCTTAGGAAAGTCAACAAAGGGAATCCTCCGCATCAGCGGCACAACGAATCTTTCTGGATTAACGATTGACAAAACAGGTACGGAATGTGGTCAGATAGCAGGAAGTATTGATGGCACAATTGTTTATGCGCTTGGTTCAGGAAATGGAAATGGCAGTGACGGATATAATTGGAAATACATTCGTCCGGCAGCAGTCTCTGTCAGTGATATCGGAAGCTACGGAGAAGTCATCCGTCTGGATGGCAACAAATTGAAAGAAACAGATGGAAGCAGTGCAGATGATACTACGCTTTTTACGAATAGTGCTTCGCATGAGTTTTCTGTCTATACGCCGGGAGAAACTTTAGAAGTAAACAATGCAAGAGATCTTGCAGCTGTAGCTGTTCTTTTACAGCGAGAAAAAACATCTGATCTTTTGAGCAAAGATATTACAGTTACTACTAATGCAGAAGAAATTATTGACCTTACCGGAACCGGAATTTATTCTCTGCTTCGAGATAATGGAAGCCAGATATATACAGGAACTTTTATTGGCAATGATCACACGATTAAACTGGCAGCGGGAGAGGCCTATGGTTATTTAAGTGATGGCACTACACTTGCTAAGAATGCAGATGGTGCGAGTGCAACGGTAGGAATCGGTCAGATTTACAACCATTCTACAATTGGATTCATTCCTTGTTGCAATGGCACTGTGCAGAATCTAATATTAAATGGATCCATTTATTTTCACAACGTATCAAATGGAGTGGATGTACGCTGTGGCGCAGTCTCAGGCTATACAGATGGTGCAACTTTTAAAAATGTTACAGTGAAGACAAATATTGTTTATCGTGATGGAGCCGGAGGAGACGGACTCAAAGCAATGAGTATCGGTGGCTTCCTTGGACGGGCAAAAGGAACAACAACTTTTGATGGGTGTTCTATGGAGGGAGCGATTTCCAGTTCATCCGGGTGTCACGATTTCACAATCGGCGGTTATGTGGCAGTAGGCGAAAAGGGTGCGAATATCACATTTTCAAACTGTGGAATTTCAAATGCAACAATCACGCATGCGAAATTTAATGACAACTCCAATGCACCGGATGCATTATTTGGTGGTCTGATTGGCCGCATGACTGGAAATGTGACAATTAATAAACTGGCGATCGACAATCTTCAGATGGAAAGCTATGCTACCGAAACTGCGGGCGGTCTGTTGGGATACTATTGGAGAAAAAACAGTGAGACCGACAGCGTGTCAATCAACAATCTTGAAGTGAAGAATTCAACACTTAATGTAAAAGGAAAATTTGGCGGACTTGTCTACAGTACCGATGCTTATTGGAAAATAGGAGATGGTAGTAAGGACGCAAATGGAATCAAGTTCAGTAAAGGAACTACTCAAAACTCATCGAACGCATTTTTCGGAAAGACGGAGGAAGCAAATCCATCCGCACTTTTGGTATGTTCTACGATTCGGTCTGAGAAAGAAAAAGATAAAGCTTATATCGAAATTTGTAAAGACGGATTAAAGATAGAAGAAAATGCAGTAAACGTTTCACTCACAGGTGGAAATTATTTTGATGATATTGCCGGTAAAACGAAATATGGAGAAGACGGCAACAATGCAGTGGTTTCTATTGGATTGACCAGTCTAGACGCTAATTCAGCAACGTTGATTGATCAGAATAAATGCAATACATGGACGAACCAGTGCAATGTAAATAATGGAACATCCTATACAAATAAAAACACACGTTATTATTATAATGTAGACTATTATCGCGAAAAAGAGGGCAAAGATACAAATATTACTGAAATTGACTCAGCAGGAAAACTTCTCCTGAGAAGTCTGTATGTATATGTACAACCGAACCTTCAGCAGTATTTTATAAAAGGAAGCGATGATTTCTATTTAACAGGAAATATTGATCTGACAGGAGTATCCTATTATCCAATGTCACGGGCAATCACAATCCAGGACGCAAAGGTGATATTTGATTATACAAATATGAATACAAATACGAAGAAAACGTATAATGATTCCAATCAGCAGCATTACCAGATGCAGACAGGTCTTTTCTCTAAGATATCACAGAAATTCACAGTAAATGACCTTACATTGCAAGGTACATTTGGCAAGTATGAAAATAACAAGGCCGGCGTATTGATTTGTGACAGTATCGCGCAGGAGGACACAAATAAAGACCAGGCAGTTATCCCGATAACGATAACCAATCTTACACTGGATGGTATTCAATGTAAAGATGGCACAGATCTTCCATTGCTTGTAAACTCCGTGGGTTCAAATACAGCGATATCCATGAATGAAGTTACCTTTACGAGAGGAGCATATACTACATCAGGGTTGACAGGGAATAAGGTTGCATCAGCGCTGATGGGACAAGTTGGTTCTAGTACGGCACAGAAAATCAGTCTGGAATTTAGCAACATGGATTTGAACCGAGCAGGAAATGATTCGATTTTTAAGACAGCCATTTTTGCAACTGCATTTCAGTATGGGGATGGTGCCAGTGGTGGAAGCTACAACTTTGAATCAACTACTAAAAAAATAACATTCGGAAAAGAAATTTCCAATGGTGTTTCGGGAACCGTATCTGGTCGAAATTCATATAATAAAGACAATGTGACAGGTCAGGTGTGGTATCTGGATACATTTGGTAATACAACAGCAGGCTCTTATGTCGGTGCTGATAAAGCAGCAATTAAAACAGGCAATGAAACAGGCAATAAACCTGCCAATAGTCCTCAAGATTTTTCGGGCTATCTGCCATACATCGGTACGCCTGAGACTCCTGCGAACAAATATTATGAATTGGACATCAACCAAAAGGCTGTTTATCTTGTTGATGGATGTGGAACTTATGGACATCCATGGGTAATTCAGGATGTTTCAAGCACAGATGGTCAGAAACTCTTTACCGGCGAAGATCAGATGATGACTGTGATGAAGCTGTTAGATGATACAGGAAGAAATGGCACTGCAATCAAAATCAATAAAACAATATTAGATAAAAAAATGGCTGGTCAAGAAGGGATTGATGTTCACACCGGAGACGCTTCCGATGACATAGTATTCATCAAGAATGGGAATACATGGGTAGAAGCAACGCTTGCAGGAAACCGCTATGTGCAGAAAACAGATTCCAATGTCACTTTAACAAATGAACAGGTTATGGCATATCTTCGCAATGGATATTTCCAGATTAAAAAGGACTTAATACTGAATGTAGCACAGTTTACCGGATTTGGAAAAAATGATGTTTCCCGTGCATTTAGTGGAGTGATTGTAGGAGATACGGCCACTCGTAAGATTACGCTGACTGGCGTAAATACAACAGGAGAAGTAGGCGGACTTATCCGTTACAGTCAGGGAAGTGTAGTGAAGAATCTGGAAATAGTTTTTGATGATGTTACAATTAACGGAAATTCTACAGAGACATTTTTCGGAGGTGTAATTGGCTGGGTAATCGGTGGAGATAATATCATTGATAACGTTACTTTGACTGTAAATACCGGTAAAAAAGTTAGTTCTGCCAGCAAACTGACTGCTGTGGGCGGTTATGTCGGCATGGTAGGTGGATATGTCAAAACAGTTGGTAGTACAACGATAGATTATAGCAAGAAGGGCGGAGGAGTTGTCTTTCGTAATATTTCTTCTGCAGGTTTAACTTCAATGTTTGATGTCGAAAATAATAAAGGCATTCAAACGGATACAGAAGTAAGTCATGGAAATACAAATTATTATTGGAATCCATATGTAGGCCGTGTGTTTGATGGATATGCCTGTGCCGAAGAGAGTTGTTCAGGAATGGGGACTAACACGGATAAAAACTACACAATTCCGAAATTAAATAATAGTGACAAACTAAAGATAACGGGTGATGGTAAATTAAGTATTTCTGATATAGGTATAGCTTATTCAAAGAGTACGATTACTTTGGGTTCAACACAGTCTATTTGGTTGCTGTCAGCAATTGTGAATTCCGGGTTTGGGGCGAAAACTTCGGGCACTAATTTTGCTCTTACAAGTTCAAATATAGTGGATGCTTCTTACTATGGACGTACTCGTACCGGGACTTATGGTGGCGTTGGAACTATCTCAAATCAAGCAGATTTAAACCCAGCAGATGCAACAGACGAAAATGATTACTGGGGTGGAAAGCTTACTGCAACAAGTGGATCAGAGGTTGACCGTCGGAAATACTCCACCAGTTATCTTTCAACTTATGTGGAGACGCAAAACAGTGTTGATGCGAAAGCAGTTACCTATTCTTTGACAATGGACAATAATGGTAGAAGTGTTACATTCGCTAATGGAAGTTATGATCTAAGTTTATATGGAAATGGATTCCGAGGGATTGGTCATAATTATGGTTTACCGACAGGTGGACAAAAGGATATACAAAAATCAAGAGCATTGCGTTTACAAAATCAGAGTAATAACGGTCCAATCGCGGTGAATGGAAATGGTGCAACTATAACATACAGTCGAATGATTTATGAAATGTCTGGCAATGATATTTCAGTATCACAGGCAGGATTTTTCACGCAATGTCTGGCAAATAGTAGTGCAACTTATACGGTAAATGGGTTGAACTTTAAAGATGTTACACTGAAAAAGAACATTGGTAAAGATGGAGTCGCACTGGGGGTTGCATTTGCAAGAGATGGAGCGTATAGTCCTAATACTCTGACATTTGATAACGTAAATGTCACCAATTCTGCTATAGATCAGGCCGACCAAGGGGCAGCTGTAATTGGATATATGAGTGATTTAACTAATAGTAATAATGGTAAAACGATAACATTTTCAGGCTGTAGTGTAGATGGTTTCACGGCTGGTACTAAAAATTCAACCAATAAAATGAACCACTGCGGAGCTTTCATTGGAAAGGCAGATCTTCCAAAGAAGGGAGAGCGAAGTGTGACATTTGAAAATTGCACAGCAAATAATATTGAGCTGTACAATGTCCAAAACGGTGGACTATTTGCCGGATATGTCAATGGTACCTGTACAATCAATGGAGGCAGTGCAGATACTGGTACAATTACATCGAGAACAGCTGTCGGTGGTGGATATTCGATGGGTGGACTGATTGGAAAAACGGAGAGAACATTAAATATTGAAGGAACGACAGAAACACCGATAACTGTTCAAAATATCAATATTCGAGAAACAAAACATGTGAACTCCACATCAAATTCGTATGCAGGCGGAGTGGCAGGTTCTGCGGATTCAACAAACATCCAGAATGTAGATGTAGAGAGTATCAAATTAGCCGGAAAAGATTTAGGCGGATTAATCGGCTGTGTAAACGGTGGAGCAGATGTAAAAAATGTTAAGATAAGTAATTCTTATCTGGCGAACTGTTCGCAATCAACAGACCAGAGGGCTGTCGGAGGTTTCTTTGGAATAATCAATGGCACTTTTAACGGATTCAATCTATTGAGTAAGGACAATGTGATTGGTTATGCTGTAGAGGATAATAAGCTCTTATCATCTGTTAGCAGTGAAGCACTGAGCAACTTGTCACCTGATAGTATTGGATTACTGCTAAATGTCGGATTATTGCTAAATGACAGTACCTATGCTACATACAGAAGTCTTGATGCAAATGCCACACTTCAATCAGGAACACCTTGTGGTATCTGGGTAGGGAATGCAAATTATAAACCAGTTAATATTGTTTCCGCTTCCCGTCAAGGGGATTATTCTGCCGTGAACAATATTGGCGCTGGAAAAAATGAAAGCAGTTATGTTATTTATGCCGATTACACAGGACAGTCAACTACTAGCAGCACAGTGAATACAAAACCGGATGCAATAGTTACAGCAGGAGGGACTTCATTAACCGGAGATGGAGCAACCAAAGTAATTGGAACGGCAGTTCGCGACAGCATCATTTCAGATATTATGACAGATCCATCTTTGATGAAAGGTTATTATGGCGGTGATCAGAGCCGCCCGCTGGATGAGATTGTACAGAAATTTGGAACGAATGGAGATTATTCGAGTCATCTTTCGAATTATCAAAAAGAAGATACGTTATATAAGAGTGACAATTTTCCAATCCTGGTCCTCAATGCGACGACAAAGAGTGAACTTAACAGTATCGTGAATAACTATATCAGCATACTGACGAACACAAAGCAAGAGCAATCAAAACGATATTATGTTTCGATTAAACCGCAGACCTACAAATATGAGAACAATGCATGGAATTTAGTTTCGGCAGAGAATCAGACAATGTCATGGAACGCTACAGATGGGGTATCTATCAATCGTGGAAAATATGACAACAACAACCAGCAGATTACAATTTTGGATGTCATCTATAAAAGTACAGTCAAGGGTTCTACAGACGTTTATCATCTATATATACCGGTTCTGGTTAAGAAATTGATGGATGTGGAATGTTCTGTAAAAGTGGTAAATGGTGCAGCAGGATATGATCCGGCAACAGATGGAAATGCTACATTAAATAGTTTCGGAGAAAATTATACAGCACATATTTCCTATACTTATAAATGGATGGTTTCAGAATGGCAGTCAATGTTGGAAAATGGAGATTCTTTACTTTGGAATTTTGACAAGACAGTTACGCTGGGTACGTTCGGAACACTTGACAGAAGTAAGATTCATTTAACATTAGTGGATATGAACACACAAGGAGCGCAGACGTCTTATCATCAAAGCACGTTGGAAGAATTAAGTAGAGACGGAGTTTTGACAGATGATACGTTGAATCTGGCGGAAATGGCAAAACAAGGTAAGTCTCCGTATATTTGTGATTTACTGCCACTGAAAGCAACAGAATCTGCGACAGGTGGATTTAAAAAAGTAGAGTCGACGGATTCTGGTGCGGTGCTTCGTATCTGGGATAATACAGAAAACAAGTTTATTTATTACGCAGTAAAATCAGATGCGGATGCGAAAGATACCAAATATTATAACGTAACCTTAAATACGAAATGTGGCTTAAATGATATCCTCCCTGTTACAGAGGAATATTATCTGGTTATGAATTGTACAGAAGGTAATCAGGCAACACCTATGCTAAATACAAAGTTGGAGCTGAACCAATCCTATAGCAATCAGCAGATACCGACAAAAGTAACCGGTAATTTCGATGTCGTTTATCTCTTAGGAGATTTTTACAAACTAGATACTGTTACATTAAATTCAGAAAGTACAACACAAAATCCGGAAATGGTATCTGGAAGCAATGACAGCATCAAGGTTACCGTTTCTTCGAAGGTAAGTGCTGCTGCGAATGAATATGAATTCGGAAGCTATGTAAATGAGCGGTCCATTTATTATCAATATTCACTTCAGACAGTTGACCAGGCAGGAAAACCAGTCGATATGAAAGGAGCAGCATCTATTCCAACATTAAAACTGAAAAAGGAAAATGCGGATGGAACAGTTACAACACATGAATTAAAACAGTTAACCGATCTATCAGGAACAGAAAATGGCTTTGTAACACAGTTTGGTGAGAATGGATACATTATTACAATAAAGGCACCGGGTGAATGGTACACAGGAGCAACGATTACTGCGGAAATGAGTTTTAGCTACAATTCAACAGATATGAACCAACAATTTCCTTTGCGTAAGAGTGACAGCGAAAATACTGGTGTGAAATTCAAAGTAGATGCGGTAATGGCTTACCAGCAAGATAGTCTTGGAAGCAGCGGTATCTCAGCATCAGCTTCGGAAGAAAAGCTGTATTATCAGCTCAAAGAAGCACAGACAAAATTAAGTTACGATTCTTATAACATTACAAGCACAGATGGAAACACAAGCCAGCTTGGTATCAATGGTCGTGAAAATAAAGATGCTGCAATGGAAATTTCATCAAGAGCGTTACTCGATGTCACAGACTTTTCAAGTTTTAATCTTACAGATCAGTCAAATAGCGCTTATCCTTACTATTTAGAAGGTGAGCTGACACTTGCAAAGAAGACAGATAGTGGGAATGGAACGAATTATCAGAACGTTGCGATAGGAAAGTATTTATCAGATTTTGTAATTGAATCAGCAGGTACAAAAGTAAATGTAGATGTTACTTCCGAAGGACTCGGCCTTCAGGAAAACAATACGGTGTATAAATTTAGAATTCAGCTTACACCAGATCAAGTGAGCAAGATTCTGGACACACCACTGTTAGTAAACATCAAATATAAAGTAAAAACAGATAAAGAGCTTGAGAATATAACTGGCGGACAGTACGCGAATTATAAAGTAACTTTATCTGCAACATTAAAAAATAAAAATTTGAAGGATTTACTAAACGTAAAACCATCAGATTACCTGATTTATACCAATGCAAAAGTTTATTTGAAAATTGTAGGATAGTGACCAACGGGGACCAAACATTGGTCTATTGAAAGTCATCTGGATGAAGTGAATCTGGATGGCTTTTTTGAATTATATACAAGTGCACAATCTTAACAAAGTAATAATAGAACGCATTTTCTTATGTTTTGTTGATGTATTTTGATTATGATAAAAAATTTACCATAGAAATATTGAGTTTTGGGCACAACATTTGGGTACAACATTGAAAAGAATGTCAAATTATGGTAAGATAACAATTGGTTTTTTATGTCTAAAAGTGAAAAAATAACATATATGGGCAAACCCAAACAGGAGGAGGTTGTCAATGTCGAAACAAGAACAAAAAAGCGATGATATCGAAGAAACTTCTACAGATAAATTGTTAGAAAAAATTGAGCAGGATAAAAATTTTTTAAAGAAAAGTTTTGTATATGCATTTGTGGCATTGGTAGCGATTATTGCACTTGGAATAGCTTGGTTTGTGTCGAATACTAGGGTGACTTCAACGGGCGTAAATGTGTCAGCGATGGATGATAATCCGTTTGTGTTGGCGAGTGTTGGTGGAAGAATGAGTGCAGAAAACACTTATTTAAAAGATGATAATAAGCAAAATCTTTTTACAGATGGAAAACCAACAGTATATGAAAATTATATTGATACATCTACAGGAAAACAGGTAAGTACGGAACAGACTTATTATATCGGGACAAGTGGTCTTGCATGGCATTTGAGTGAACAAAAAAGTTTTCAGCCAGGAGCAACTGGAAAATTGGAATTTTATATTATTCCGAAAAAAAATGAAGTGGGAAAATCAAGCGTAGAGGTGACGATAGATTTGGAGGCATATGAGTTATCAAAAAATAAAGATAAAGCAATAAAATCCGAAGATGAATTTCTGCCAGATTTGGTAAGGGGACATATATTGCTATTTCAGAGCTTGGATAATACACAAGGTTACAGTGGCTGGCTGTACAATACAGAATCTAAAATAAATAAAATGACTGTAAGTGCACCGAAAGGTGGTTTTCAGGAAGGAGTGCCATATAAGGTGACATTTTACTGGATATGGCCAAAGTATTTTAGAAATTACGTATATGATGCAAGAAACACATATGGAGATTTGTTTGCAAATATTGAAAACAATACAGATTATAATACATTGCTTAGTTTTGTGAATAATAATCAGAATAAGTTATTTTACGGAGGCACGACATTAAGTGAAATAAATAATCAAATGACAGATGAGGTTTTGGATCATTGTAATAAGTATTACAATGATGCAGATGAATATATCGGCCGGAAGCAATGTTACATATATATAGAAGCATCAGTACAGTAAAATGGGAGATATGTAATGAGGAATATAACGGATAAATGTGAAACGAAAAAAAAGAATACGAAACATAAAATGTTGATCCGTTTGACGATAAGTATGTTAGCTGTAATTCTACTAGCGTTTGGAGTAAGTAAAGCGTGGTTTGTGCATGAAAATAATATTGCTACACTAATGCAGGTAACAGAGCCGTCACCTATCGCAATTCGAGGACCACATGGGGAAGCATTATCCTCACTTGATTTGTCATATACAGAAGATGATAAGAAAGGGGATACCGTAACGATAAAGAGGGTAGTAAGTGTCAGCAGTGATGCGAAAAAGCATAAAATCGAAATCGTTCACACAACGAATTTAAAAGGACTGACATTTAAAATTTATCCGGCAACAGAAGTGACATCAAAAACGGATGGAAGTGTTACAGAAGGCAATTACACATATACATATAGCACAACACCTTTAAGTGGACGTTATATTAATGCAGGGAACTCAACAGCAGATTATAAGTATACGGATGATTCAAAACATTCTTGGAACTTTGATAATTATAATCAGGTACAAGCTCATGCGGAGCCGATTTACTGGCTGGTAGATGGAACACAGGATGGTGTAAAGAAAGATGAGACAAACAAGTCAGTAGATAGCGAATATTTGAATTATTATGTGATTGAAATAAGCTGGACAGAAACGGAAAAAGAAACAGATATTTTTTATTTACTGGTTCAAATTGATAATAAATAGTAAATAGATCATAGACTGGGAGGGAGAACGGTCATGAAGCTGACAGAACGTCTAAATTTTAAAATTGTTATATGTGCGATACTTGCGATGGCAGGAATACTTGCAGTAGCAGGTGGAAGTTATGCAGCTTACACAAGTCAGGATGCGCAGAGGGGCGTTGTCAGAAACAGGGATACAGAAGCAGTAAGATTTACTTCTAATTATTTACAAATCTGTGCAAATGGAACAGCACAAAATAAATATGCAGGGAAAACAATCCTGTTTACTGAAAGTCAGAAAACCCAATCGAAATTACCAATAAACATTGAAATATATAACTATGTAAAAGGAAACACTGCAATAGTAAATGAAAGAGATATCATATATGATTTAACTTTGACATTTGAGGGGGGACATGGCGAGTATACTGTTAATGGAAATACAATAACTGGAAATACATATACTGAAAAAGGCGTAACCTTAACAGGGCGTTCGGCAAGTACAAAGAAATACACGGTGACTATTTCAGGTGCAGATGTTGATAATCTGAAAATTACTGCAACGGCAATACCGACAAAATTGTCTGTGACCAATAATCAAATATTGGCAGCTGTCATTTCTCCGTGTACAGAATCAAAAGTAAATGTATTTACATGTGAGGGAAGTTTCATAGATGCTTCCGATGATGCAAAATCGACACCGGCTAAGTACGATGCATTTAACTATGAGGTGTCAATTTCGAACGGAAAAGCAGATGTAACGATTACATGGGATTCAGAAGCAGTGGAAATAGATAAACATTTCTTGCAAAAAATAGGCAAAGCAGATACATCAACTAGGGCGGGAACAGTAACATTTGAAATGAACCAGGAAGAGGGAAGTGGAGATTATTTGATTCCATTTTATATAATATCGAAAGATAAAGTGGAAGATTTGGACTGGAATGGAATGAAAGATATAATAAGAGTTGAAGGAACGAAAAAATAGGGAGTGACTGATAGATGAGATACAAAAAAGTTGTGGCAGGTTTACTTGCAATTTGCTTAATAGTGAATATAGTACCAACAACGGTAATGGCAGAAACACTTTCTCAGGGTACAGATACAACACAAGAATATACAGATGAATCCAGCGAAAATGATCAGACTCAGACAACGGAACCTGATGCTGGAGATAATAGTGCTGAAAATAATAACGTCAACAACGATAACGCTGACAATAATAGTGCTGAAGATAATAACGTCAACAACGATAACGCTGACAATAATAGTGCTGATCAGAGTGATACAGAAACAAATGAAACAGGCAGCAACGAAAGAACAGAGACTGAGGTTCCAGAAAATACTGCGCAGGAAGGTGACAGTGATGTTAGTGTAACTGCGACTGACGGAAAATTTACCTTAGAGTATTTGAAACAGGCAAATATCAGTGGCCTGACCATTTCTGGTGATAATACAAAAGTCACAGCTACAGTTTCAAGTGTAGAAGCGTTAATTCTTTTATCACATTGTACAGCAGCTGAACAACAGAATCTAACTATTGATATAAACATTACAGGTATTGAAGTGGATCTCACAACACCTACTACAGGACCGGATGGACAGAAGTATACATTTGCCGGATTTGGAAGTGAGGAACTACCTTTTTCCGGACAGATTACCGGACAGAAACCTGTTATAAAAGCAAATCGTGCAATTTTCGGTGGACTGTCTTCAAGTGCAAAGGTAATACCAGGACAACAGATTGACTGGGCAGGTGACGGAAGTTCTCCCATGTTAGCAGATGTCTATGTTCTGACAGGTGGAGCAGAAGCAGGTATCCCGATGGCATTCTTAAATGGAACAGGAGCGATTGTTGGTAAAGTAAAAGGAAATGGTACATTTAAGATTGGTAATCAGATTACATACCGTAGTATGGTATCTATAAATGGAAATAACCATGCAGGATTACTCTGCAATATATTAGAGAGCGGATCTGTACAAATTACGAACGATTATCAATTCCCAACTAACGGATATACGATAAGTGCAACATCAGGAAATGCCGGTGGTTTGATTGGACAGATGAATGAGGGTACTAAGCTGATTGTGGATAAGTCGGATATTAATTTAACTGCGCTCAGTGTAAGTGCAACAGCAGGAAATGCCGGCGGTTTAATCGGACAGATGGATGCAGGTGCACAGATAGTCGTAAATCAGGCAATCGTATTAGACAAACCATCAGTAACAGCGAGTGTAAATGCGGGTGGGTTTATTGGCCAGGCAACAAATGTATTATTTGCAGAGACAAACCAAAAGATTACACTTACGTCTCCTACAGTAACAGCTACAGCAGGTGGAACAGTGGGGGGCATCATAGGACGGTATGAACTCAGCGGAAAGGGAAACCAGACTTTCCCAACATATATTGATATTACAGATCCGGTATTACAGATTAATCAGGCAAGCAATGGCAATGGTTATATTGGCGGATACTTTGGCGTATTAAGTCTGAAAAATGGCACGGATTATACAATTGGGGACAAAACTGAAGCAATTACATTACATATTACGATGAACAATTCTAATTATATAAGGGCATATGGAGCAGTGGCAGGATGTGTTCAGGGTGATCTTAATAATGGAGTATTAAATGCTCTTTATTTAAAAAAACTGAAGATTACGTCTGATTATTATGGCACCGAAAGATCACAGGCAAGATATCATGGTGGTGTGATTGGTGAACTAGGTGCAACTGGAAACAGCAATGCTGCAGTATATCTTGAGGCAGATACCATCGAAGTAGAAGATACAAATCCGTATGCGTATAATGATAATGACCCCTATGCAACTATAGATAGGTGTGCGTTTGGAGGAATTGTTGGTCTTTCTGCCAAAGGAAGCGTGTCTAAAATCAGAAACATCCAAATCAATACTGGAACTGGAGAGATTAGCAAAGGTGGAGGAAGCGTTGGTTTTGCAGAGGCGGGCAGCGCAGTTGAATTGTCTGGAACAACAGACTTTTCTAAAGTACGCTATGCAAAGTATTGGAGTGCAGGACAGATTGTAGGAGGACAAGACAGTGCACTGATTTATGCAAGAGGTGATGGTGAAGGAAATGGATGGATGTTGGAACGATGTCCAAGTAATTATGCGAGCCAGAACAATGACATTGGAAATTATGGACATGTTATACGGCTGAAGGCAGAAGGCACAACAACTGGTTTAAGTTCTACCCTGATAGGTATTAATGATGCAACTCATCAGATAAATCTGGCAAGTCCATCAGATACGAATTTTCTTGACGGAGCGTTGATTACTAATACAGATGATTTTGCATTGCTGAATATTGCGTGGAGTACCCATGGAGCTTTCCCGGTTGCAGGCGTAACAGCTGCTAATTATACAAATCTTCAGACTCAGACTATCACACTTGATGGAGATATAGATTTAACAGGGACTGGCATTACAGGAGTCAGTAGAGACAGTCAGCAGGATAAGATGGAATATTCTGGAACAATAAATGGTCAAAATCATACAATTAAGTTAGCTTTGGGTGAGACATTTGGCTTGAGAAATGGAAGTAAGATAGCCAAAGGAGCAGAAGGTGGAGGAAAACTTTATCCGTACAAATGGGGAAGCTATTATAACCATACAGCTATTGGTATGTTTGCTCAGGCAAGAGGGAATGTAAATCAACTGACAGTAGCGGGTCAGATTACAATGAGTAATGTCAGTGATTTTAGCTGTGTAGGTGGATTTGCGGCGAAGGCGAAAGGAAGTACTGTTTTTTCAGGGGTCAAAATAGAAGAAAAGATTACTATTGATGCACCTAACACAAAAAAGACTTATATAGGAGGAGTATTTGGAGAGGCAACTGACAGTTCGGGTGGAAATATTGAAGTGACTTTTCAAAACAATTCTATAGTAAAACCAGATATTACGATTCAAGAATTAAATTCGAATAGTGATTCTTATATTAATGCAGGAAGTATCATAGGTTATGGTTCAAATCAATTTCATAAACTTGCATGTAATGGTTTAACTGTAGGGGGAACTATTGAAGCAAATGGTAGTAATTATAATTATGCATATGTAGGAGGATTGATAGCAAGAACAGCCCAAGGCGGGCTTGCGAGGATTGAAATCCAAAATTTAATTTATGAGGGCTTTAAAATCGATGCACCGGAAGCACAAAAAGTATGTGGTGGTTTGTTTGGAAGTATCTGGGCGAATGTGGGTGTTTTTATGGGCTTAAATGATAACAGTGATGGAACATTTACAGGCACAAAATTAACTGTAACAGATGCAACTATCAACGCACCGAAAGCCAATGTAGGAGGATTAGTATATCGATCCAGTGGACGTTGGGAAATCCGAAAAAAGGGAATTGATATGCAGAAGTTTGTTGTCAATGCCGGAAAAGATGTTGGATTACTGGTGTGCCATGGGGAACGTGGAAGAGAGATTTTAGAAAAAGCAGACACAGAAATTGCGGCGTTATATTTAACAACAACAACTTATTGGAAGGATGAGAATGACTATTCCTATAAAATAGGAGAAAATGTAAGTGTAAATTGTGCAGGAGTGTATGATGAGTTTGTTGCATATACAGCGGCATCGGCTGATGCAATTACAACAAATAATGTGAATGGTATTATTTCTATAGCTACGAAAAATCGAGAGGGTGTGGCAGAAAGTGAGAATAAGTGCACAACTTATGAAAATCGTACAGAATTTGGTAAGCAACATAAGACAAATGCTTGTAGTAGATACTATTATGATTTAGATCAATGCTACAAAGATGCATATAATAATAAGGATGGTCGTATAGATACACAGTCAGAATTGATGTTATGGGGTGCCTATCAATATGCAGATACATCCCTGAAAAATTATTTTATTTATGATAATGGTAATACAATTTTACGCAATGATGCGACAAGCACTATTATCGGGGGAGAATCCGAGAATGGGCTTGCTGCTCTTGATATGCGGAAATATAGCTATTATCCAGTAAATCTGGGTGTAGCGGGAATGACTGTTCAAAATGTGACAATCAAATTTTATAATGAAGATATTGAAAAGGCTGAGGGTAATAATAAATCAACAAAAAAAACAGCGAATTCGCAACATTATACAATGCATTGTGGATTGTTCTTGGATTATACCAATTCAAAGGATTCAGATAAAAAAGAGTATACAATTAATGTCAATAATGTGAAATTCCAGGGAACAATTGGGAAGACTGCACTTGGATCGGGAGTTATATTTGGCGGAAATGTTGAAGGAAGTAGTGTAAATGGTACATTGTATCCAATTACTATGAATCTAAATAATGTAACTTTAGATGGATTCAGCGTATATGATTGCGGAGAATCCTATGCGCCATTGTTGATTAATCAGCTTTCCAATTATACAACACTTACGGCAACTGGCATAAAAGCAACTTCAGAATATAAGAAGAATACAGAAAAAAGATCGGCCTCCAGTTTAATCGGTAATGTTGGGTCAGAAAATGGTAATCAAATTAATATGACATTTTCTGAGATTGCTTTACCAGATAAAACGGTTGCTAATGGTGGTATATTCACACATGCAACACTTTTGGAGAGTTTTCAATATGCCGCAGATGAAATTGCTGTTGCTACATATAACTTTACAAAATCAGAAGACTGGAATGGAACAAATCATATTCATAAAGTGACTTATGGAAAGGAAATATCTGGTTCAGAAGAGTACGCAGAACTTCAACTCTGGTATTTTGATGAGGAAGGCTATGGTATAGCTAAAGAAAATGGCGGAAATGTAGTATATTCAGATGAAAATAAAAATACGGATTTCTCAAGTTATCTTCCGTATGTATGCAATAAACATGTAAATACTCAAGGGTATGCACATGAAATACGAGTAAATCAGCGACCGGTAAGTATTACAACAGGATGTGGGACTTATGGAGACCCATATAAAATTACGTCAGAAAAACAGATGAAGCATATTGCAGAATATCTGGCAACAAGAAATGCACAGAAAGACTGGGCAATTCGAGTGACTACAGATCAGTCTACGATGTGTACCGGTAAGAACGATCATGATGAAGTATATCAGTATGATGGAAAGGGCTCTTGGGTAAGTGTAAATGACAAAAGTACAACGTTATCCAATACTGTGATGCATCTTTATATGTTGAGCGCATATTATGATATTCAGGGTAGCAAGGAAACACCGACTGGTGTATTCGGTACACAAACATTGGAAAACGAAACCAGTGATACAGGAAAGACATTGACATTGACGAATTTCCGAGGATTTGGCTCAGAAGCTTATCCATTCCGTGGAGTAATCACCTGTACAGATAAAAATAACCCGACAACGATCATTCTAAAAGGAAGTGGAACAGGTAATGGATTGATTCCATATAGTTATGGAAGTGTGGTAAAAGACATTAATGTTAGTTATCAAAGTGATAAACAACTGGGAATTACAAAATCTATAAGTTATACTGCTAATAGTACTTCGGAATATTATTCAGCCACATTTTTTGGTGGTGTGATTGGTAGTATTATGGGTGGAGATAATATTATAGACAATGTGTCAGTGAACATGAGTACAAACTGGCTTGGTCTTTCTGGTAATCGGTCTTACCTGGCTCAGATAGGTGGTTATGTTGGTTCGATTGTTGGCGGTGGAGTAATTTTCCGAAATATGGATGGAAAAACTGGACTTACAACTACCCAACTTTCGGGAGCAGATCCGACAAGCACTTCAACTGCAAATTTGTATGTGAATCCATATGTTGGTCGTGTATTAGATGGTTATGCATTTAGTGAAGGATGTGCAGTAGAAAACACAAATAAGAATTATAAAATTAACGAACTTAGTGCACATAATGATAAGTGTATTACAACAACTGGTGAAAGTACTTCAAAAGTAAACAGAACAAATCCTATGCAGACAGAAGTGAAAGATGCACAGGGATTGTTGGTGTTATCAGCTATTGTAAATAGTGGCGCTGCAGCAGGTGGTGATACAGCAGGAACAGGAACTTATGGAACAAATGCATACAGTGGTAATATTGACGCTTCAGATGCAAGTGGTAAATATCGTTTTGGAAATGGAGTCTATGGCAAGGTAAGAAATGCTTCATATAGTCATATCGGAGAGAATAGTACAAGTGCTGAAGGCGATATCATTAATGACTTTTCTTTATCCGTATCAGATGACCGCAATTCACCTGGATATAATGCTGCTGGGCAGGAAGCACAAATGGCATCTACATTAGATAAGGCAACAAATGCTCCATATCTGGTAACGAAATATGCGAATCCTGCCACTTTCTATATTGGAGGAAACGCAAGAAGTACGAGTATTGTATTATCTCAAAATGGAACCTATGATATGAGTGGATATGGAACAGGATATCAGGGAATATCAGCCAGATATCGGTCATATGCATTGTATTCTAGTATAGTGAAATATCCATTATCTGAACGTGTAGTACCATGGATTACAAGTGTGGATGGTAAAGACAGTATATTAAAAGTAAACATGCCTGTTCAGGAATATAGTGATGATGATTTCCATGCGGCATCAATTGGAGGCCTGTTCAATGTGTTACGCCAGGTACCAGATGAAGTGCCTGGGGATCAACGAGAAACATATCATATGCTTCAAAATCTGACAATTGGAAGTAATAACAGTACAGAAAAATCAGTTATTACATTGAGCTATGTTGGAAATTCACTTTCTGGATTTGGAAATAATAATCAATATAATGTTGGTGTTGGAGGATTTGCAGGCAGTACAGCGGGTGTATCAGCAGGTGTAAAACAGGTATCTACGTCGAATGTGCGCTGTAAGGAAGTGAAACTTCAAAATCTTGATATTAACAGTCCGGCAAGTGCAGGTGGTTTATTTGGTAATACAGGCCGCGGTGCCGGAGCAAATACAGATATTGGAATATTAATAGGACAATCAAGTAATAGCTATAATAATTATTTCGGGTTAAATCTGATTGATTGCACCTATGATAGATTGAATATTACAGGTAAATATGCATCTGGTGGTTTTGCAGGTTATGTAGACAGCGGAGCAAATGAGCTGATTAGTTCTGTTAAGAATACGACAGGAGCTGAATTGGAAATTGGTGCTTCTTCTATAATTACGGCAAGTACCGGTACTTCATATGCTGGTGGTATATTTGGCAGTGTAAAGACAAAGCTTGAAATTAATAATACAGGAGATGAGAGCAGCTATAAAAATGTAATTGTAAAGGGTACAACAATCTCTGCAACAACAAATGCCGGAGGTTATGTTGGACAGGTTGAAAATAGCAATAATGCAACATATTATAATATAAACAATGCTGTATTTAAAGATGGTAATGTGACGGCAAACAGTAATATCGGTGGACTGATTGGTAATTCTGAAAGTAAACAAAATAACAGTATCAATAAATGTAATATAGAGAATAGCCAGTTAAACACAGAAAATGGATACAGACAGGCAGGGGGATTAATAGGACGGATTGGAAACGGTCAAATAGGAATTACACATTCTAAAGTTCAAGGTCTTACAGTATATGGGAAATTTTCTGGAGGATTAATCGGAGAGATAATTGGTACTGTTACAATTGAAGATACTGAAATTACAGGTACAGAGTCAAAGAAAAATAGAATTAACAGTACGGATGGTGCAAGTGGTATATATGGACGTTTATCTACCAATAATCCGATTATAATGAAAAGATGTCAGGTGAAGTATACAGAAATTACTACTACTCAATGGAGTGCAAGTGCATTTAGTGGAGACATTCATGTTTCATCTGGAAAAAATGCCAGTATATCCATTTATGATTCAAGTGTACAACATATAAAGATAACTGCTCCGTTCAGTGGTGGAATGGCAGGGCAAATGCGAGGAAGTTTGACAGCAGCAAATATAGTAATGAATGATGTGGAAATTATTGGTAAGCAGAATAATAATGGATTGTCAGGAACGATTATTTCTGATCCGGGAAGTGGGGCGAAATACATTTATGTTGCAGGTATAAGTATGCAAAATATTAACATGAAAGATAAAAATGGAAAAGTAGCTGATAACTTATATGGCTATACATCTGAGGCGTCCAAAGAGGCGATAGGTAAAAAATGTTATTTTGCATTTGCGGATTATACAGGTACATCCTTGAAAAAGGAAGGAACAGTACTTCAGCCGGGAACTGAAACAGACAACTTACTGGATGTGACAGGAACATCACCATATGCTGTTACAAGTCCAAAGAGTACATTAAAAGTTGAAAAAAATAGAAAAGAACAGTTCCTTTATGGGGACGGAGCAGCATGGACAAAGTCGGGCAATGTATTTAATGTTAATGCGCAGACAATTGTAAATGAGAAAGAAAATTCAACAAATGGACATTTCTCATACAAAAATACAGGTGTAGATAGGTTTGATTTTGAAGCTGTATTCTCGAATTATAACGAAAACCAGAAAAAAGAAAAGAGTACAAATAGCAACTTCCCTGTGCTACGAATTTCTGGCGGAGATGTAACAGCTATAAGTTCATATTTAGATATTCTAACAAATGGAGGATTTAGTGCAGCAAATGCATTGAATACAAGTACTACAAAACATGTTGTAGTGAGTGCGGATGTATATAGTTACAAAGATGCAGATACATTTATATATGATGCAGCTCAATCTTCAGCACTTCGTGTAACGACTGATAAAAACGGACAGATTAGTTTTTCAGCGACAACAGATTATGATAATGATAAAAATCGATTTATACTTCTGACCGTAACATTTGCAGAAAATGGACATAGTTATAATTTGCAAGTGCCAGTATTAGTGCGTCGTATGCTGGAAGTTGATTTTACTGCGACATTGACGCATGGCACACATTTTAAGAGCAGTGAATATGATGGCCTTACAAGTCATGTATTGGACAGCTACGACAGTACAATTACAGGTTATATTACATATGTGTATAACAGTGCAATGAAAAAATATACAGATTACGGATGGCAGAGTTATGTGGATGCTGGTGGTGATATCGGGCAAATAATGGATAAACATATCATATGTAATCTTCCGGCAGGCACATATTTATCATTGGTAGACTGTCAGGATAATAATAAGACTGTATATTATCATGATATAACTGATGAAGAAGCTCGAAATCAGGAAGTATTGTTGAGTAATTTTGTAAATACATCAGGAATGAAATTTATACAAAAATCCATTGGAGAATTACTGGGAGCAAAAGTTGAAAAAAGCGCCGCAGGTAAATTTATTAAAGTTGACGAAAATGGTAAACCAGATGGCGGTAAAGATGATCAGACTTATCCGGCTCCGACTGTACGGATCAAAGGAAAGGATGGGTATGAGTATTATCGCCTTGCCGGGACAGGAGAAACTGGTGTATATAATGTAATGATAGATGAAGATGCACTTAAGAGTGGAACAACGAGCAATGTAAGTGAAAATTACTATTTAGTAATTACAGTTCCTTCAACTAGTACAAATGAAACATTTATCAATGGTGGAATTGATACAAATCTGAATATTAGTGTCCCGAAACATATTAATTGTTTGTTACGAGATAATAAAGCAGAAGCTACTTTAGATCCGAAATATAATTCAGCTAGTACATATCAGATTTCTAAAGGATATGAGCAGGAATTAACAGAGAGTTTGGGTGATGATGTAAGTCCAATCAAGTTGATTAGTGCGCTGGACAGTAAGTTACAGGTATCTATAAAAGATAAGATTACATTTCCGAATGGACAGGCTTATTTAACAACCGATCAATTATATCAGAAGTTTACCAGTAGTATTCAGGTCAATCATAATGTGAATGGAACATTAGATACAAGTACGTCATCGTTCCCAAGTGGAACTAGCGGAACCGTGCATTATTATGTATATACAGAAAATGATGGGAATCGAACTTATTATTCTTATGACGGTAAAGCATGGTCAGATGGATCTCATGACAAGCAGGAAGTTACAAATGGTGGTTATGTGTGGACATCTGATGGTGGTAATATGGAATTGGTTTTGTCTACAGATGGAACGATGGAAAACGCAATTAGTTTAGAAGGTGTACGTAACAAAATTAAAGGAACTGATAATACTGCCAGTACAACATTCTATATAGAAGCAATTATGGAGGTTACACTTCCGACAGCCGGACTGGATGTAATACCAGAATCAAAACTGGCAGGCAATGCACCAGAAAATTATGCAAAATTAATGTATACATCATTGGTGTCTACAGAGAAAGACAGCTTATCGTACAGTAATAATCGAGCATCACTCAGTGCTAATAAAACAAAGGTAAGTTACTATCGCGATGAACCAGAAGGAGTAAAGCTGACGTATGATGCAGATTATATAGACCAGCTTGGAATCAATCTACTGGATTTGGGGCAGAACGTGGATGTAGATAAAAACTACGCAAATATCGATACCACGGCACTCTATGATTTATCTTCTATGAAGAATTTGAAAGAAACGCTTTTGAAATCAAATGGAGTGAGATTTACAATAAAAGTACTGCCTAAGAATACTACAGGAACTTTAGAAGAATATGGTGATGTACTGGAAGATGCAAGTCAGTATCTGACAGTTGAAGTAAATTCACCGGGATATGAAAACTTTACTGAGAGCAAGGGAACATGGAGTTGGAATATTCCGAAGAAGGTTTATGTAGATAATGCAGAGAATCCAACAGAATTGAAAAACAGTAATATATTTGATGGCTCTATATTTACACAGGCAATTCGTTTAAAGGTTAACGTGAAAAATGTGGAAAATATGAATCATTTTTACTCAAATTATAAAGTATTACTTTCAGCAGAAATTCTGAATAGCAATGATACAACAATAGAAGGCACTTATAAAAACGATAATATTATTTATACGATAACGAAAATCAAAACAGAATTTGTAGATGAAACATCTAATTAAGGACCAAGAGAACGGGAGGTGGAACGCCTCTCGTTCCCTTTTTGTCCTCTCAGGGTTGTTTCATGAAGGATTTTTAAAAACATAAAAAGATCAGATTTTATCGGGGGTTATGCATGTTATACAAAACATGTGTAACTCTTGATTTTTTGTGCCTGTAGAGGTATAATATCTATATGGTATAGGTGTATTGCACCTATACAGAAAGGAGGATATTATGCCAGTAACTGAGAAAAAGTACCCGGATTGGGTTCAGAAGTATCGGATCAAAGGAACTACCGTGAAGAAAAAAGGAGATTCGTATTATCTCTATAAAAGAACATCCCGGCGCGTGAAAGGGAAAAAGTATCCGCAGCCAGTCGATACCTATATCGGCGTGATTACTCCGGAAGGAGTAATACAAAGCAATAAAAGAAAAGTATCTTTGACAGATGCAGAAGTATGGGAATACGGATTTTCAAAAGCCGTCTGGGAGTTGTGTCCGGATGATTGGAAAAAACCGTTGGGGGATGACTGGCAGGATGTACTTTCCATTATTCTTCTAAAACAGTCTCCAACCTCTTATATCCAGAAAACACGAGTGATGAAAAAAGAATCGGATTTCCGATATCAGTTTGCAGCCCAGACAGCGTCCCTGTCCCGCAGAATTTATAAAAAACAGGGCATTGGCCTGGAAGAATTACATCAGTTAGAGACCATCTATTTAGTATGCCTGGATAAAACGGAAATCATTTCGAAAGTGAATGAGGGGCAACGGAGACTCCTGGAGAAAATACAGGTGGCATTGGAAATGTGCTGAAAAGACTGTTCTGACAGAAAAATTGATCCATTATTTCAGGCAGATTCCGGATTATCGGTGCGGCAGAGAGAAAAGACACGATCTTGGAGAAATGCTGGTATGCGTCACCCTCGGATTCCTTTGTGGCCGGACAACGATCCGCAGGAGCCTGAAATGGTGCAAAACCCACTTGGAAGAGCTGCGGAAGCATATGAACTTAAAATACGGGATCGCCTCGCCTTCCACTATTACCCGGATGTTGAATGGCATTGATGAGGAATTAGCTTTGTATGCTTTTATGGAGTGGATTGGCGAGATCGTGGAATCCAGAAATACCCATCTAGCTATTGATGGGAAAGCATTGTGCGGTGCAACGGAAAAAACGAAAGGTGAGACAACCCCGATGCTGCTGAATGTAGTGGAAACGGTCCGGGGATTGATACTTGCACAGCTTCCGGTAGATTCAAAGACGAATGAGATTACGGCGATTCCTGAATTATTAAAGCTTCTGGATATCAGCGGGAGCATTGTAACGATTGATGCTGTTGGGACACAGACTGCAATCATGGAACAGATTCATGAACAGGGAGGACATTTTGTGTTAACAGTAAAGAAAAATCAGCCGGAGGCCTATGAGGAGATTCATACGTTCATGGATAAACTGGGGGCGGAAGATCTCAAAAGAAAAAAAGGCGAAGCTATGGATCCTGGGATGAAGGAGTTCCTTGAGAAATACGAAGAAATCAGCCAGATGGAAAAAAACCGGGACAGAAATGAGTATAGGACTTGCCAGATATGTAAAGACGCTTCAAATCTGACCAAAAGCCAAAAAGAATGGCCGCACGTTCAAAGTATTGGGCGGATCAAGCAGGTGAGGATACCCAAGGAAAAAGACAGCCAGGGGAATGATGTGACGCCGTCGAAGGAAGAGTTTTTGGAAAAAGGCTCCAGAAGAATCCCAGCTCCTTCTGCTGGAGAGGGAGCCGGGAAAGATGTCCAGTGTACGGCACTGATATCAGACCTGATCCTTACAGCAGAGGAGCTGGGAAGCATAAAAAGAATGCACTGGTCAATAGAGAACCGGCTCCATCATGTGCTGGACGATACATTTAGGGAAGACCGCTCGCCAGCCAAAAAGTCCCGGAACAACCTGTCGCTCATCAGAAAATACGCATACAACATCCTGCGTCTGGCAATGTACGAGACGGGTCTGGCAAATATAATGACAGAAATGATGGACTGCTTTTGTGACAATGCCGCTTTGCGGGAACGGTATGTGTTTCAAGGCATAGCCAGTCTCTATTGACTATATAAAAAGAATACCTCTGAAAAAAGGTCCTGTAAAGGGATATAGAGTTAATTTGCGCTTTTTTACATGACCAATGAATCAGAAACAATATGAGAGATGTGATAGCAAGGATGCAATAAGTTAGATCTGCCCATGGATAGTTCATGAAACAACCCTGTTGTCCTCTCTTTGGTTCTTGAAAACGTTCATTTCCTGTGATAAAATATAAAGTGATTTTTTGTACTTTTTTATCGATCAAAAAGCAGGAGGGAGGTCCGCCGCAGGTGTTACATGGAAAGAAACACTCGAATGACAGAGATAGAATGGCACAGAATTCAGAACATAGTGCAAAACAATTAAAAAACAGGCTTACTACTTCTATGATAGCTATTTTTCTATTGCTTCTTGCTTCGCTTGCAGCGACGTATGCCTGGTATATTTATAATACAAACCGTCACACGACAAACGTTAAGATGGCAGCCGGTACGGGGGTAAACCTGCAGATTAGTAATACATATGACGGGGATTACAGTTCAGCTACTGTGCTGGCAAAGTTCCCGGGACAGCTGGTACCGGTTTCAACGAATCGGATCAGCGGGGGATTTCAGAAGGTTACGTTATTTAAAAATGGAGGAGAAGGTCAGGCACCGCTTGTTACGGATACTTTTACAGGTGGACAGACAAGTGATTATTACCATACAAAGCTTTTCCTTCGAACGACAGGTGGTACAACCGATATTTATTTGTCGGATATTGGATTTGAGGACAGTGATGAAGAGAATCCGATTTCTTCGGCAATCCGAGTTGGATTGGTCGTGCATCATCCGGGAGAAGACCAGCCGCCGGATTCGGAATACATTTTCGAAATCAGTGATAAGAAGAATCCGCAGGCACAGTATAATACGGATGATGGAGAAGAGGGCTCGGTGTTAGATTGTACGAAGACAGATGGAACAACCGTTCCATTTACAGCATATACTTCAGATGCGTATTGCAATTATAATAAAAGCACCGGTGAGGTGACATTGAAGCAGAACTCGAAAAAAATCTGTACCGTGTCCGGTGACGGCGAAGGAAAAGCAGGGCGTTCTGTGGAAGTAGATGTGTATATCTGGCTTGAGGGATGTGACGAGGACTGTACGGGTAATCTGTCAGGTACGACGTTACAGAATCTGGCGTTATCCTTTGCCGGAATTGTCAGATAAGAAAAAATGAAATGAAAAGGCAGGTGGGGACTTGTGGCAAAAGAGCAGAAAAAAGAAGAAAATTTAGAGGAAAAGCAGGACGTCAGACAACTGAGGCATTCATTTAGAATGGCAATCGCAGGTTTGCTTCTTTTGGTTCTTGTGGCAACGGGTACAACATACGCCTGGTTCTCACTGTCTGGAAGGGCATCGACGTATGTCACTCCGATGGGAGGGACAATCAGTGAAGGGACGACATCTCTTTTGATTTCAAAGAATGTCGCCGGCCCATTTGATAAGACTTGTGAATTGGTATACGCAGGAAATCCGGATTCGTTAAAACCGGTCTCAACAGCAGATTTGTCTCATTTCTATAAAGCGACCTCGCAGGATAAAGAGGGAATTGCAGTATTTTATCGTAATGCGGATGACGTTGTGGATGCACAGACATTACATGGAACAGTCTATTTACAATGCCTGAATGCACCATGTGATGTGTATTTTAATAGAGAGCAGTTAAAGCTTGGAACAGATGCGCAGGTGCTTGCAGCAATGAGATTTGGCGTGAAGATCACAGCAAAAGAGGGTATGAAGACATACATTTTCAAGTTAGATGAACTGGGAGCTACAGGAAATGCACAGTCACAAAAGACGATTCCGGGCAGCGCACAAGTTGTGTCTGCGGTAAGCGGCAGTGGAGTGCCGGAGTATGTAAGTGATCCGTCTACCGGACTTTCTGATTATATGGCAAATACAGGAAACAGTGACAATGATTTTAAAGCGGGAACGACCAGACTGATAAGACTTGAGAAGGATGAAGTGGCATCGGTAGAGTACTGGCTTTATCTGGAAGGCTGTGATGAACAGTGTATCAATGAGGTGCAGAGTAAAACATCGGATATCCAGCTTGCATTTGCAGGTGTGGAAGTGGAATAATCTTGCCGGAAGGACCGACAGGCATGGATAGAAAAAGAGGATGAGAGAAGAAGGTGAGACAGGGTGAAAAAGACTTTCCGAACCTGGTTTTGGGCAGTGACCACATTATTTGCAGTATTGGCATTTACATTTGCGACACTTGCATGGTTCACGGCAAATCGTGCTGTGCAGACGAATACTGCTACAGCCAGAACCGGGGATGAGACGTTGGAACTGCAGATCAGCAGCAGTGGTGGAAGTAGTTTTAAGAGTGTAGAGACAGCACAAATCACGCAGATCAATCAGACAAATTCAGAAATTCTGTTACCGGTGTCTACGGCTGATCTGAACAGCTTCGTATATGCACCATTTACCAAAGATGGTAAGGCTTCAGCTTTTAAAAAAGTGGACGATGAGGCAAATTATTATCATGGCCGGGTGTATTTGCGGGCAGAAGGAGAAGGCTGGCCGGAGGGCAGCAGGATGAATCTGTATCTGGACCAAAGTAACGGGCTTTTAGGCGAAGCAGCAGACGGATATTTGTTAAATGCATCCAGGCTAGGACTGATTTTTAACGGAGACACTTCGAATCCGATTATTTTACGACTAAGTGAGTCAGAGAATCCGGAAAATGCCCAGATATACAATACGGAAGTAAATGGAAAAATACTAGGCAAGAATCAGGTTCTGGGGTATAATGATAGTGGTGTGTTTGCAATAGAAGATCCTTCTGTTTCAATCAGTGAATACACGATTGATTTTTCAGAAAATCAGATGAAGCTCCCTTCAAGAGCTCTTATGAGTATGGAGCTTGGAAAGATTTATCCGGTAGATATCTATTTCTATCTGGAAGGATGTGATCCGGATTGTTCTGAGAGTATTCAGTTGAACGAAGCAGAACTTCATCTTGCATTTTATGGAGTATTGGATCAGGAGGGGACTAATTGATGAAAAGTGGATCAAACAAAGAGAACCGCATGATCCGGAAACGGTTTCTTACATCTGTTCTTTTAGTACTTCTGGCTTTTGTTGCAATTACTGTCGCAACTGTTGCATGGTTTTCTATTGCAGACAAGACAAGGGTAAAGTCCATGAGTCTTGATATTAAGTCAGATTCTGATCTGAGAATGGATCTGAATGCACACACACAATTTGAAGATTATGTGAAAAAGATTTCTTTTGAGCAGATTGCAGAACGAATGCGAAGTGAGCTGGGATTTGATATGACGACAACTCCGTTAGAGCCGGTCACAACATCCGACCAGAATATTTTTACATATGAGAATGGAACCGTGGTGCCAGAATCAAAAGGAGCATATCTGACATTCACACTACATTTTATGGCAGAGACTGATATGCTTGTTCATTTGAACCGGGAAGACAGTGAGAGTGGTGCGAATGATGGAACCAATATCAGTTCAGGTAATGCCGGCCTGCCGGACGCTATGAGGATTTCATTCACAGCTGACGGACAGACCTGGATTTATGACCAGGGAACGACAGATACATCTTATGAATTATTTTCTTTGAAAGCGAATACGGATAAACCAGTGCTGATCCATATCTGGATGGAAGGAACGGATCCGGCCTGTACAGATGATCTGAAAGCTGCTGATTATGCGATCCGGATGCGCTTTACAGGAGAGAGTAAATAGAAAAAATGAAACAAAGGGAGAACATTATGAAAGCAATGAAACGGGCAGGTACAATTGTAATCAGCGTAATCTTATGGGCAATTATTTTGCTGGCAGCGCTGTATGCATTTACCACAATGGCAACAAAAGATGATCAGAATGTCGCAAGTATTCTTGGATACACGCCACTGGTTGTAGAGACAGATTCTATGAAACCGACATTCGAATCAGGAGATCTGATTTTTATTAAGAAATGTGATACATCGAAGTTAAAGGAAGGAGATATTATTACATTCCATACGATCATTGATAATCAGTATGCACTCAATACCCACCGCATCCAGAAGATTGATGAGGCAAATGGTGTGAGAAGTTATACAACAATTGGTGATAATAACAATGGTGTTGCAGACCAGCATGTGATCTCAGACGGAGATATTGTAGGTAAATATATTGGACATGTCTCCGGTCTTGGTAAAGTGATGAATTTCCTTTCCAGCAGTATGGGATTCCTGATCGTAATTGTATTGCCGATGCTGTTATTCTTTATTTATCAGGTTTACAACCTGATTATGATCAGCATCCGTCTGAAGAAAGCAATGGCAGTGGAGAATGCAGAAGAGATCGCAAATGCGAGAATCCAGCAGGAAAAAGCGGATCAGGCGGCAGATGAAGCAGCAAGAGCGAAGGATGAAGCTCAGGCAGCTTTAGAGGAAGCAAAGAGATTGAAAGAAGAAGCAGAAGCTCTGAAGGCGAAAGCAGAAAAAGAGCTGAAAGAAGCAAGAAAAGAAGAAGACTAGAACGGGGGAATTTGAACCGTGAGTGAATTTTTGAAGTTTGCATATGAGGTATTGTCACAGGTTGTTTATAATCTTGTGACATGGATTGCCTCATTTATAAAATTATTTATAACAGGGTGGGTAGAATATTTTCTGATATTTAAGACATATTTTCCAACTTTGAATCTACTGGCGAAGGTTCTTTCAGTACTTTTAATGCTTTTGCTGATTGCGATCCCTGTACTTCTCATTATACTTCTGATCCGTCGTATCATCCTGCATCATCAGCTGAAGGCAGACAGTACGGATAACGCAACGCTTTATCGTGAGATCGGACGTCTGAACAAACAGGTACTGGATCTGATGGATGAGAAGAACAGCATCCTGGCATTGAAAGTAAATGCAATGGGCGGTGTTGAGCGTATTCCGTATATGGGGGCATCAGCACTGACAGAGGACACCATCCCGAACCTGAAAAATGTTACCGGGAATGAAGTTCCGGCTGGAAATACCGTTGCAGCTGAAGTCGTTGCCGCAATGGAGAATAAAGATCCGGGCAAGGCTCCGCTTGTCCGTGCAGTGATCGAAGGAAAAGAGGATGCGAATGTCGTACACCGTTTCCCGAAGCTTTCCCTTGTGGATGCAAAATACAGGAACTTCCAATATCCACAATATGATAATGAGATTTCCCTGGAAGACTTTACAGAGGGATTCCGTCTGTTTGCTGCAAGTCAGATGGGACTTTATTACACGCCTGAGATTGTCAGAAGATTTGTGGCAGGTATGGCAGCCAGTAAACTGCTGATCCTGGAAGGTATCTCCGGTACAGGTAAGACAAGTCTTCCGTATTCTTTCAGCCGTTATATGGATAATCCGGCAACAATCGTGTCCGTACAGCCATCATTCCGTGACCGTTCAGAGGTTCTTGGATATTTCAATGAATTTTCCAAGAAGTTTAATGAGACGGAATTCCTGCGTGCGCTGTACGAGGCGAATTACAGAAAAGACCCGACATTAATTGTACTTGACGAGATGAATCTTGCCCGTATCGAGTACTATTTTGCAGAGATGCTGTCTGTTCTTGAGATGCCAAGTAAGGAGGAATGGGTACTTGATCTTGTTCCTACTGCATGGGAAGGTGATCCGGTGAAATTAGATTCCGGTAAGATTCATGTCGCAGATTCTACATGGTTTATTGGGACAGCCAACAATGATGATTCTACATTTACGATCACAGATAAAGTATATGACCGTGCGATGCCAATCGAACTGAATGAAAAAGCAGATGCTTTCGAATGTGAAAAGTATCCAAAATGTGATATTACCGCAGAACATCTGGAAGATCTGTTTGAGAAGGCAAAGACAGACTATCCGATCAGTGATGATTTAATGGAGAAGATGGATAAGCTTGATAATTATCTGATCACAAGATTTAAGCTTTCTTTCGGAAACCGTATCATGAAACAGCTCTATGATTTCATTCCGGTCTATGTGGCCTGTGGCGGTTCAGAAATTGGTGGAATGGATTATATCATCGCACGAAAAGTATTGAAGAAGTTTGAAAGTATGAATGTAAGTTTTGTGCGTGATGAGATTACAGGTTTGATCAGTTATATTGATAAAACTTTCGGAGAAGAAGAGATGCAGGATAGTAAGAATTACCTGAGACGTATTCAGAACCTCTACTAAAGAATCTTGTATTTATAACAAAGGAATGAAGGAAAATGGCAGATACAATTAATGAATTATATTCGAAATATACAGAAGGTGTCGAGTATGCCCTTGAGGATGACAGGTATTTTCAATATTTGTTTGAAATGATCCAGGCCGGGGATAATACACTGGAACAGAAAAACCGAATTTTACACAAAGTAGTAGATGAGCGTTGGCTTACAGTAGTCGAGGAAGGAATTGAAGCCATTTTCAATATCGTTGACAAGCCCAGACGTTTTATTACGACATCGGAAGAAGTTGTTCCGGTTGCCCTGGCAAAGAAGATCACAGCAGATAGTGTACGTCACTTAAGCCAGAATACACAGTTTATTACAACCAATGAAGCCGGTGAGATCATGCCGACAAGAATTCTGAATGTAACAACAGAAGAAAGTTATGATCTCTATGAAAATCGTTTTGTTTATCATCTGATCCAACGACTGTTCGCATTCGTAGATAAACGAACCGATGTTATCTTCTGGTCAACAGGTGATGAAACCTGCAATGTCATGCGAATGGAAAGCAAGGTTGATGATGCCTATGAAGAGATCTCTTATAAGGTTGAGATGACGATCAAAAACCGTCAGAGTCTTGTTGAAAACGATAATGATAACATGGATATATTCAAAAGGATCGACCGCGTGCGAAGAATGTCAAGAACACTGCGGTCGAGTTCTTTCTGTGAAATTATGAATGGATGTGCAAAAGTACACAGCCCGATCCAGAGAACAAACCTGATGATGAAAGATCCGGACTATCGCAAATGTTATCAGTTGTGGCAGTTTATCGAAGGATATGATGAAGTAGGTTATTCGATAGAAGAGCAGGATTCTACATTACAGTTCGATGAAGAATATCTCTTGCAGATGTATATCAATATGATCACAAACTATACGGTATTCAAGAGCCTGCTTGTTTCAGATCCTCGTAAGATGAGTGAGATTGAGACAAAGAAACTGGAACCGGTAAGACCAAAGTTTATAAAAGAGATCCAGGAAGAGATTGTAGAAGACCGTAATATCCCGGATGTTGAGATTCGCAGAGTTTTTGTAGATGAAGTCACTCAGGCTCAGTTGGATGCAGAAGAAAAGTTAAAAGAAGAAATGGCCAGAACCGAAGAACTTGAGAGTTCTATTTCAGATCTTCAATGGCAGATGGAATCTTTGAACCAACAGATAGACTTTTTGGAGCAGACAAGACAACAACTTGAAGAGCAGCAGGATGCTTTGCAAAAACAGATGGAAGAAGAGCAGAATGCAATGCAGAAGCAGATGGATGAACAGCAGGATATTTTGCACAGGCAGATGGATGAAGAAAGAGCATCTTATGAAAACCTGCTCGCGCAGGAAAAGAAAGCAAGAGCGGATGCTGAAGATGAAGCAAGGCAGAAATTAGAGTCTGCCCAGAAAGAATCCGAACAGAAACTAAAAGCTGTTAATACGGATGCGGCGCAGAAAATAGAAGCTGCCCAAAAAGATGCAGAACAGAAGGTAAAGGCTGCACAGAAGGACGCAGAACAGAAAATAGAGACTGCCCAAAAAGATGCAGAACAGAAAGTAAAGGTTACCCAGAAGGACGCAGAACAGAAAATAACGTCTGCGAAAAAGGAAGCTGCAGATACAATTACGAGGATAGAGGAAGCTGCACAGGCGGAAATAGCGGCAGCAAAAAAAGCAGCGCAAGAGGAAGTGGACTCTGTGAAAAAAGCGGCATGGATTGAGATAGAAAAAGCACAGGCAGAAGTTGCTGCTATTAAAAAGAAAGCAGAAGAAGAAAATAATGCACTTAAGAAAGAATCGGAAAAACAATTGAAAGCTTCCGAGAAGGCAAGAGAAAAAGCTCAGGCAAAAGCTGAAGCAAATAGTCTGTCTCATTACATTGTCCAGGTACTCCAGGAACGGCGGGATCGTAAAAACAGTAAAGAGGATGGAGAAGATGAATGATAAAGAAGATTTTATTTGGAATCATTAATACTCTTTCTGTTTTGATCATTGTGGTGGCAGTATTTGTCCTGTGTACCGTGATTTTTACAAGATCAGGTGATGTACCGTCCGTGTTTGGATATACGGCTTTACGCGTCACAACAGGCAGTATGGCACCTACTTATGATGTTGATACTCTGATTCTTGTAAAAAAGACAGATCCGGCTCAAATAAAAGAAAATGATGTGATTTCCTTTTATTCTCAGGATCCGGCACTTGATGGTGCAGTAAATACACACAGGGTTGTAAAAATCAGACAGGAAAATAATGCAATTGTCTTTGTCACAAAAGGTGATAATAATAATGTTGTAGACAGCTATGATGTGCCGGGGGAATATTTGATCGGTAAAGTTGTAGCTTCTTCCAATAAGTTAGGTAAGTTTTCAAGGCTCGTTGCGAACCCTTTGATTTTTATACCTGTTATTTTGATTCCTCTCATCATTATCTTATTCAGTAATTTATTTGAAACCTATCGCATGGCAAAGCAGATCGCGAAAGAGGAAGAAGAAGCAGCAGTAGAAGAGGCAATTCGGAAGATCAAAGCAAGGCAAAAAGAGAAAGAAAATAACAGTCAGCCATAAAACTGACAAAAATACCGACAAAATATATAAATTTTTGGTTACTTTTCAAACATTATATGGTAAACTAATGTGGTATATCAAAAAATGTGGGAGGAGACTCAAAAATGAGCAAAAAAGAAGGAAAAGGGTTAAAGTCTTTTAACAAGGGATTTCAAGTGCCTGACACCTACATCATTATCTTTCTAGTAGTTGTTGTAGCAGCACTGCTGACATTTCTTGTACCAAAGGGATTTTACGAAACACAGGACATTTCATACATGATCAATGGTGTTGAGAAAACCCGTACAGTAATCAAAGACGGAAGTTTCCAGTATCTGACAGATGATGCAGGGAACGTAGTAACAGAAGGAGTAGCACTCTTTAGTGGAGATGGTGGAACAGGATTCTTCAACTATATGTATAACGGAATCGTAAGTAGTTCTGCGATCGAAATTATCGCATTCCTTATGGTAGTAGGTGGTGCATTTGGTATCATGATCCGTACCGGTGCGATCGAATCCGGATTGATTGGATTGATCCGTAAGGCAAAGGGAGCTGAAAAACTGTTGATTCCAGTACTTTTCGTACTGTTTTCTCTTGGTGGAGCAGTTTTCGGAATGGGAGAAGAAGCACTTCCGTTTACTATGATTCTTTGTCCGTTATTTGTAGCAGTTGGATATGACTCCGTTATTGCAGTTCTTGTTACTTATGTTGCGACACAGATCGGTTTCGGTTCATCCTGGATGAATCCATTCTCTGTAGGTATTGCACAGGGTATTGCAGGGATTGACGTATTCTCAGGAGCAGGATTCCGTATGGTAATGTGGGTTGTATTTACAGCTCTTGGCTGTGGAATGACGATGTTCTATGCGTCAAAGGTTAAAAAGACTCCGACAATCTCAATCGCATATAAGACGGATGCGTATTTCCGTGAACAGAACGAAAAAACAGGTATTGACGAAGGACATTCCTTTGGTCTTGGACACATTTTAGTTCTTCTGACACTGGCTGCTACAGTAGTCTGGGTGATCTGGGGAGTTATGACTCAGGGATATTACATGCCAGAGATCGCGACACAGTTCTTTATTATGGGAATTGTTTCCGGTGTGATCGGAGTTATCTTTAAGCTGAACGATATGAGATTGAATGATATTGCAACTTCTTTCAAAGATGGAGCAAAAGATCTGATCGGTGCAGCACTTGTTGTTGCTATGGCTCAGGGTATCATGCAGGTTCTTGGTGGATCTGATCCGACTACACCTACAGTTATCAACACAATTATGTATAATATTTCAAATGCACTGTCAGGAGTATCCGGAGCAGTTGCAGCAGTACTTATGTATCTGTTCCAGTCCGTATTCAACTTTTTCGTTGTATCCGGAACAGGACAGGCTGCGATCACAATGCCGATTATGGCTCCACTGTCAGACCTGTTAGGTGTATCACGTCAGACAGCTGTAGTTGCATTCCAGCTTGGTGATGCATTTACAAACCTGATCGTTCCTACATCAGGATGTCTGATCGGATCTCTTGCAATTGCTAAGATCGAGTGGTCTAACTGGATCAAATTCATGTGGAAATTCCTCGGCGTATTGATGATTGGTGCAATTATTACAGTTTTGATCGCTGTCGGAATTGGATTCTAAAGCAGGCATTTGATAATTGAAAGTGATTTAAGATGAAATTAATTCAGAGTATTGATGTTTATGCCCCACAGCATCTGGGGAAAAAAGATGTATTGACGATCAATGACAAGATTGTCAAGATTAAAGATGCAGGTTCTATGTCAGCAGACGGATTTCTTTCTGATGCAGAAGTGATCGATGGAGAGGGGTTACTTTTAACTCCGGGATTCATTGATAGCCATGTTCATGTACTCGGAGGCGGTGGCGAAGGTGGATTCGCCAACCGTACTCCAGAAGCAACTATAGAAGGACTTACGAAGTTTGGAGTAACAACAGTTGTTGGCTGCCTTGGAACAGATGGAATCGGTCGTGATATGTGTGCACTGGTTGCAAAGACAAAAGGCTTGAATGAGCAGGGGATGTCTGCATATTGCTATACAGGTAGTTATCAGATTCCGGTCCGCACACTGACAGACAGTATTGTAAAAGACATTATGATGATTCAGGAAATTGTTGGAACAGGAGAAATCGCAATTTCTGATCATCGTTCTTCACAGCCGACTTTCGAGGAATTTGCTCGTGTCGTTGCGGATACAAGACTTGGAGGAGTTCTTTCCGGAAAAGTTGGTATTGTAAATGTTCATCTTGGCGACAGTCCGAGATGCTTAGATCTTATTGAACGCGTGGTCAACGAGACTGAGATACCAGCTTCTCAAATACTGCCAACACATATCAATCGAAATGAGATGCTTTTCTGCCAGTCGATTGAATATGCACTGAAGGGCGGAGCAGTTGATTTTACCGGAAATGAAGATATTGACTATTGGGAAACAATCTGTGATGAGGTACGTGTATGTAACGGTATCAAGCGTATGTTAGACGCCGGGGTAAAGCCTGATCGCATGACAATTTCTTCAGATGGACAGGGAAGCCTTCCGATGTACAGTAGTGATGGCGAATTCCTTGGAATGGGCGTTGGACAGTCCAGCTGTCTTCTGAAGGAAGTTAAGGAATGTGTGTTCAAAACAGAAATTCCGTTAGAAATAGCTATTTCTACGATCACATCTAATCCGGCAGAAATTCTTCGCCTCAAAGGAAAAGGGAAGATTGAAGAAGGCTATGATGCGGATCTTTGTATTCTCGATCAGGAACTTCAGCTTGTTGAAGTAATAGCAAAAGGGAATACCGTTTATACAAAGTAAAATACGTTGATTTTAAAAACGTCGGTCACTAAGTTGGCCGGCGTTTTTTCGACATTAAATCCACCCTTTGTATAGTATTTTATGATATAATGAACTCGTAGTCTTTTACAGACATAAGAACGGATATAAGGAGAATATAGCATTGATCAATCAGACAGCAAAGAAAATTTTGAAAGCATTATCTTTTGACGGTGTGGAAGTAGAAGCGTTTCGTCATATGGCGGATCTGAAACGACTGGATCCGATGAAGATTTTTTATAAAAAAATAGATGAGAAAATATATAACGGAAGTCATGCAGTTCCGATCCGTATTTTCTTTCCAAGTGAGAAAAGTTTTCGTGAGAGTGAAGAAAAGAAGCATGATATTCAGGATAAAAAAATGCTTTTGTTCATCCATGGAGGCGGTTGGGTTACAGAAAGTATTGATAATTATGAAAGAATCTGTGCCCGGCTTGCAGATGCAACCGGACAGTATGTAGTTGCAGTTGAGTACAGACTGGCACCAGAAGATAAATTTCCGGCAGGTCTGGAGGATTGTTATGCTGTTGCAAAAGCAGTATATTCTGGAGACTTTATGCTGAATATAAGACCAGAAAACATTACTTTGATCGGGGACAGTGCCGGAGGAAATCTCTGCGCAGCATTATCTTTGATGGCAAGAGACCGCGGAGAATTCATGCCAAACAGACAGATCCTGATCTATCCGGCTACCTATAATGATTATACAGAGAATTCACCATTTGCATCAGTTAAGGAAAATGGATCCGATTATCTTTTAACATCTGGGAAAATGCAGGATTATATTGATCTTTATGCGAGAAATGAAGAGGATAAGAAGAATCCTTATTTTGCACCATATATAGCTGAAGATTTAACGAATCAGCCGGATACATTGATTCTCACCTGTGAATTTGATCCACTTCGAGATGAAGGGGAAGCGTATGGGGAGCGCTTAAAAGAGGCTGGAAATCATGTGGAGATACATCGGATCAAAGATGCATTACACGGATATTTTGCATTGGGGATCAAGCAACTTCATGTCCAGGAAAGTTTCACCTATATCAATGCATTTTTGAAAGGGGAATACTGTGAATAAGAAAAATGCACGTTGGAGAAAATTGGATAATGCAGCAAAATTATATTCTGCTGCCAGTAATAAAAAAGATACGAGAGTATTTCGATTTTACTGTGAATTAAAAGAAGGAGTAGATTCTGACGTTTTGCAAGAAGCTTTGAATCAGACGATAGAAACATTTCCTACATTTTTAATGGTGCTTCGCAAAGGATTATTCTGGCATTATCTTGAGCCATGCAATTTACGTCCGATTGTAAAAGAAGAGTACAAAGAGCCTTGCAGCAGACTCTATATTAGGGATAAGAAGACACTGCTTTTTGAAGTAACCTATTATAAAAAACGCATTAACTTTGAAGTATTCCATGTATTAACAGATGGAACAGGCGCAACAGAATTCTTAAAAGAGCTGGTAAAGAATTATTTATACCTTGCACATAAAGAAGAAGGATTAGAACAGGTTACACTGCTACCGGAAGATATGACGGTACAGGATCAGGAAGATGACAGTTTCTTAAAATATTATTCAAAAAATCAAAAACGACCGAAAAAAAGAAAACTAAATGCTTTTCAGATACGAAGGAAAAAGAAAGATGGAAATCATCTGCATGTCCATGAATCTGTTGTCTCAGTACAGGCAGTATTAAAGCGAAGCAGAGAACTCGGAGTATCCATGACGATCTTTTTGACAGCATTATTTATGATGGCAATAAACGAAGAAATGTCTAAGATGCAGAAGAAAAAGCCGGTTGTGTTAATGGTTCCGGTTAACCTAAGAAAGTTTTTCCCGTCTTCATCGATGTTGAATTTTTTTAACTGGATCGAACCGGGATATAATTTTACAACACAAGATCAAAGCTTTGAAGCAGTTCTGAAATATACGAAAGAATTTTTTGAGACAGAATTAACGAAAGAAAAAATGTCAGCACATATCAGCGAGTTACTAGCACTGGAATTGCATCCGATTTTGAGACTTGCGCCATTGGAACTTAAAAACCTTTGTATTCAGGCAGGCGCAAAATATTCGGAGAAGAATACAACAGCAATCTTTTCTAATATGAGCGCAGTTAAAATGCCTGCAAGTTATGTACCTTATATTGAACGATTTGGCGTATATACAAATACCCCGAAGCTTGAATTATGTTTGTGTTCCTTTCAGGATAAATTATCATTTGCATTTACATCCAGATACGACACAGTGAATATTGAACGCAACTTTTATCGCTTGTTAAAAGAACAGGGAATCACATCTGAAAAAGTAAAGCCTGAATTTCCAAAGACAGGTAAGCCAAGCGAACAGGAAATGAAAGTCTATAAGATCTATAGCTTTCTGTGTATTGCGATTGTTGCGGCAATGCTTGTTACGGATTTGAATTTCCACCCAAGAATTCGATGGACTTTATTCACAGCAGGAGGCGTTGTGACGATGTGGATTGCCTCGTCAATCGGATTTTTCAAACGTTATAATCTGCTGAAAAATGCGATGTGGCAGCTTATTATCGGTACAATCATCTGTTTTATATGGGATGCACTGACCGGATGGCACAGCTGGTCTGTAGATCTTGTGTTGCCGATCATGAGTGTATCTACACTTGCAGCAATGTTTGTAACCGCTAAAGTGCAGAAAAGTCCGGTACGAGAGTATCTTATTTATGAAATTATGGCCGCTGGATATGGATTAATCCTTCCGGTAATCTTGCTTTTATGCGGGGTGGTGAAAAATCCAACAGTGAGTATGTTTGGAGCATTGACGTGTTTCTTATTCCTTGTAGCAGTAATTCTGTTCAAGGGAAGGGAATTTAAAGAAGAGATGCAGAAAAATCTGCATGTATAAAATAAGCAGAAGAGAAGAGCGTAAAAGTTAAAAGAGAAATAAATTGCTAAAGTAAAAAGCACAAGATGGACATCAATTATCCCTTGTGCTTTTTACATCTAGAACCTATAAATCGGATTCACCATTATACTGAAAATGTAGAATATATTTTTACAAGTTCAATCATCATATCAACTACTTTATCCATACTCTGAACAGAAATGTGTTCATAAGGGCCATGATATCCATGACCTCCTGTACCAATATCCGGGCATGGAAGACCACGAAAACTCAGCTGGCATCCGTCAGTACCGCCTCGGATCGGTGAGACAATTGGAGTGAGTTCGGTTCTTTCACAGGCAAGCTTTGCATTATCGATCAGGTGCATATGTTCTTCAATAATATTTTTCATATTAAAGTACTGATCTTTTATATGCAGTTCAATTGTATTTTCTCCCCATTTTTTATTCAACTTGTTAGTGATATCAGCGAGTTTGTCTTTTCTGCGTTGAAAATTGTCTGTGTCATGGTCTCGGACGATATAATTTAGAGTAGCATGTCCACAATCTCCGCTCATATTAATGAGATGATAGAAACCTTCATATCCTTCCGTGTCACGAGGTGTCTCGTGTAAAGGCAACAGACTATTGATTTCCATAGCCAGAAGACAAGCATTGACCATTGTATCTTTGGCAGAGCCCGGATGCACACTTACCCCATGAATATCAAAAGAAGCACTGCATGCATTAAAGTTTTCATACTCCAGTTCTCCCTCTGTAGAACCGTCCAATGTATAGGCAAAATCTGCGCCAAACGACTCCACATCAAAATGAGAAGCACCGGTACCAATTTCTTCATCAGGAGTAAAGGCGATACAAATCGGACCATGAGGAATGGATTCCGCCTGCAGATGTTCAACCATAGTAAGGATTTCTGCAATTCCGGCTTTGTCATCAGCTCCTAAGATCGTATTTCCATTTGTGGTAATAAGTGTATGTCCTTTTAATGATTCCAAATGCGGGAACATTTCCGGGCTTAAAATTAACCTACTATTGCCAAGAGCAAGTTCTTTACCATCATAATGTTCTGTGATAATCGGACGAATCGGCTGCTTACAGTAATCGGCTACAGTGTCCATATGTGCGATAAAGCCAATAGCAGGTGCATTCTCATATCCTTTTGTTGCGGGAAGTTTCCCGTAGAGGAAACAATTATCAGTCAGCTGAATATTTGAAAGCACAAGTTCTTCCATTTCTTTCTTTAAAAGATTAGCCAGATCAAACTGGCATGCAGAAGAAGGTGTTGAATCGCTGGATTCATCAGAAGGTGTTTTTATAACTGCATATTTTAGTAAACGTTCATAGGCTTTCATATAAAATCTCCTTAAAATGTAATTTGTTGGGTATATCGTATCATATTTGGCAGGAAGTGTATATTTGAAATAGGTGAATTGAAAAAGTAAAATCCACCTTGCAAAGGTAAATTCTACTTTGCAGAATTAAATTCCATGCAAACGGGAAAAATATGAATCTTGTATATGAAATCCTCAAAATCAGAGTTAAAATAAAAGGAAAAGCTGTGGTTTTGGGGATTTTTTTGCATGCCGAGCAGAAGTCGAATTTACGTGTGATTTTTTGGAAGGAGTAAATTCCACCTCTAGGGGATGTTCTGCGATGATGGCGGTATAGATTTCCTGCCCAGCTTTTTTAGATTTAGTTTATTTTAATAATTCAGGACTAAGGATGATTTCGTCAGCAGGAATTTTCTGCAGATGAAATGCATCTAAAATTTTTCTACCGTATTGAAACTCGAAAACTTCATAAGGACTTTTGTTTCCGAGCTTCTTCCGAGAGTAGGAGTTGATGTGGCTCATCATGAAATCAATCTGCTCCTGTGAGTATCGTCCAAGGTCAGTACCTTTTGGAATGAATGATTCTTCGAATCAGTTCGTGGTTGTTTTCACAGCTTCCTTTCTGGTAAGGTGCGCTGGGATTACAATAGAACATCCTGGTTCGAGGGTTTCCCTGTGCATCCAGTTCGATAGCAGAAGGGTTTGAAAATTCACTGCCGTTATCCGCTAAAAGAACAGGAAAAAGTTCAATGAAAATATCCATCCTCAATTCAAAATAGAGACGGTCAAAAATGTCAATGACAGATTGAGAGTCATTATGCCGGCGGAGAAAAGCAAGCTGTAGTTGTTGTTCCACGAAATGAATAGTGAGAAGAACCGCTCCGCCTTTTATACCTTCTACAGAATCAAGCTGTCTGACAGAAGCATCCGGATGTTCAGCTATGTATATTTCAAAACAATGAAAATCACGTCCGATACGGCAGGATTTATCCACTTTCAGTTTAGAAGAAACATTTTTTCTTGGACGCATGCGTATGGTACGTGGCATATCGATATTTCTGGCAGTGAATAGCCCGTTGTTTGTGTAAGTATACAGTGTTCGTTCTGACTTCATAAGTTCGTCAGCATGATGTACCGCAATGTGATGAAGGGACTGCCCTTTTTTGAGGAGAGGAGATACCACATCATCGAGCTGCTTAAGTTCCGCTTCAGAAAGGGCGAACCCAGAACGGGATTCACTTCTGACCTGTTCATATTCCTTCTGAGCATAAGATGCCTTGTAAAGACGTTTTTCGAGAGAACACCTAGTACGCTGCTGACAGCCATTACAGACATAGGGAGGTTTGGAGAGCTTAGGGCAAATATATTTTTCGTAAGAGATGCAGGAGGAAGTACACCTGCCGCAAGTCCAGCACGGTTTGTTATTCGAGTAGGCGCAGTGCTGGCAAAACTTCTGCAGAGAACACTGATGCAGGAAAGCAACACGGCAGTCGTTGAAAGATCTGCCTAAAGCGCCGGTTTTCTCAAAGCAGATATGCGCTTTAATCTCTTTTGAAATCGTAGTGCAGTCTTTGCCGAGTTCTCGGGCAATAGACTTAAAACTATGGTGTTCGTTGAGCATGGTTTCAATGAGGATTCTTGCTTCCAGATTTAAATGTTTTTTTTTATTCATAATGGTCTCCTTACCGCTGGGAGGAATCACCATGTTTGTATAAAGAATTATAAGGGAAAAATAGGAAGAATTAAATTCCACCTTTAGAAGTGCAACGTTTTGCAGGATTAAATTCCATAGAGGGGTGGAATTTAACTTTGCAATTGAATTATATTTGAAATATGAAAAAGTACGTTTTTATTCGTATAGGAAGAATGGTATTCTTAACAGTGCTGTGGTATACTGAACAATAGATTGACGTTGTTTTTTCACAAGTAGATGGAGAAAACAAACATGATAATGGGAGAGTAAAAATGATTATCAGAAAAGCAGAAGAAAAAGATATTCCAAGAATTTTAGAGCTATTAAAACAGGTATTGCAAGTTCATGCAGACATAAGACCTGATATTTTTATTCCGGGTACGACAAAATATACTATAGATGAATTGGCAGAGCTTCTGAAAAATAAAGAAAAGCCGATATATGTTGCAGTAGATGAGAATGATGTTTGCAGAGGGTATGCATTTTGTCAATTACAGGAGCAGCCCTTTTCAAATAATATGGTGCAGTTTAAGTCTCTTTTTATTGATGATCTATGTGTCGATCAAGAGGCTCGAGGCCAGCATATTGGCGAAAGTCTGTTTGAATATGTAAAAAGTGAAGCGAAACAGCTGGGATGTTATGAAGTAACATTAAATGTATGGGCAGGAAATACTCCTGCTGAGAAATTTTATGAAAAAATGGGAATGCGAACAAAAGAAAGACAAATGGAGTACATATTATAAGATCGTTTTCATTTCTGGGATTACAATCAATAAAGCCGGTGGAGGATTTTGAATCCCGCATCGGCTTTGTTGAATTTATAGATAACTCGAAAGCTTATGCAACTGTAAAGGTGCTGAACCGTTAAAACTTTATTTGCTATGGTTCAGCAGTGCTTTAAGGTCTTCTTCCGGTGTGGTAATAGGTGCAATGCCATAATTCTCCACTAGAAAATTCAGAATATTAGGAGACAAAAACGCCGGAAGAGAAGGACCAAGACGAATGTTTTTGATACCTAAATGCAGAAGCGTTAACAAGATGCAGACAGCCTTCTGTTCGTACCAGGAGAGAACAAAGGAGAGTGGAAGTTCATTTACGGAACAGCTAAATGCATCTGCAAGTGCCACAGCAACCTGAATCGCACCATAAGCATCATTGCACTGCCCCATATCCATCAGCCGTGGCAGACCACCGATTTCTCCCAGCTCAAGATCATTAAAACGAAATTTTCCACATGCCAGGGTGAGGACAATACTGTCAGAAGGTGTCTGTTTTACGAATTCTGTGTAATAGTTTCGGCCCGGTTTGGCACCATCACAGCCGGCAACCAGGAAGAAATGACGGATTGCTCCTGATTTTACAGCTTCTACTACAGTATCTGCATGGGACAGGATAGCCGCATGACCAAAACCGGTTGTCACTTTTGTACCGCCATTGATGCCTGTGAGTATCTGATCTTCCTTGTAACCACCCAATTCCAGTGCCTTTTCAATAACCGGCGTAAAATCTTTCTTTTCATCGATATGAACAGCACCTGGGAAAGCAACCATTTCTGTTGTAAATACTCTGTCAGCATAGCTGCTTTTTGGCGGCATCAGACAGTTGGTAGTGTAGAGAATCGGAGCAGGAAGATGATCAAACTCTTTCTGCTGATTCTGCCATGCGGTTCCAAAATTCCCTTTTAAGTGAGAGAATTTTTTTAAGAATGGATAGGCATGGGCAGGGAGCATTTCACCATGAGTATAGATGTTGATTCCTTTTCCCTCTGTTTGTTCAAGCAAAAGCTGCAGGTCTCTCAGATCATGTCCGGTCACGACAATAAAAGGCCCCTTTTCTATTGTAAGTGTCACATCGGTTGGTTCTGGTATTCCATAGGTTTCTGTATTTGCCTTGTCAAGAAGTGCCATACACTTCAGATTGATTTCTCCTACTTTGAGCACTGTGGGAAGCAGAGTTTCCACACTCTCTCCATAACCAATCATAAACAGTGCTTCGCAGAAGAATCGATTCACCTCGGCATCTTCATAATTCAGAACATTTGCATGATAAGCATAGGCTGCCATCCCACGAATCCCAAAAAGAATAAGAGACTTCAGAGAACGGATATCTTCGTTGGTATCCCACAGCTGCTGCATATCGTATTCATCTGTTTTACCGCATGATGACTGACATTTGCTGCAGTCAGGAACCAGTCTTTCTTTTTCAGCTCTGACTTTTTGTATCATGTTTTCAATTGATTCGTTGTCAAAATTTACATTTGTAACTGTAGTAAACAGTCCTTCCATTATGATTTGCCCGGTTCTTTTAGAAATAGTTGCTGCACTATCAACAGCTCTTGCAAGACCGATCAATGCACCTGTCAGTTCATCCTGTAATCTGGCTGTATCTGCCTTTTTCCCACAGGCACCGGCATTTCCTGTGCAGCCGGCACATCCGACTGTCTGTTCACACTGAAAACAAAACATTTTCTTATCCATTATTGCATTCTCCTTTTTTATTCTATAGTTTTCCCATCAATACCTATTGTTATAACCTGCCATGGTAAGAATTTTCCACTATTCTGAAGAGCCTTTTTTGCTGCCATCTCAAGACCACCACAGCATGGAACTTCCATCCTTACGATCGTTACGCTTTGGATGTTGTTATTTTGAATGATTGCAGTTAATTTCTCACTATAATCCACCTGATCTAATTTAGGACAGCCGATTAATGTCACCTTATTCTGAATAAAATCCTTATGAAAACTTGCATAAGCGTAAGCAGTGCAATCGGCTGCGATTAAAAGCTTTGCACCGTCAAAATATGGTGCACTGACTGGTGCAAGTTTAATTTGGACTGGCCAGTTCTGAAGTTTTGATACAGAATCTACGGTTGAAGATGGTTTTACAGACTCAGGTGTTTCTGTCCGCCGAATCTGCATGATTTTAGATCCCGGACAGCCGGAGTGAGAGGACATTGCCTGATTTTGAGTAACTATTTTTTTCTGTGCTTCTTTTACGGCTTCTTCGTCATATGCAGGAGCTTCCCTTTCTTCAAAAGAAATGGCACCTGTAGGACATTCCGGGAGACAATCACCAAGTCCGTCACAGAAATGTTCTCTCACCAATTCTGCTTTTCCGTTAATGATGTCAATGGCACCTTCATGACAGGCATTCGCACAGGCACCGCATCCATTACATTTTTCTTTATCGATTCGAATAATCTTTCTTATCATTTTTACCCTCCATTTATAACATTTCACTTTTGTTTCTGCTAGAATCATAGTATAATAAATACAACTTGTATGTTTGATTTCCAACAGGAGGAACGATTTTGAAAAAATATTTGCCTATTCTAAGAAACAGTCCATTCTTCAAAGGTCTTACAGATAACGAGATATTATCCATATTGCATTGTGTAAATGCAACAATAATTTCCAAAGAACGAAATTCTTATATTTTCAGAGCGGGAGATTCTACCGAGGTAATGGGACTTGTGCTGTCAGGCTGTGTTCTTGTGATTCAGGAAGATCTCTGGGGACATCGAAATATTCTGTCAAAATGCCATACCGGTGATTTCTTTGGTGAGCCATATGCAGCAAGCCCGGGAGCTGTTTTAAATATCAGTGTGATAGCAGATGAGGATTGTGAAATTATTTCCCTGAATGTCCAGAGACTCCTTGTTTCCTGCCCGACGGCATGCGAGCATCATCAGAAACTGATCCGTAACCTTGTCAGTGTCCTGGCGAATAAGATACTGATCCTGAACGATAAGATCACCCATGTCGGGAAACGAACAACCAGAGATAAACTATTGTCGTATCTGTCAGCAGAATCTATCAGACATTCGTCGTTATCTTTTGATATTCCTTTTGACCGGCAGCAGCTGGCAGATTATCTTTGTATAGATCGTGCGGCAATGTCTACAGAGATATCAAAGTTACAAAAAGAAGGCTATCTAAAAACAAATAGAAAACACTTTGAATTGACCGTTTCTAATGACACAGATTCAAGAATAAAAATGTGACATATGTCACGGAAAATAGAGAATCAATTCAAAAGCTATTATATAGTGCAAGAGGAGGAAGTATTAAAATGATAAATAAATTACATTTGGCAATGATTGAATTATACAGAGGAGATGCAAAGAGGATTCAACATTTTTGTAAAGTGCATAGTTATGCAAAATTGATCGCAGAAACAGAAAATGTAGATAAGGAATGCTTGTTTATCATTGAAGCAGCAGCTTTGACACATGATATTGGAATTCATTTCTGCGAAGAAAAATATGGAAACTGCAATGGAAAATTACAAGAAAAAGAAGGTCCTGCAATTGCAGAAAAGATGCTCAAAGAATTAGGCTTTGATCAAGATGTATCTGATCGTGTTCAGTATTTGATTGCACATCACCATACATATAATAATATTGATGAAATTGATTATCAGATATTGGTAGAGGCTGATTTCCTGGTTAATATTATGGAGGATGGTTTATCGAAAGAAGCTGCTTTAAAAGCTTATGAAAGTATTTTCAAAACAGCATGCGGGAAAATGATTTGCAGGGAGATGTTTGATTTTTGCAGTTGATAATCAGACGAATACTGAGACCAGCTGTGAAGATAAAGCAGCATTTAAATACGGCAAAACAAAAGTAAGATATCACATAATAAAATGGATTTATTGCCGATATTACGGTATACTTATAAAGATAGATTTGTGACTGGAAAAGTAATCGCATGAAGAATGTGAGGTAAATTATGCTTGAAAATAAATTAGGTATTACAGATTCTACAGAATTAGCAAGAATGGAAGAAAAAATCAGTAAGCAAAAAGCGATTGAAATGTTTGAAAGTGGCTTTTTTGAGACATTAGAACCGGGGACTTATAAAAGTCTTGCATTGATCCATCAATATCTTTTTGATGAGATTTATGATTTTGCCGGTAAATTAAGAAAGGTTAATATTTCAAAAGGAAATTTTAGATTTGCTCCGCTAATGTATTTGGAAACAGCATTACAGAGTATAGACAAAATGCCACAGTCAACTTTTGATGAAATTGTTGAAAAATATGTTGAAATGAACGTGGCTCATCCGTTCCGAGAGGGAAATGGAAGAAGTACGAGAATATGGCTTGACTTGATGTTGAAAAAAGAAATCGGCTATGTGGTTGACTGGAGCAAGGTGGATAAAGAGGATTATCTGCTTGCCATGGAGCGAAGTCCGATCAAAGATATCGAAATAAAGTTTCTTCTGAAAAATGCACTTACGGACAATGTAAATGATCGAGAAATTTATATGAAGGGTATCGATCACAGTTATTACTATGAAGGTTATTATGTGTTTAAGATGGAAAATTTGACGAACACAAAGGATTAACTTGATTTAGCGTTAGAAAAGAGGATGTGAATACATGCTTATTTATGCAGGTACAAAAAGTGATTTTATGATTGATACAGAGAATGATCGTTTGGAAACAAAATTATATGAAAATATAAAATTAAAGATGAACCGAACGACAGGACTAAGTGAGCTGAATGCCTGGCGGAATTCATTAAAAGAAATGTATATTACATTGAATGATTCCGATATTCCAAAGGATGCAGGTGTGGCGATTGAATATAATATTCCCCAGACTTCAAAACGGGTAGATTTTCTTATTTCCGGTTATGGATGGAATGGAAAAGGAAATGTTGTTATTGTTGAATTGAAACAATGGGAGAAATTAGCATCTATAGATGGTCAGGATGCAATTGTTGAAACATATACGGGTGGAGCGAACCGAAGAGTTGTACATCCATGTTATCAAGCATGGTCTTACGCAGCGTTAATCAGGGATTATAACGAATATGTTCAAGACAACGAAATCGGTCTTCATCCCTGTGCGTATCTTCATAATTATCCAAGAAGCGAAAATGATCCATTGGATAAAGAACAATATCAGGATATTATGGAAGAAACACCTGCATTTACTTACGGGCAAAGAGAATCTCTTCGTACATTTATCAAAAAGCAAATTGTAACAGGTGACAAAGAGGATACATTACTGAAAATTGAACATGGAAAAATTAAACCTTCTAAACAACTTCAAGACGCGCTTGTAAATATGCTTAAAGGAAATCAAGAATTCGTAATGTTGGATGAACAGAAGGTTGTATATGAAAGTATTCTTGATTATTCCTGTCAATGTCAAAAAGATGGTAAGAAAAGAACGATTATTGTTGAAGGTGGTCCTGGAACCGGAAAAACAGTCGTTGCAATTAATCTACTGGCTGAACTCACGAATCGCATGCAATTTGTTCAATATGTTTCGAAAAATGCTGCACCTAGAACAGTCTATCAGTTCAAGTTAAAGGGACACATGAGGAAAAATAGTGTAGATAATCTCTTTAAAGGTTCCGGAAGTTATGCCGAAGCACCAAGAAATTCAGTCGGAACATTACTGGCTGATGAAGCCCACCGGCTTAATGAAAAATCCGGTATGTTCCAAAACATGGGTGAGAATCAGATAAAAGAAATTATTCATGCTGCTGCTTGTAGTGTGTTTTTTATTGATGAAAGTCAGAGGGTCACACTGTCAGATATTGGAAGTGTTGCGGAAATAGAAAAGTGGGCGGCCTTGGAAAAATCAGAAGTTATTAAAATGCAGCTTGTTTCTCAGTTCCGCTGTAATGGTTCTGACGGATACCTGGCATGGTTAGATCAGGCGTTGGAAATCCGTGATACAGCCAATTATGATCTTGACGGAATTGATTACGATATTCGTATCTGTGATACACCTGCAGAGATGGAATCAATTGTGGTTGAAAAGAATCGTGCCAGAAATAGAGCGAGAATTCTCGCAGGTTATTGTTGGAATTGGCCGAAGGCTACCAGAAATAATACAAATTATCATGACATCGAAATTGGAGATTATTCTATAAGCTGGAATCTCGATGGCGGAGATGCTTTTGCAATCAGTGAAGAGTCCATTCATGAAGCCGGATGTATTCATACATCGCAAGGGCTAGAATTCGATTATGTAGGTGTTATCATTGGTGATGATATGCGATTTGAAAATGGTAAAGTGATCACCGACTACACAAAACGTGCAAGAACTGATAATTCATTAAAAGGAATAAAAACACTGGCGAAGAAAGATAAAGAAAAAGCTGATCAGGTGGCAGATGAAATTATAAAAAATACATACCGGACACTTATGACGAGAGGCATGAAGGGATGTTATGTATATTGTACAGATACCGCCTTGGCAGAGTATTTAAAAAAGCTTTTGAAACAAAAATAATGAGGTAGAATTTCATGAAAGAAAAAACAATAGAGCGCATTCGTAAATTTACAGAAGATCGAGACTGGGATCAATTTCATAGTCCGGCAAATCTTGCAAAATCAATTGTGATTGAGGCAGCAGAGTTGTTGGAGTGTTTCCAGTGGAATGAGACAGAATATGATCTGCAGCATATAAAAGAAGAATTGGCAGACGTACTCGTTTACTCACAAAATCTTTTGGATAAGTTAGAACTTGATGCTGATGAAATCGTGAATATGAAGATGGAACAGAATGAAGCAAAATATCCGGTAGATAAGGCAAAGGGAAATGCAGTGAAATATACGGAGCTGTAGGCCGTTTATCTCATAGTTTACGGAGGTGACATTATGGTTATAAATGAAGAATGTAAAAAATGTCAGATAAAACGAAATATCAATAAATATCCTGTTAATGCAACAGAAGAAAAGATAACAGAATATCAATATAAGGTGAAGGAGATTGTAAAGAATAGTGATGGGTTATCTACACCACAGGTTGCAGAAAAAATGGATAATCTTCGTCAGGAACTTTTTGGAAATGTGATGGATTACACAGAAATCAAACAGCATTACAATCAATTAATGCTTGATCACTTTCCGTATATGAAAAATAAAGTTGATACATCTGAAAATCATTTAAAAACAGCAATACAGTATGCAATGGTTGGAAACTATATTGATTTTGGAGCTTTAGAAAATGTAAATGAAGGTGAGCTGAAAGCTCAATTAGATGAAGCAATAAATATAAATATAGATTCTAAGCTGTTGGATGTTTTTAAAAACGATTTGGTCAATGCGAAAAGGCTGGTTTATTTTACAGATAACTGCGGAGAAATTGTAACAGATAAGTTATTGATTTCAACTCTTCGCGATATTAATCCTAATTTACATGTAACTGTGATTGTAAGAGGCAAACCAGTTTTAAATGATGCTACACTAGAAGATGCAAAATACATTCACATGGAAGATGCTGCACAAAAGGTACTTGGAAACGGTACCGGATTACCAGGTAATGTGGTTGGAGCAATCTCTAAGGAATCAATGGATGAGGTTGAGAATGCTGATCTGTTGATTTCTAAGGGACAGGGAAATTATGAAGGACTAAGTGGATGCGGATTAAATATTTACTATTTATTCCTTTGTAAATGTGAAATGTTTATGAGACGTTTCGGTGTCGAAAAATTTACAGGAATTATGGCAAGAGAAAATAATAAAAAGTAATACTTGTGTGAAAGAGTAAATTCCACCACCTGGTTTTGTAAATTGTTGAAAGAAATATATTGTTATATGATTACGTAAGTGATATACTTAAGCATAAGAAAACCGTGTGAAATTACAGTTTGCTTTTTGCACGGTTTTCTTTATACTAGATAGTTAGTTAAAGCTAACACAGCGAAAGATTATAGAATAACAGATATTAGGTAATATAATCAATACGCTATAGAACTAATACTATACCGCTGAAGATAATTATTTTTGAAGGTATACTGATTCCGGAAATGTCTCAGGGACAGCACTCGAATATCGGTACGCTTTTCTTTGCACTTGGACTTAGTTTGATGATGATCTTGGATGTGGCACTGGGGTAAGAGGAGAGGAATGATTCTTATGAGAATATGCATCTATGGCAGCTTTGTCATCTTGCTATGGTGGTACCGATTGCGGATGCGTATTATGAATCAGACAATCCGGAGAAAGTGGAAAAAGAATGGAAAATTATGAGGAGAACAGCGGAAAAGCTGAAAAGAAATTTTAACTTTTTGCGAAAACAAAAGGGTAAACTTTCACCATGGAAAATGAATATTTTTCGCTTTTTGCCATTGCCATTTTTAGCGATTATGCTGGCAGTTACATTTGGAAGCAGTTTTGGAGATAAATTTATGTATCAACATGCTATGAAGGCACCAGATGAAATGAGGGAATTGCATAAGCAGTTTTATGCTTATATGAAAAGAATGAAGAAATGCGGATGCAAGGCGAAAAAGGTACAGTGATTGGAGAAAAAAGCATGAAAAATGAAGAATATAAAAAATTGTCAATTAAAGAATTTACAAAAGCAGCAGGAAGATATGAAAGTAGCCATGCTGGTATTTACGAAATGTGCAAGAAGGATTATCCGGATATTCTGGAAGAATTAGAGAAGGAGTCATTTAGAGATTTATTAGATGCAGGTTGCGGACCTGCTCCGATGATTTCTTTATTAGCAGGAAAATATCCAGACCGACATTATACAGGACTGGATCTGACTCCGGCCATGATTGAACAGGCAAAAAAGAAAAATATTTCAAATGCAACATTTGTTGTAGGAGACTGTGAGAACTTTCCTTTTGAAAAGGATTCATTTGATGCAATTATTTGTTCTATGAGCTTCCATCATTATCCGAATCCACAGGCATTTTTTGACAGTGTGAAAAGATGTCTCCGCCCAAATGGAAGATTGATACTGAGAGATGTGACCAGTGACAATAAAGTATTGGTATGGCTAATGAATACATTGGAAATGCCGTTGGCAAATATATGCGGACATGGAGATGTCCAGGTGCCAACAAGAGATGTAGTCATAAAATGTTGCAAAAAAGCAGGATTAAAAGTAGAAAAATTTGAAATTCGTAAAGGTATGCGAATGCATTGTGTTGTGAGAAAACCTATGGGAAAGGCGATAGGAAATGAAAGATAAGTATCTTAGGGAAACACGAATGGTTGATTTTTCTAATCCGGCAATTCAAAAACTTATTCAAAATATGAAATGGAAGGAAATGGGTGAATTTGAAAGGATTAAGGCAATCTACAACTATGTAAGAGATGATGTTTTATTTGGATATAATATTGATGACGGAATTTCAGCTTCAAAAGTACTTGCAGATGGTTATGGACAATGTAATACTAAAGGAACTTTATTCATGGCACTTTTACGTGCCTGCAATATTCCATGCAGAGTACATGGTTTTACGATTGATAAAAGCCTGCAGAAAGGAGCTATGACCGGGTTTGTTTACCGTAATGCTCCCAAAAATATTTTCCATAGCTGGGTAGAAATTAATTTTGAAAATCAGTGGTATGAACTGGAAGCTTTCATTTTGGATAAAACCTATATAAAGAAGTTACAGGAACGAAATCAGGAATGTAAAGGTGCATTTTGCGGTTATGGAGTAGCAGTCAAGGATTTCAGAAATCTCATTATTGAATTTGATAGGAACAATACTTATATTCAGAGCGAAGGAATCAATCAGGATTTTGGTGTTTATGATTGTCCAGATGAACTATTGAAGGAACATCATCAAGAAATTTCAGCTTTTAAAGCATTTGCTTATAGACATATTGGAAGACACCTCATGAATCGTAATGTCAGGAAGATCAGAGAATGATAGTTTTAAGCTTTTAGAATGAAAATTAAATTTGGAGGGGAATATGGCAGACAAAATACAAAATGCTTATGAAACATCAAAAAATATATATGACGATGTTCTTACTCAAGGGAATATTTTCAGTAAACTGTATATTAAGTTATTTTGGAGTGGCACTGATGATAATGATATAGCACGAAAAGTTTTAGCATATGTTCCTGATGGCTTTTCGGGAAATCTTCTTGATGTTCCGGTTGGAACTGCTGTATTTACGGAAAACAAATGGAGTTCCTTGAAAAATGCACATATTACTTGCCTTGATTACAGCATAGATATGCTTGACCAAGCCAGAAAAAGACTTGGTAGTCATGCACATATCAAATGTATTCAGGGTGATGTGGGAAATCTGCAAATGGAGAATGAATCTGTTGATACTGTTGTCAGTATGAATGGTTTTCATGCATTTCCTGACAAGCAAAAAGCATTTCATGAAATATGGCGTGTTTTGAAACCAGGCGGCAATTTTATTGCCTGCTTTTATATCAAGGGAAAATCGAAACGGACAGACTGGCTGGTAAAAAATATTCTTGCAAAGAAAGGCTGGTTTTCTCCACCGTTTCAGACGGAGAAAGAGCTGAGAGATATCCTTCAAAAACTATATAAAGAAAAGGATATCCATGTTGACGGTTCTATGGTATATTTCCGTTGTGTGAAGTAATGCAATGATGCTGGACTTATAATAAAGTTTCAGATAATAAGTCTGGAACTTTATTTTTGTCTAAATGGATTATTGCTGTCCGTTGTAAATCGTTATGGAATCACAAGTGCGCCTAAGGACCAGTATTTATGTGATTTCATGATTTGATACCTCCTTTGA